>OGTB01002661.1_pt1 | contig 9781 bp, 10 predicted proteins | sample 1553611 | NCBI WGS metagenome assembly OGTB01 (sample SAMEA2580032, study PRJEB22360) | human gut metagenome | biome: human gut; feature: human-associated habitat; material: faeces | place: Denmark | collected 2008/2010 | reverse complement strand
CAATACTTTGTGTATGAATTAGTTGGCTGATTTTGTAATATTTAATGAATGTCCCGATTTAGGGAATCCAATCTTTAGGTAGAATTAAAATAAAAGTCCGAACTTGGGAAAGTCCGGACTTTTATTTCTATAATCATATAAAGATTAAATGATGTATTGTGAAGAGATAGACTCATTATTCATCACGCGGCGGATTGTTTCAGCAAACATATCAGCAATGGTCAGTTGCTTCACTTTAGAGCAACGGTTAGCATAAGGAATACTATCGGTAAATACCATTTCTTCTAGGCCGGAGTTCTGAACGCGTTCAGATGCAGGACCTGACATTACACAGTGAGAAGCGATAGCGCGGACGGAAATAGCTCCCGCTTCTTTCATAATATCGGCAGCTTTGGTAATAGTACCTGCTGTATCTACCATATCGTCAATTAAGATGACATTTTTATTTTTTACATCACCGATAATTTGCATGGTGGCCACTTCATTGGCTTTCAGGCGCGTCTTGTTGCAAAGCACCAAGGGTACACCCAAATATTTGGAATAAGTGCTGGCGCGTTTTGAACCACCCACGTCCGGAGTTGCGATTACCAAGTCTTCCAGTTGCAATGATTCAATGTAAGGCAGGAATACGCCAGAAGCGTAGAGGTGGTCTACCGGTACATCAAAGAATCCTTGAATCTGATCGGCATGCAAATCCATTGTGATTAAACGGTCGATGCCTGCTACGCTCAGAAGATCGGCTACCAGTTTAGCACCGATAGAAACACGAGGTTTGTCTTTTCTGTCCTGACGTGCCCATCCAAAGTAGGGAATAACGGCTACAATGCTTTTTGCAGAGGCTCTTTTAGCTGCATCAATCATTAGCAGCAGTTCCATTAAGTTGTCAGAGTTAGGAAAGGTAGATTGAACTAGAAAAACATGTGCGCCTCTAATTGATTCTTCATAAGAAACAGCGAACTCACCATCAGCAAAATGCATGATGTTCATGTTTCCTAATTTGCAACCGAGGCTGTTGCAAATCTTTTCTGCAAGGTATCTCGAATTTGTTCCTGAGAATACCCTAAAAGGTGATGTTTTGCTCATTTTTGTAATAGATATTACCTATTTGTTAATTTGCGTGCAAAGGTACGTATTATAATTAGAAATTAAAAATAGAAATTTAAAAATAACTTCTCATTATTGTAATATGCTTGGTTTGAAGCATATTCTTCGTTTTTTTAGGCTTCTATTCTAAATTATTTTGATAAATCAGTCTGCTAAATCTCTTAATTTCCGGAAATGTTCTATCACGCACCGATAATCGCGATCGGTACACGCATCGAATTTATTCCAAAGGGCGCCCAATATGGCGGCTCCTCCGAAACCAAAGTCCTTTACCTCCAGCAAGTTTTCTTCGTCAATGCCTCCCAAAGCTATGACTTTTTTGTCAATAATGCCTGCTTTGGCGGCGGTACGGAGTTCTTCGGCGGTGTATGCCGAGTTATAATTTAGTTTGGATATGCTATTGAATACCGGACTCAGAAAGACATAATCGCAACTGGATTTGCGCTCTTTAACTTCGTCTAGCGAATGGCAAGAACAACTGACATGTCCTTTGTATCCTTCCGGCAGGTTCGGATTACGACCGTTCAGGTGAATTCCTTTCAGTTTGTATTCCTCTTTCAGATAAAAATGTCCGTGAACCACGATGCGTTTGTGATATTGTTCGGGGATAAGGGTTAGCAGACGTTCTGCAAACATGGGTGCTGTACCGGGCTTTCGCAGATGGAGTGTGTCTAGTCCCTCCTCGAAAAGAGCTGTAATTATTTTATCTTCCTCCACAAAATAAGTGGGGGGCGTTATTAGAATTAACTTCATACCTTATGACTAATTGCTAAGCAAAGATAGCAACCTATTTGTAATAATCCTAGTGGATTTATAGATTTATTTTTGATAAACCTGTAAATCAATGGGATACTTTCCCCGAAAAAGTGATTCATGCGATGGAAAAGTTTTAAATAATCTGTGTGTATCTGTATGAAATAGGCGTTTTTTATTTACTTTTGCGCTAATAAAACAAGACGAATAGATAGAATTATGAATAAAAAACAATTTCTTGCAGCCGCATTTTGTTTGATGGCACTTGCCGGATGTACGCAAAAAACGGAATTGCCTGAGAATCCTAAAGATCAAGAAGAGTACCGTGATCATCAGGGAAACAGTTGGATTTATAACGCTATGCTAATGCGTTGGGCATTAATGCCGTCTATGGCCAACGGACTTTCTACCACACATTATTATTATCCTAAATCTGATTCGTGGACAGATGCTAACGGAATGAAAGTGGATGCTCCTTCAAAAGTGAATGTGGGGGCAAAATCGTCTACAAAATCAAAATCGAGCGGAAGTGTTTTTGGGAAAACACGCCGTTCATCCGGTGTTCATAGTTAATAGGAAGCGGATATGAAAAGAATACCAGTTACGCCACGTCTGGATTACCGTGAGAAAATAGAAGCGCTGGGGTTTGATTTTCATGGTGATTATTGGCGCGAGGAAGCATATTATCATTTTACGGCTGAAGAAACAGCCTGTTTGGAGGAAGCAACCAATGAGGCGTACCGTCTGTATTGTGAGGCTGCTCAATTCATTATTGAAGATAACCCGGAATTTATGGAGCGTGCATTGAATATTCCGAAGGAGATTGGTGAGCGTATCCGTGCTTCTTGGGATGCGGATGAGTTAAGTCTGTATGGTCGTTTTGATTTTATATTAGCCAAGGATGGTACTCCGAAAATATTGGAGTTCAATGCTGATACACCGACTTCTTTGCTTGAAGCATCTGTTATCCAATGGCAATGGAAAGAGGATGTTTTTCCGGAATGCGACCAGTTTAATGGTATTCATGAAGGATTGGTGCAGTCATGGAAAGATATTTTCCCCAAAAAAGGAGAGATTCATTTTGCTGGTGCATTAGAGAATAATGAAGATACAGGAACGTTGCAATATCTGGCAAGTACGGCGATGGAGGCTGGGTTTTCTACCCGAGTATTGGATATGCAGGCGCTGGATTTGCAAAATGGACGATTTTTTGATCCGGCAGGTGAACTAGTGAACCGGTGCTTTAAACTTTATCCGTGGGAGTGGATGGTGGACGAAAGTCCTGACGGATGTCTAGCGGAAATGGAATGGTTGGAGCCGATATGGAAATTGGTGATGTCCAATAAGGCGATCCTTGCCACATTGTACGAGTTGTTTCCGGATTCTCCTTATGTGCTTCCTTGTTATTTGTCGCGCCCTCGGTCGGGATTGTTTTGTAAAAAACCGGTCTTCTCTCGTGAAGGTCATAATGTAAGCGTTGTTGATATCCGGGATTGGGAGGAATATGTACGTATAGCTGAAACGGAGGGTGATTATAACACTGGAGCTTATGTATATCAGGAGTATGTGGAACCGACAGCGTACAGTGGCAGATATCCAGTTATTGGTTCTTGGATTATAGGAGGAGAAGCTGCGGGCATCGGTATTCGCGAAAATCGTATGGAGGTTACAGATAACTTGTCCGAGTTTGTACCACATATTATAGGATAAAGTCAAACTATCCATGTGCCGGTCGATGCCGGACGACGGATGTCGTCATGCCTCGACTGTTGGCACATAATTGAGGAATTAATGTCTTTTGAATAGGGTCGGTTCGATTCCTCTAGAAGGAAATGAGATGGGTTTCCATCGTTTTTACGTTAATCGTCCATAATTTGCCGCTTAACACTTCGCCATATTCACCTATAATCTTCAACACTTCAGCAGCTTCGGCACAACCTATTATGCCGGGGGTTACACCTAATACTCCTTTGGGCGGATGGGGCATGGATAGCATTTCTGTTTCGTCGGGGAAAAAGTGGCGGTAATCGGGACCTCCCCGGTAATTGAAGACGGATACTTGACCTTCGAAGGCACGGATGGCACCATATACATAAACTTTTCCCCATTTCACACAGATATCATTGATAAGATAGCGGGTAGCGAAATTATCACATCCATCTATAATGATGTCGTAGGTACGGATAATTTCATCCGCATTCTCTTTAGTCAGTCTTGTGGGATAGGCATTGATTTGTACATCATGGTTCAGGGCTTCAAGACGTTTCTTGGCTTGGATAGCTTTGGGCATGCCTACCTCGGCTTCACTATAAAGTACTTGACGTTGCAAGTTGCTGACACTTACCACATCATCGTCTATTAATCCGATGGTACCTACTCCGGCTCCTGTCAGGTACAAGGCAACAGGAGATCCCAGACCACCTACACCGACAATAAGCACTTTGGCCTGCTGAAGCCGTTGTTGTCCTTTTTCTCCCAATTCAGGGAGAATAATTTGACGGTTATATCTTTCCACTTTGTTTGTTGTTAATTTGAAAAAAAGGAGCTTTGTATCATTTATACAGCCCCATTCCTTTAAAAATATGGGTAAAATCTATCGTATTGGCGTGAACTTGTCAAAAGAAACATCCCAGTCTTTCCATACTGGCTCCCTTCCTAATGATTTCAGTGCGTGTTCTACTTCTACGGCTGTACGCTCATCACTTACATGGAATTGTTCCAAAGCTTGCGGATAGGTATAGTATCCCCCCGGTTCAGTTTTGCTTTCAGCACTCATGGTAGTCACTCCTAGCCCTGCCATGTTGTCGCGGATTTGTGCCGGTTCACGAGTGGAGTAGGAGATATCTACATCGTGATCGAAAATACGCATGGCAAAAGTGAGCTGTGCCAACTCACGATCATTCATGATGACATTCGGCTGGAAACCACCGTTTTCTGCCGGACGCATACGGGGGAAGTTGACACTGTATTTGGTTTTCCAATACTTTTTCTGAAGATAGCGTAAGTGATAAGCCATCATGGTCACATCGGTGCGCCATTCTTCCAATCCGATGAGTACCCCCATGCCTATGGAGTGGACTCCTGCCTGACCCATGCGGTCGAAGCCGTTTACCCGCCACTCGAATTTGGATTTCATCCCGCGTGGGTGATATATATTATAACGGGCTTTGTTATAAGTTTCCTGAAAGCAAATGACTCCATTTAGTCCGTGTTCTTTCAGTTCGGCATATTCTTCGGCTTTGAGGGGCATTACCTCTATCTTCAGATTGCTGAAATATTTTTTGGCGATGTCCAAGGCTTTGGCCAGATAAGGGACTCCGGCTTTTGCCGGATTCTCTCCGGTCACCAGTAACAGGTTCTCAAAAGGCCCCAGTTTCTTGATGGCTTTGTATTCATCTTCAATCTGTTCGGGGGTGAGGATGGTACGTGCCATCGGGTTGCTGATATGGAAACCACAATACACACAAGAATTGGTGCAGGAGTTGGTGATATACAGCGGTATAAACATGGAGATGGTTTTGCCGAAACGTTCTTCGGTATATTTTTTGCTTAGTTGCGCCATCGGCTCCAGGTATTTTGCTGCTGCGGGGGAGATGAGCGCCATAAAGTCGTCCACATCGCAATGTTCCTTGCCAAGAGCGCGGAGCACATCACTTTCGGTCTTGGAGTAGATGGTTTTGGTGGTTTCTTCCCAATCTATTTTTTCAAGTTCTTCTGAAAACATAATTTTTTTTGTTATAGTTCTATAAGATGATTTCGCTTCTATAAGAGCCTATTTAAACTTTTTCGGCATTTAAACAGGTTTCAAGCTATAAGTTTCTTATTATTTTTCTACATTTCTTTTTGTCGCTTTCCGTCAGCTCGGGATGTTGCTTCGTTCCTCCCTTCTGGATAACGCCTTTGATAGAGAATCCGCTCCACTTCAGAATTTCGCGCAACGCTTTTACTACACCGCGTGTCTGGTTAAACCAGATATTGAACGGCCATGGGGTGGAGCAGGTGCTTACGATGACTGCTTTCTTGCCTTTATGCAACGCTTGGGGGATCCCTTTCGGACTTTCTCCCATCATGCCGTACACGATGCGGTCGAACACTACTTTCAGATGTCCGTTCATGTTTCCCCAATAGCAGGGTGATCCGACAATCAGCACGTCTGCCCATTGTATCTTTTGAAGCGTGCGCTGCGCATCGTCTTCGGGTAGGACACAGGCCTGCCGGCTGCGGCAAGCCATGCATCCTGTACAGGGGCGTACCTGCAATTTATGGATGGATATTGCTTCCACTTCGGCGCCACGTATGCGAGCTTCTTCGGCCATGATGTCCAGCATTCGGCTGATAAGTCCTTGGCAACGAGGACTTCCGTTGAGTATCAATATCTTCATTACCTTATTTTTTTTAGGATGTTGTTGCGGACACATTGCACTGCAACCGTATAGTATTCCGGTTCCATATTTTCCAGATATGCTTTCAGCTCTCCTGTCAGTTCCGGTTCTTCCAGGCAGATGTCGTAGGCAAGTTTCATGCAGACGGCTTGTCCGGATGCGCTTTCGGCAGAAGATAGCATACCTTGAAGGCAGAAATCGAAGAAAGCTGCGTTGACAGGCTTCGGGACAGGAAGATGATGAAGGATATTCAGTAGCAGGCGTCTTGTTCCATCGTGGGGGCATTGCATGGCCCGTAACATCAGTTCCTCCCTTTTATCCATCAATAGGGAAGGAAGGAGGAAACTCAGTTTTTCACAAGCCCAAGTGGCACGCCAGGCTATCCTTGTTTCTTCATGCTGCGTTAGAGTATAAAGAGCATCAAAGCGGTCGGGGGAGCTGGCCACTTGATCTACTATGTTGTCTATGTGTTTTCTTCCTAAAGTTCCTTCAAGTGCTTTCTTGAAATCTTCCATAGTTTTTACAAAGTCAGTTGTTTAATTACCCACGTTCTTCAAGTCGCGGCTCAGTTTCATAGCGCAGAAGTTGGGTCCGCACATGGTACAGTACTCACCGTCCGTATGGCGGCCTTCATTGAAGTATTCCAAAGCGCGGTCGGGATCCAGACTCAGATGGAACTGGTCGCGCCAACGGAATTCATAACGTGCCTTGCTTAAAGCATTGTCGCGGATCTGTGCGCCCGGATGCCCTTTCGCTAGATCGGCAGCATGGGCAGCAATCTTGTAAGTGATGACACCTATGCGTACATCTTCTTTGTTGGGCAATCCCAGATGTTCTTTCGGGGTGACATAACATAGCATGGCAGTGCCTAACCAGCCGATTTGTGCGGCACCGATGGCCGAAGTGATATGGTCATATCCCGGAGCGATGTCCGTTACCAGCGGACCGAGGGTGTAGAACGGTGCGTTGTGACAGTGAGAGATCTGGCGTTCCATGTTTTCTTTGATTTTATGCAAAGGTACATGCCCCGGTCCTTCAATGAATGCCTGTACGTTTTTGTTCCATGCTCGGAGTACAAGTTCACCCATGGTATCCAGTTCGGCAAACTGTGCCTCGTCATTAGCGTCAGCGATACAGCCCGGACGAAGTCCGTCACCCAAGGATACGGCTACATCGTATTGTGCCAGAATATCACAGATGTCATCAAAATGCTCATATAAGAAACTTTCCTTGTCATGTACCAGACACCACTTGCTCATGATGCTGCCTCCGCGGCTTACGATGCCACACAGACGTTTGTCGGCCAGATGTACATTCTGGCGGCGTATTCCGGCATGGATGGTAAAGTAGTCCACTCCTTGTTCGCATTGTTCGATTAATGTATCTTTATAAATCTCCCAATTCAGATTCTCTACTTTACCGTTTACTTTCTCTAATGCCTGATAAATAGGTACGGTACCTACGGGGACAGGACAGTTGCGGACAATCCATTCGCGTGTTTCGTGAATGTTATCGCCGGTCGAGAGATCCATCAGGGTATCACCTCCCCATTTGCAGCTCCACACGGCTTTTTCCACCTCTTCGTCAATGGAGGAAGTGGTGGCGGAGTTTCCGATGTTCGTGTTGATCTTCACTAAAAAGTTCCTGCCGATAATCATAGGCTCGCTTTCGGGGTGGTTGATATTGGCGGGAAGTACGGCACGCCCTGCGGCTATTTCATCACGCACGAATTCAGGGGTGATAAAGGTGTCGATGCCCAGTTCCCGGCAATTCATGTTTTCACGGATGGCTACATATTCCATTTCCGGTGTAACTATGCCGGCTTTGGCGTATGCCATTTGTGTGATGGCCTTTCCGGCTTTGGCACGATAGGGCAGGGCGATGTGTTCAAAGCGCAGGTGGTCCAGACTTTTATCGTCACGGCGCATCTTTCCGTATTCTGAGGTAATGGAGGGCAGTTTTTCCACGTCTCCCCGTCCAATAATCCAGCTTTCGCGCATACGGGGAAGTCCTTTTTTCAGATCGATTTCCATATTGGGATCACTGAACGGACCACTGGTGTCATAAATATAAACAGGAGCATTGGGCGTTGTTACCTTTTCACCGTTCACTATGTTTACAGTAGGAGTCAGGTTTACTTTCTGCATTCCTACTTTGATGTATGGGAACAGGGTTCCTTGCATATATGCCTTTTCTGCATGAGCGTATGCTTTTTTATCTTGCTTTTTGTCTATCATATTTCTGTTTAATCTAAGAATGAAGTTAAAGGGGATGAGGCGGATGCGATCAAGTTCTGTCCTACTGCTCCTAAGCCTGCTTCATAAGCGCGGCGTCCGGCAATGACAGCTTCCTTGAAGGCTATTGCCATTTCTACCGGTTGGCCGGCTACTGCGATGGCTGTATTGACCAGACAGGCGTCCGCACCCATTTCCATCGCTTCGGTGGCATGGCTGGGGGCGCCTATTCCGGCGTCTACTACCACAGGAACGGAAGCTTGTTCGATAATGATGCGCAGGAAGTCACGTGTCTGCAAGCCTTTGTTTGTCCCGATGGGGGCGGCAAGCGGCATGACAGTTGCTGCTCCTACCTCTTCCAGCCGTTTGCACAATGTAGGATCTGCCTGACAATAGGGCAATACGACGAAACCTAGTTTGACTAGTTCCTCGGTTGCTTTCAATGTTTCGGTAGAATCTGGCAACAAGTAGCGCGGATCGGGATGAATTTCCAGTTTCAGCCAGTTGGTACCGAAAGCTTCCCGGGATAATTGAGCGGCAAAAATGGCTTCCTTGGCATCCCGTACGCCGGAGGGGTTGGGTAATAATTGTACACCTGGACGGAGAATGTGCTTTAACATATCGTCGTTCTTATCTTCCATCCGGATCCGTTTCATGGCTACGGTAACCAATTGACTTTCAGAAGCGATTATCGCTTCTTCCATCACTTGATTGGAAGAGAATTTTCCGGTTCCGGTGAATAAGCGGGAAGTAAAGGTTTTATCTGCAATTTTGAGTGTTTCCATGGTTTATGAATTTAATAAATTTAATATTTTTATTGTTTGCCTTTTTAGGTCAGGACTATTTTTGATCAGGCCCGATAAAGCGATTCCCTGAATACCTGTTTGCATTAGCGGCGGAATATCGGTTTCCGTTATTCCGCCGATAGCGAAGACCGGAATCGAAATCTTATTTTCCTGCATTCGGCCCAATAGAAACCGGTAACCTTCCAATCCGAGGACCGGACTGAGTTTCTCTTTCGTTGTGGTAAAAGCATAAGGCCCCAGACCGATATAGTCGACCTGCTGTTTTTGCCGGAGCAGGATGTCATCCCAGGTGTTACAAGTGGCACCGACGATCTTACCGGGGCCCAGTATCCGCCTGGCTTCCCATGGATCCATATCCTCTTTGCCCAGGTGCACACCGTCGGCTTCCAGTAAACGGGCGACGTCGACCCGATCGTTGATAATAAAGAGTGCCCGGTGACGCCGGCAAATCTCTTTTACCTTTCTCCCTTCACAGAGCATTTCGGCGAGGGAGGCTCCTTTC
>OGTB01002658.1_pt1 | contig 9786 bp, 8 predicted proteins | sample 1553611 | NCBI WGS metagenome assembly OGTB01 (sample SAMEA2580032, study PRJEB22360) | human gut metagenome | biome: human gut; feature: human-associated habitat; material: faeces | place: Denmark | collected 2008/2010 | reverse complement strand
CCCCGCAGCTCTATTGGGTGATGTCGGACAGCGAGTTCACGCTGGACATCAACAACCCCGAAGAACCGAAAATACTCTGTGTGGGCAACAATCCCGACCGTCAGAATATCTACGGGGCCGCTCTCGGTCTGTATAACTCCCGTATCGTGAAACTCATCAACAAGAAAGGGATGCTGAAGTCGTCGGTCATCATCGACGAGCTGCCCACGATTTATTTCAAGGGGTTGGACAACCTTATCGCCACCGCGCGAAGCAACAAGGTTGCCGTGTGTCTGGGCTTTCAGGATTTTAGCCAGTTGGTGCGCGACTACGGTGATAAAGAAGCGAAGGTCGTGATGAACACCGTCGGCAATATCTTTTCCGGTCAGGTGGTGGGTGAAACCGCCAAGACGCTTTCCGAACGCTTCGGTAAGGTGTTGCAGAAACGGCAGTCCATTTCCATCAACCGGCAGGATGTTTCCACCTCCATCAACACGCAGATGGATTCACTCATCCCGCCGAGCAAGATTTCCGGCTTGACGCAGGGTATGTTTGTCGGTTCGGTGTCCGACAACTTCAACGAGCGTATCGAGCAGAAGATTTTCCATTGCGAGATTGTCGTGGATGCCGAGAAGGTGAGGCGCGAGGAGAAAGCCTACAAGAAAATCCCCGTCATTACCGACTTTACGGACGGGGACGGCAACGACCGCATGAAGGAAACGGTTCAGGCGAATTACAGGCGCATCAAGGAGGAAGTGAAGCAGATTGTTCAAGAGGAACTGGAACGTATCGCAAATGATGAAAACTTGAAACACCTGTTGCAGCAGAAATAACAGATTCCTTTATATGTGAAAAAGGGGATGTGTCAAAACACCCAAAATATGAAAATTACCCCTGTCACAGATATCTGTAGCAAGGGTAATTTTGTTAAAAAGAGAGTTTTGACACCCTCTTTTTATTCTCAGATTTGAGATGCTTGTTGATGGTGGTAATGGCAAGCATCAGCAAATAATTTTTCAGTTCTGTATCGTCTTTAAGCAGTATGCTGTATTCTTCGGCAAACATTCTCAACAGTCTGGTTCTGAGTTTCGACATTTCTTCACCGAAAGGTATCTGTCGGTTTTCTTGCCAATACTCAATCACTACGGAAGATACCAGCCACTTGAACTCGGATTTCATCTCTTTGCCGAGTTTCTTGAAGCGGATTTGTTCGCTAATTGGCGGCTCGTTGTATGGCATTATGTCTGCCGGGTCATAAACGGATATACTGCCGATACCATAATCCATGATTATCGGTAAATCAGTTTTTACATCATTCTTATGTTTCTTCTTTTTAGCCATACCCGTTATTGTTGCAGGAAACCTTTACCTTTATCAGTAAGATAGTATTTCTGTTGCGGACTCTTGGAGCCTATGGGATAAAGTGAAAGGACCAAACCGGAATTTATTGCCGGATGGATATAGTTCTTTAAGAAATTCCTTTTATCTTTCATTCCCGTTTTCTCCATGATTTCTTTAGCAGAGAGAGTGTTGTTCCCAATAGCAGACAACAGTTTTCCTAACTGTGGGGTTACTGTGGGGTTACTATAGGGTTGCTGTGGGGTTGCTGTGGGGTCTTGTCCTACTGTAGTTCTTGTATAATGAAACACAATCCATACAGCATTGCCGTCGGTATGAAACTCCGGATCCGGAATACCGACACGGCGACATTCGTTTACCATAAGGGCTATGCCACGTCCCCAACTCTCCAATACTGCACTTTTGTACAGCACATTGGCTACTATCAGATTTTGTGGTTCGGAATTGTGGCCACCCAACAGTTTCTCAATGGTAATATCAGGCGGAAATGTTCCGCTGTTTTCAATCTCCACGCGGTCATCATAGATAGCAATCCCGACTGAACTGCCGGGGCGATGGTAAACACGATGTGCAAAAGCATTTATGCAACATTCTCTCAATGCCTTATATGGCACATTCAGTTCCTCTTCTCTGTACAAACCTTCAATTTTACCGGAAAGGGACAAATGCTTGAAGAAAAATGCCATTGCAGCATCCAGCAAGTTGAATATATTGCCTGTCACACGCTGATTATCTAAAAATTCATCTTTTGTCGTTCCTTTGAACCGGGCTAAACGGAGCAGACATTGGGGATAATGGTAGAAGTTTCGTCCGAATAGGACAACGGAAGCATTGTTCAGCTTTCCATCATTCAACAAGTCAAATTTTTCAAGGATGGTTCGGACATCCTCCTGCATAGAACCTTCCGGCAAACGTCCGCCTCTGATTCCTCCACGTACTGCGCCCAAGATTGCCGTTTCGTCAAGGTCGGATATTTTCAAGCTGGGATTTTGCATGGAATCCCAAGCATAGGTTCCGCCTCGCTGCATAACCAACAGGTTGTATATACCCTGCGGCATGGCAGATGTAACGCTCTCTATCCGTTGATAAGCCCTCCCCTTATAGGTGAACGGGCGCATATATCGTTGTTCTTCCGCTGATAAAGCTATAACACTTTTGTTCGTTCCCGGAATGTCTGTATAGGATATATCAATGGTCGCAAACGGCTCGATTCGTCTGATGGTTTCCGCAATATCGCGCTTCGTCTTGTCGCTCACTTCCTGACCGATAATCTTTCCCTTGTCGGTTACACCGAACAGCACCGTGCCGCCCGTACCGTTCAAGAAGGCACAAAGAGTTTCCATTCCACGCTCCAACTGCCCGGTAGTTTCTTTGAACTCAACTGTCCCGCCTTCGGCTCCGGCAATCAGTCCATTCAATATTTCGAGGTTATCTATTTTCATCCGTCATTGATTAATACTTGCAAAGTTAATGATTTTAATCGGCTTTCCGGCAGATAATAGAGTGATTGTAAATGAAGAAGGATAAGAAACCGTATAATCCGGCCGCTTATCCTTTGTTTGGCATTCGTTTATCTCCTCATCCGCTCCAATTCATCGTCATGTCGCATCTTCGCGTTCAGTTTGTCCTGCATCTTTTCAAGGAAGTAGGTGCGACTGTCGCTTTTCCTGCGTTTGATGTCCGTATAGAAGCGGTAGCAGTCTTTGGACTCCACACCGAAAAAGGAATAGAGGACAGGGGCAAGCTCTTTCAGCGAAGCCTTGCCGCCATTGATGCAGCCGGTGGCGTAGAGGGCATAGATTAGCTCTACCAACTCGACGGCATTACCGGTCCATTGCAGGGCTGGGACTGTGGCTTTGGTTTCGGATGTGGATGTTAGTGGTGGCACGGAGGTAATTGCAGAAGCGGATACCATCTTCTGCATCTTTCGGATGAAGGATAACGCCTTGCGGATATACACAGTGACGACATTCTCCTCCGATACCGACAAGTTCTGTGGATGGTGCTGTAATTCGATTTCGGCAAAAGCCAACGCCACAATAATATGCTTGGCATCATTGCCGCCGTAGCACAGGTTTATTACTTCCTGCACGAATCCGCCGTATGCCGTTTCCGTGCTACCGTTGTCTTTTCCGTTTATCATGGCGAAAAACTGTGTTTCCGCCAGTATGAGATGGTTCATTATCTTTTCTGTTTTGAGGGTTTACACTTGTTTATCAGTGTGCGCACACTGATATATGGTGCAAATCATAGCCCTAAACACGAGAAAAGATTGTGAGAAAATTGTACTACATTGTTTTTCAGAAAGATAAAATTCAAAAATAATTTTATCCTTGATTGCATCCCTTGTGAAATGTGTTCAGATTCTGAACATGTGTTCACTTTCTGAGCACGGAAATCCCGCCAAGATGTTCATAATCTGAACATTTTATGCCCGTGGCTCTTTATGATAGGTAAGCCGGATTACTCCGTCCCTATAAGTTTTGTTCTCCATAAGCCGCCAGTCATTCATAGGTAGTGCTGACTTGAAAAAATGCGCTCCGTTTCCGTCGATGGTTGGAACAACGTATAGTATGATTTCATCTATCACGTTCATCCGTAACAGTCCGTTGGCATATTCGGTATTCCCGGCAGTTACTTCCAACAAATGGCAAATGCTTCCACCTTCCTCCCTCCATTCTTGAAGCACGGATACCGAATAGTCGGATGTCAGCTTATACAGGGCATTGGCACGTATTTCATCCATACCGTAATCTTCGGTTTGAAGCAACCGCTTCCGGGGATGCAGTTTCATCGGACAGCCATCTATTGAGATAACGGCAAGTAATTGTATTTTCGCCATAACGTATTTTCTTTCCTTTTTGGCGAGGCAAAAAAGTAGCGTGCAATTCACACTACTTTCAAGCGATGGCTCTGGTAAAGCCTTTACGGAGAGTACGTGAATGCACGCTATGCGTAAGCATAGCATAAGCATCACGCAATCGTCTCCGTAGTTCCAATTTACCAGATTTTCGCTTGAAACGCCTTGCGGTCTTATCCTATATGTTGGCGGCGAAAAGCTCCTGCCAATCGCCGTTTTTCTCAAATGTTATGCAAAGATAGCCAAATTCAGTGAATTACGGGCTATGATTGCTTGAATTTATATTTAAGTCCATACTCTTCAAGTTTGCTGTATAGTGTTGTCCTGCCTATGCCGAGCAGTTCTGCGGCGACACTCCGGTTGCCGTTTGCCTGTTTCAACGCACGCAATATCCGCTCCTTATCCTCCGCGTCATTGCGCAAGGCGAAGCTGACAGTAGAGGTCGGTTTCGTCACGGCAAGTTCCAGATGCTCTTTCATGACAACACCTTCCTGCGCCTGCAATACAGCACCCATAACTTTCTGCCGAAGTTCCCGCACGTTGCCCGGCCATGCGTGTGTCAGCAACGCTTTACGTGCTTCGGAACTGAACCCGCTCACGCTACACTCCAGCTCTCTGTTTGCCATATCACGGAAGAACTCTGCCAGCGGCATAATGTCTTCTTGACAGTCACGCAACGGAGGAACGGTTATCCCGAAGTCGTGCAGGCGGTACAGAAGATCCTGCCGAAAACGCTTTTCATTCACCGATACCTCCAAATCTTCATTGGTAGCAGCGATGATGCGGACATTGAAATTCCGGTCTGCCTTGTCTCCGACCGGGCGATACCGCCTCTCCTGTATGGCACGGAGCAACATCTGTTGGGTTTCCAACGCGAGGTTTCCTACCTCGTCCAGAAACAACGTGCCGCCTTCCGCCTCATGGAAATATCCTTTCTTGGCATTGTCCGCACCTGTAAATGCACCTTTGACGTGTCCGAAGAAAGCCGACGGTGCAAGCTCTTTGGAGAGTGAACCGCAGTCCACCGCCACAAATGGCTTGCCTGCACGTTTGCTCTTGTCATGCAACAGGTGGGCAATATGCTCCTTGCCCGTGCCGTTCTCACCAAATATCATCACGCTCATATCGGTGGCGGCTACCAGCCTTATGCGGTGCATGATTTTCTGAAAGGCGGAACCTTCACGGGCGAATATAGGCATACGGCGTTGTCCTGCCTGACGTTCTTTCAGTATGGAACGGATCAGGGGGACAAGTTTATCCTCCACAAGCTGTTTGGGAATATAGTCTATCGAGCCGAGTTTCATGCTTTCCACGGCGGTATTAACTTCGGCGTAGTCGGTCATAATGATGAAGGGCTGCATCTTTCCCTCCTTTCGCATCCAGCACAAAAGGTCTATGCCACTGCCGTCAGGCAGACGCAGGTCGGCAACCACGATATCATTATCTGTTGCCTGTTGCAGATGTTTCTTCGCGGTTGAGAGGTGGTAAGCCTTCATATTGCGGTAGCCCTCCCGTGACAGCATATTGCAGACATATTCGCAATACACGATGTTGTCTTCCACCACAATTATTTTTGTCTTATTCATCTTCGTATTTTCTCCTTTCCTCTTCTGCCAACCGTATTATTTCCACTCCCTTATCCAGCACGGCAGTCACGGCATGGCTTAACGCTTCACCATCCGGGAGAGCATCGCCACGAAGCAATCCGTAAAGTACATTCAGCGGTTGGTCGGCACGGAGCACCTCCCACGAACTGCGCAGGTGGTGGATCAGGGAATCCAGCTTTTGCAGGTCTTTTTCTTTTGCTGCATCCCGTACCGCCTGCATTTCCTTTTCTGTTTCAGTTATCAACTTTTCCAGCATGACGGCTTCATTGCCATAGGACAATAAGGCGGAAAAGTCCGGTTTCCCGTCCGGTGTCGCTTTTATGGCACACCTGTCGGAAACCTCCATCAGTTCCGATATGGAGAACGGTTTGAACAGGCATCCGGCAAAGCCTTTTGCCAATAGTTCCCCTTTGTTACAACTGCCCGAAGCGGTTGCCACAACCACCGGGATTGTTGGTGAATTGCCCACGTTGGACGAACGCAACAGTTCCAGCAATTCGAAACCGTTTATATCGGGCATATTCAAGTCTGTCAGCAACAGGCTGTATTCTTTCTGGCGTATCATTTCCATCAGTGCCGCAGCATCGGTGCAAGTGTCGCAGTGTATTCCTTCTTGGGAATACATCTCTTTCAGCATCAGAAGTAATACCTCATCATTGTCAATGGCGACAACATCATGGAATTTATTGTTATGATAAACAGGTGTATTGCTTGTATATCCAAGCTGTTCTTCAGCTTCCTGCATAGAAATTTCAACTGTGAAACGACTGCCTTTCCCTTTCTTGCTGTCTAAACGGATTGTTCCGCCAAGCATCGACACAATATTACGCATTATGGCAAGCCCAAGCCCGAAACCCTCCTTTGCGGCGGCATTTGATAGACGTTCAAACGCACCGAACGCTTGTTTCTGTTCCTCTTCTGTCATGCCTGTACCTGTATCTTCAACGACCAGTGTCAGAACTCCATTATCATATTCAGTAATCAAAGAAACACCGCCTTCTTCTGTGAACTTGACAGCGTTTGACAGCAGGTTATTCCCGATTTGTATTATTCGCTCTTTGTCGGTCAATACAATGGCATCGTGTCCAGTCTTCACGGACAAGGACAGCCCTTTGTTCACGGCAACAGGCATGAACTCCGTTTCAAGTGTGTGCGTGATTGCTGAAATCCGGCAGGGTGACAGACGGGGCTGTTCCTTGCCGTTGTCCAGGCGGAAGAAGTCAAGCAAAGTGTTAAGCATATCCCGCATACGGTCGGAGGATTGCAGTATGTTTTGGATATACTGCCCGGACTTATCCTCACACTGTTCTTTCCGTATCAGTCCGGCATAGCCTGTTATTGCTGTCAGCGGTGTGCGCAGTTCATGGGTGATAGTATGTACCGCCTTCTTCCTTGACGTTATCAGTGCCTCGTTCCGTTGTACGGATTGTTCCAGTTGCCTTATCAAATCAGTTGTCTTGTGCTTGTATTGTTTAATGCTTTTTGCATCACGATGTATGATGATGTAGGAAATTAACAACAATAGAAGAACGAATCCCATTAAACCGCCTACTTGCATAAATGACTTTTCACGCATGGCAACTATTTCGTTTTCCCGGCTTTGCAGTTCGGTTTGTACCTTTTCTTCTATTTGGCAAATCAATTCTTGCAGTTGTCTGTTAAGTTCTGCATTACGAGCTGCAAGGCTGTCGGCTTGTTCCGACAATTGGCGATCCTGCACTTTCTGTTCGCTGATTACGTTTCTATTGACCGAATGAAGGATAGTGGTTGATACTGCTGGAGTTACTTCCTTTTTTTTGCCGAATATGCCTAAGAAACCTTTTCGTTTTGGCTTTTTGGACTGTTCCTGCACACTTTTCTGTACAATAACCGGAATTTGATTGGCTATCTTCTTGTTAATAGATTGTTGTTCATCCATTAACCGGACAATCTGATACATCTGTCGTTCTTTATCCTCTAAAAGATAGCGTGCACTATCAATACGTTCAACTGGGTAGGTATTCTTGAAATGACACAGTACACTATCCAATGCTATGCGTTGGATAGTATAATTTTCCAAATCTGATTCGTCCCAATCCAATACAGTTTCACCTAACAAAGAAAATTCTATCAAACGAATATGTATGTCATTTATTTCTTTTCGGAGTTTATTAATACTCTGATTTTTGAATTCTAACTCCGCTAATTCATACCACTCATTAAACCATATGTATCCGATACTTCCTATGATTAATGCGATAAGGATATACCCAAAAGTTATTGTAATGCGAATCGCTTTCATTTTAGCAATATGATTTTTTTGCAACTAAGCACCGCATAACAATAATACTTGGTAGCCAGTTTACTCGTTTAAAGTCATTTCTTTGATTCTTGTTTAGCCGCTTCCCAACCAATAATGGCCGTCTTGCGGATTTCTCCCCAATGATAGTTCCCAATGTCTCCCGTTGCACGGATAACGCGATGGCATGGAATGAGAAACGCCACCGGATTCTCGCCCACGGCCGTTCCAACCGCACGGCAGGCTCGCGGGTTTTCGATGCTTGCCGCAATGTCGCCGTAGGTGGTCATTCCTCCCATCGGAATTTTCAACAACGCCTCCCATACTTTCATTTGAAAATCAGTGCCTTTCAGATGCAGCTTTATTTCACTGAGCCTGCTCCAGTCCTGTGTGAAAATAAACAAGGCGTTTTGCTGTATGTTGTCGAGCGTCTGCCTGAATCTGGCGCGTGGGAATTTTCGTTGCAGTGAACTGAATGTTTCCATCCGGTCGTCGGCAAACTCCATGCTGCATATCCCTTTGGGGGTTGAGGCAATCAATATGTCACCGAAAGGTGTTGCTGCAAAACTGTAATTGATAAAAAGGTTCTCTCCTCCGTTCTTGTATTCCCCCGGTGTCATTCCCTCGATAGTGACAAATAAATCGTGCAGTCGTCCTGTGCCGGACAATCCCACTTCCTGAGCCGTGTCGAAAAGCGATGCGTGTGTCTGTTGCAGGATGCGTTTGGCATATTCAACATTAAGATATTGAAGAAAGTGTTTCGGTGTAATTCCTGCCCACTCCTTGAATATCCGTTGAAAATGAAACGGGCTCATATTCACAGCCTCGGCTATGGCTTCCAACCCCGGTTGCTCCTTTCGGTTATCCCTTATGAAGCGGATGGCTTCGGCTATACGGGCATAGTTTATTTCGTTCTGCGATTCTTTCATCTCTATGGCATTTACAGAACACCCTCCAATTCCAATAATAACCGTTTGGCATCCAATCCACCTCCGTAGCCTGTCAGTGAACTATCGCTGCCGATGACACGGTGGCAGGGAGCAAAAACCGAAATCGAATTAGCTCCATTGGCGTTGGCAACCGCACGGACTGCTTTCGGCAAACCGATTTGCCTTGCCATTTCTCCGTATGAAATCGTCTTTCCGAAAGGTATGCTCAACAAGAAGTTCCACACCTTTTTCTGAAAATCCGTACCCACAAACAGCAACGGCACATCGAATGCCTTGCGCTCTCCGGCAAAGAACTCGTCAAGCTGCCGTTCCGCCTTCTCGATGACCTCTGATGTTCCTTCCTCGAACTCGGCTCTCAGTATTCGTTTCAGTCGTCTGTCCACATGGTCGCGGTGTTTCTCCACCTGCCAGTCGCACAGACAGAGCTTGTCGCCAAACGAACCGAGCATCAATATTCCGCATGGCGATTTATAACGTTTTATCTTAATGATATTCTTCTCTTTAATTGCTTTCATACATATTTTACACGGTCTGTAACCTTTCCTTAAGGCATCATCTACATTATCGAACAACTCTATGTTTTTCAACAACGGTATTTTGGCACTGCATGAAGGCTTGCACACAATGCCTGTAGATTTTACTCCATACCAAAAAACTCCGTCGTAACGACCGTCACGGTTGAGAATTGCCTGTATTTTTTCTTTTTCTTCCATCGTTTTTCTGTTTAGGGGCATAATCTTTCAGCCCATCCAC
>OGTB01002654.1_pt1 | contig 9803 bp, 9 predicted proteins | sample 1553611 | NCBI WGS metagenome assembly OGTB01 (sample SAMEA2580032, study PRJEB22360) | human gut metagenome | biome: human gut; feature: human-associated habitat; material: faeces | place: Denmark | collected 2008/2010 | reverse complement strand
TCACTGACGCGCTGGTTAAGCGCGTCATCATCCGTCGCAGCAATTGCCAGCCAGCAGGTGTCGAGAAGGCTTTCATCAAATGGCCCTTCGACGAGGGTTAACATGCCTGCATCTGCCCATGCGGTGAACTGTGGAATAAACGCTAATGCATTCACCGTTAAGCGAGCGCCTGCGTCTAACAGTAACCTTGCTTTGCGTTCCGCGACATCACCACCGCCGACAATCAGACAGTCGCGATCGCGTAATTGGCAAAATATAGGCAAATGATCCACGTAAAAACCCCTTAGTAATTAACCGGCAGCTGTTTCAGTTTGATTAAATTTGTCCGCAACCGGACGATTCGCTTTCGGCGTAGCATACCAATAACCCAATCCCATGAATACGGCACCTGATAAAGTATTACCCAGCGTCACCCACAGCAGGTTATGACCAATACCCGCCAGCGTGTAGGCTTCGCTGTGGTTGCCGAACCAGGAGAGGGCGAACAGCGTCATGTTAGCGATGGAGTGCTCGTAGCCGGACGCGATAAATGCCAGCAGACACCACCAGATAGCGATAAATTTCGCCGCCCCTTCAGTGCGCAGCGCCATCCAGATAGCCAGGCAAACCAGCCAGTTACACAATGCACCTTTGAAGAACAGTACCATTGCCGGTGCAGTGGTTTTAGCCAGCGCGACGGAGTGAACGATGCTGGTATCTACCGGCAGCAGGCTACCGCCCCCCCCGCTATAGAGCATGGCAACAAAGACGGAACCAACCAGGTTACCCAGCCAGGTTTGCGGCAGGATTGCCCACATTTGCCCGTGGCTGATAGTGCCCGCTTTCACTCCAAAGGTGAGGAACATGGTGTGTCCGGTGAACAGTTCAGAACCAGCAATAATGACCAGCGTTAAGGCGATACCAAAGGTCGCGCCCATCACCAGAGGACGTACGGACGGGTCGAGCAAATTACCGAGCGTGAAAATCAGGATGATCCCAAGACCCACATACGCCCCCGCCATTGCGGAGCTGACCCAGAAGCCGAGCGGGTTATTTGCCGACAGGCGTGCAATGCGCGCAGCGTTAGCCGCACACTTATTAATAGTGTCTGTAAACATTTGATTATCCTTTAAAAAATAAAAGCAAAAAATAAAACAAAAAGTTTAAAAAATGTCCTGCAATATATCGAAGGTTATTACAGGACCATGCAAAAAGGGGAGGCATTGCGCCTCCCGTTAAAACATTAACCGCGTATCTGCACCACGCCGTCTTTCACTCGCGCGTCGTAATGCTTGACGGAAAACTGTTCGTCTTCCATGCACAAGCCGTCGCTTAAGCGAAAACGCTGTTTTTTCAGCGGGCTGGCGACCCACAGCTCGCCCTGGTGTTCCGCAATCAGCCCGCGTGACAGCACGCTGGACTCGAAGAACGGGTCGATGTTGCTGATCGCAAACACCTGGTCGCTGTGATACGGGCGGAAAATTGCTACCTGCTCGTCACCTAACAGCGCGCAGACGCCGGTTTCAGGCAGGATGTCATCGATTTTGCAGATGTCTTTCCACTGGCTCATGCGTTGTCCTCCACCAGAGTTACCGGGATACGTTCATACGGCGTTGCCGGACGGTGCTGTTCGCGCTCTGGCACCATCTGCACGTTCGGGTCACGCTTGTCGCTGTTGATGAAGTGTTTGAAGCGAGTCTGCGCGGACGGTGTATTGACCGTCTCAGTCCACTCACATACTACCGCTTCACGCAGGCGCGCCATCTCTTCTTCCAGATGTGCGTTCAGCCCCAGTTTGTCGTCAATGATCACCGCTTTCAGGTAATCGATGCCGCCTTCAAGGTTTTCTAACCACGGCGCGGTACGCGTCAGTTTGTCGGCGGTACGGATGTAGAACATCATGAAGCGGTCGAGATATTTGATCAGCGTTTCGCGATCGATATCCGCTGCCAGCAGATCTGCATGACGCGGTTTCATGCCGCCGTTACCGCAAACATACAGGTTCCAGCCTTTTTCGGTGGCGATAATACCCACGTCTTTACCCTGAGCTTCTGAACATTCACGGGTACAGCCGGAGACACCGAACTTCATTTTGTGCGGCGTACGGATGCCTTTGTAGCGGTTTTCCAGTTCCACGCCGAGGCCGACGCTGTCGCCAACGCCGTAGCGGCACCAGGTGCTACCCACGCAGGTTTTCGCCATACGCAGTGCTTTCGCATAGGCATGACCGGTTTCGAAACCGGCTTCAATCAGCTGACGCCAGATTTCCGGCAGATCGTCTTTCTGTGCGCCAAACATCGCCAGGCGCTGGGAGCCGGTGATTTTGGTGTAGAGATTAAATTCACGCGCGATACGACCCACTGCCATCAGCCCTTCCGGGGTGATTTCACCGCCCGGAGAACGCGGGATCACCGAGTAGGTGCCGTCTTTCTGGATGTTAGCGAGGAAGTTATCGTTAGAATCCTGCAGAGGAGTATGTTCCGGCTTCAGAATGTATTCGTTCCAGCAGGAGGCCAGCAGCGAACCGACGGTCGGTTTACAAACTTCACAACCGTAGCCTTTGCCGTGTTTCGCCAGCAGCTCTTCGAAGGTTTTAATGCCTTCAACGCGGATTAAATGGAACAGTTCCTGACGCGAATAAGCAAAGTGTTCGCACAGGTTGTTGTTAACTTCGATGCCCTGTTTCGCCAGTTCCGCGTTCAGTACCTGAGTAACCAGCGGGATACAGCCACCGCAGCCAGTACCCGCTTTGGTTTCAGCTTTCAGCGCCGCAACGGTGTGGCAGCCTTTGTTGATGGCAGCAATCAGATCACCTTTGGTGACGTCGAAGCAGGAGCAGATTTGCGCGCTGTCCGGCAGTTTATCAACACCGATAGACGGCTTACCGCTACCCGAGTGCGCCGGCAGGATCAGAGAATCCGGGTTTTCCGGCAGCTCGATAGCGTTCAGCACCAGTTGCAGTAGGTTGCCGTAGTCGCTGGTATCGCCCACCAGTACCGCACCGAGCAGGGTTTTGTTGTCTTCGCTGACAATCAGGCGTTTGTAGATCTCTTTGCTTTCGTCGAGGTAAACGTAGCTACGTGCGCCAGGCGTGCGACCGTGCGCATCACCAATACCACCTACGTCTACGCCCAGCAGTTTCAGCTTGGCGCTAAGGTCAGCACCTTCAAAGGCGTTTTCGCTACCGAGAATATGGTCAACGGCGACCTGCGCCATTTTGTAGCCTGGTGCTACCAGACCAAATACACGGTTGTTCCAGCTTGCGCATTCACCGATGGCGTAGATATCCGGATCGGAAGTCTGGCAGGAATCATTAATGACAATACCTCCACGCGGAGCAACGTCCAGACCACACTGGGTTGCCAGCTTATCGCGCGGACGGATACCGGTAGAGAAGACGATAAAGTCGACTTCCAGTTCGCTGCCGTCGGCAAAACGCATGGTTTTACGCGCTTCAACACCTTCCTGCACAATCTCAAGGGTGTTTTTGCTGGTGTGAACGCGCACGCCCATACTTTCGATTTTGCGACGCAGCTGCTCGCCGCCCATCTGATCAAGCTGTTCCGCCATCAGCATAGGGGCAAATTCGATAACGTGGGTTTCAATGCCTAAGTTTTTCAGCGCGCCAGCGGCTTCCAGACCTAACAGGCCGCCACCAACAACGGCACCGCGTTTGCTGCGACGGGCGCAGGATTCAATGGCGTTGAGGTCTTCAATGGTGCGATAGACAAAGCAGTCCTGAGTATCAGAACCTTTGATTGGCGGGATCCACGGGTAGGAACCGGTCGCCATGATCAGCTTGTCATAAAAAACGGTGCGCCCGGCGCTGGAGTGAATCACCTTCTCCTGACGGTTGATGGTGATAGCGCGTTCGCCGACCAGAACTTTGATGCCGTGTTTCTCGTAGAAGCCTTCGCGCACCAGCGACAGCTCTTCGGCGGTGTGGTGAGAGAAGTAAGACGAGAGGTGTACGCGGTCATAAGCGATGCGCGGTTCTTCACAGAAAACGGTAATATCAAAGTTGGCCGCATCAGATTTATCAAGAAGATCTTCGATAAAGCGATGGCCGACCATACCGTTACCGATAATTGCGAGTCTGACTTTGCTCATTTTTGCCTCGATTTCTTTTCTATTACCGCCTACCTTAACGATTCAGCAACCCCGCTTATTGATGTAAATCAAATTCACCTTTATATACTCCTTAAGGGGTATATTGCTGATTTGTATAAATTTTCTTAAGTCACGGAATTGTCTGACATTTCATGTTTGTGCAAAAAACAGACAAAATGAACGGGTTTATAGAAATAGATGTACGTAGCAGGGTAAGAGAGGAAAAGGCCGGACGACGATAGCGCCGCCCGGCATGAGCAATTAATGAGAGGTCAGGGTGTTATGCTGACGGTGACGGCTGACGAAACCTAACAGGAAGCACATCACAAAGACGACAGCGTACAGACCGTTTGCTGTAAGCAGTGCCGCCTGCGGACCGCTATGTTCAACAATCGGCCCGGTAACCACAAAGGTCAACATAGTACCGATGGTCCCGCAGGTCAGGACAAAGTTAACCAGTTTTGGCGACGGTACTTTGGTCTGCTGTGAACCCAGGGTGATGATGGTGGTATAGATCGCGCTGGAGAAGAAGCCCAGGGCGAGAATTGACCACGCCATATGTGCCGGTGTTCCGGTGTTAAAGACGTACATCAGAATCGCAGCCAGACCCGCCAGTACGGTCAGGATACGTTGCAAATCAAAGAAGCGAAGAATAAAGCTGAACGCCCACATGCCGACCATATATGACATCCAGAAGTTACTCACCAGCGTGCCCGCGTCGTTCAGGCTCATGCCCAGGCCTTTGGCATACTCCGGCACCCAGGAGATAAAACCTAACTGACCGAGGATGTAGCACAGCGCCGCAACAGAGAGAAACAGCACGCCGATCCCCCACTTTTCTTTCTCTACCGGAGCATCCGTTTTTGGCGCATGTTTGCCCAGCGCCGGGAACTCACAGCCGAAGGTCAGAATAAAAATAGCGACATACACCAACCCGATGCAGGCATAAACCCAGTACCACTCAATGCTGCGCGCCAGTAGAAACGCGGCGATCATTGGGAAAATCATCCCAGCCATACTGAAGAAGGAGTCGGTAAATAACAGGCGGGAACCGCGCTGACGCCCTTCATACATTTGTGTTATCAGGAATGTACCAATCGACATGGTGATGCCGCTGACCACTCCGAGAATGAACATCGCCGCCGAGAACAGCGCCAGGCTGCGGCTGAACATCAAACCGGCAACCGCCAGCACCATCAGGAGAAAGCCAAAACGTAACTGCGTTTTCAACGGGACGATTTCCATCAGCCAGGCGTTGAGGAAGATAGAGATTAAAATGCCGGCGTTGAGGAAGGTGAAGGTGTTACTCATACTGGAAACAGGCAGATTGAAATAATCGGCGATATTTCCCATCACCATCCCGGTGACAATAACCAACGCACCGGTCAGTGCGTAGGAGAGAAAGCTAATCCATGTGAGCTTGATGCGATTGCTGTTAGTCATGATTGGCCTGCGTTCAAAAATAAAATGGCATAGCGGGCTATGCCGCGAGCGGGCGATTTTAGGTGATTTTGTGATCTGATTAAATGTTTTATTGCAATCGGTTGCTAAATTGCATTTTAAGAGGTGATTTTGATCACGGAATAAAAAGTGATCGTCAGGTTACATATATTTCAGATACGTAAAATTAGGTAAAGGGATGGCCTTGTTCTTGAAGGCTATTTAGAATCTCTTCACTTGCTTTTTTTCTGCTCTGTTTGTTAAGGAAATCTCATGTTCAAATCGACCCTGGCGGCGATGGCTGCTGTTTTCGCTCTTTCTGCTCTTTCTCCCGCAGCAATGGCAGCGAAAGGGGACCCGCACGTATTGTTGACAACCTCAGCTGGTAATATCGAACTGGAGCTGGATAAACAAAAAGCGCCAGTGTCTGTGCAAAACTTTGTCGATTATGTGAACAGCGGTTTTTATAACAACACTACCTTTCACCGCGTCATTCCTGGCTTTATGATTCAGGGCGGCGGTTTCACCGAGCAGATGCAGCAGAAAAAACCAAACCCGCCAATCAAAAATGAAGCCGATAACGGCCTGCGCAACACGCGTGGCACCATCGCGATGGCGCGTACCGCTGACAAAGACAGCGCCACCAGCCAGTTCTTTATCAACGTTGCCGATAACGCCTTCCTTGACCATGGTCAGCGTGATTTCGGTTACGCGGTATTTGGTAAAGTGGTGAAAGGCATGGACGTTGCCGATAAGATTTCCCAGGTGCCGACTCATGACGTTGGTCCGTACCAGAATGTGCCGTCAAAACCGGTAGTTATCCTCTCCGCTAAAGTCCTGCCGTAATGATTTCTCGCGCGGGCAATCTTGCCCGCGCTTCTGCTCTCCCGGCGTAACCCGGATTTGCCGCTTATACTTGTGGCAAATGGACACGTTCAGGGAGGCATCAAGTGAAGAAACTCACCGATAAGCAAAAGTCCCGTCTCTGGGAGCTTCAGCGTAATCGTAATTTCCAGGCCAGTCGCCGTCTTGAAGGCGTCGAGATGCCTTTAGTCACTCTTACTGCCGCAGAGGCTTTAGCGCGTCTTGAAGCGCTGAGGAGGCACTATGAGCGATAAATTCGGCGAAGGGCGCGATCCGTATCTTTATCCAGGCCTTGATATCATGCGTAACCGGCTGAACATCCGTCAGCAGCAGCGGCTGGAACAGGCCGCTTACGAAATGACGGCGCTGCGTGCTGCGACCATTGAGCTTGGTCCGCTGGTGCGCGGTTTACCGCATTTGCGCACTATCCATCGCCAGCTGTATCAGGATATTTTCGACTGGGCAGGGCAACTGCGTGAAGTTGATATTTATCAGGGCGATACGCCGTTCTGCCACTTTGCTTATATCGAAAAAGAGGGCAATGCCCTGATGCAGGATCTGGAGGAAGAAGGTTATCTGGTTGGCCTGGAGAAAGCGAAGTTCGTCGAGCGGCTGGCGCATTACTATTGTGAAATCAACGTGCTGCATCCCTTCCGGGTGGGAAGTGGTTTGGCACAGCGGATCTTCTTCGAGCAACTGGCGATTCATGCCGGATATCAACTGAGCTGGCAGGGTATCGAAAAAGAGGCCTGGAATCAGGCAAATCAGAATGGGGCAATGGGGGATCTCACCGCGCTGCAGATGATATTTAGCAAAGTGGTAAGCGAAGCCGGGGAATCTGAGTAAAATAGCGCGGTTCTTTCGTACCGGAGCCGCCATGATCCTGCTTATTGATAACTACGATTCTTTTACCTGGAACCTCTACCAGTACTTTTGTGAACTGGGGGCGGATGTGTTGGTTAAGCGCAACGATGCGTTGACGTTGGCGGATATCGACGCCCTTAAACCACAAAAAATTGTCATCTCACCCGGCCCCTGTACGCCAGATGAAGCCGGGATCTCCCTTGACGTTATTCGTCACTATGCCGGACGCTTGCCGATTCTTGGCGTCTGCCTCGGTCACCAGGCAATGGCGCAGGCATTTGGCGGCAAAGTTGTGCGCGCCGCAAAGGTCATGCACGGCAAAACCTCGCCGATTACACATAATGGTGTGGGCGTATTTAAGGGGCTGGCAAATCCACTCACCGTGACACGCTACCATTCGCTGGTGGTGGGACCTGACTCATTACCGGAGTGCTTTGAAGTGACGGCCTGGAGCGAAACCCGCGAGATTATGGGGATTCGCCATCGCCAGTGGGATCTGGAAGGTGTGCAGTTCCATCCAGAAAGTATTCTTAGCGAACAAGGACATCAACTGCTGGCTAATTTCCTGCATCGCTGATTTCTGATTGCTATTAAGTGATTTTTTATGCATATTTTGTGATTATAATTTCACATTGGTTTATGCGTAACAGGGTGATCATGAGATGGCAATTGAACAAACAGCAATTACACGCGCGACTTTCGATGAAGTGATCCTGCCGATTTATGCTCCGGCAGAGTTTATTCCGGTAAAAGGTCAGGGGAGCCGAATCTGGGATCAGCAAGGCAAGGAGTATGTCGATTTCGCGGGTGGCATTGCAGTTACGGCGTTGGGCCATTGCCATCCTGCGCTGGTGAACGCGTTAAAAACCCAGGGCGAAACTCTGTGGCATATCAGTAACGTTTTCACCAATGAACCGGCGCTGCGTCTTGGGCGTAAACTGATTGAGGCGACGTTTGCCGAACGCGTGGTGTTTATGAACTCCGGCACGGAAGCTAACGAAACCGCCTTCAAACTGGCGCGTCATTACGCCTGTGTGCGTCATAGCCCATTCAAAACCAAAATTATTGCCTTCCATAACGCTTTTCATGGTCGCTCGCTGTTTACCGTTTCGGTGGGTGGGCAGCCAAAATATTCCGACGGCTTTGGGCCAAAACCGGCAGACATCATCCACGTTCCCTTTAACGATATCCACGCAGTGAAAGCGGTGATGGATGATCACACCTGTGCGGTGGTGGTTGAGCCGATCCAGGGCGAGGGCGGCGTGACGGCAGCGACGCCAGAGTTTTTGCAGGGCTTGCGCGAGCTGTGCGATCAACATCAGGCATTATTGGTGTTTGATGAAGTGCAGTGCGGGATGGGGCGGACCGGCGATTTGTTTGCTTACATGCACTACGGCGTGACGCCGGATATTCTGACCTCTGCGAAAGCGTTAGGCGGCGGCTTCCCGATTAGCGCCATGCTGACCACGGCGGAAATTGCTTCTGCATTTCATCCTGGTTCTCACGGTTCCACCTACGGCGGTAATCCTCTGGCCTGTGCAGTAGCGGGGGCGGCGTTTGATATCATCAATACGCCGGAGGTGCTGGAAGGCATTCAGGCGAAACGCCAGCGTTTTGTTGACCATTTGCAGAAGATCGATCAGCAGTACGATGTGTTTAGCGATATTCGCGGTATGGGTCTGTTAATTGGCGCGGAGCTGAAACCACAGTACAAAGGTCGGGCGCGTGATTTCCTGTATGCGGGCGCAGAGGCTGGCGTAATGGTGCTGAACGCCGGACCGGATGTGATGCGTTTTGCGCCGTCGCTGGTGGTGGAAGATGCGGATATCGATGAAGGGATGCAACGTTTCGCCCACGCGGTGGCGAAGGTGATTGGGGCGTAAATACGATGCATCAGGCAAAAGATGTCGGATGCGGCGCGAACGCTGTATCCGATGGTTTAGCCTGCATTACGCCTTCGAATCACGCAACTTGCGACTCAGCCAAATCCCGTGATGCGGTCGCTGACGCCATGCCATCGACGAAATGGTGTGCATGGTGTTCAGATGACCAATAACCCGCTGTAAATGCTGCTCCAGCGTACTTGCCGCGCCTTCGTGCGGCTGCATCTCCGGCGCATCCATGATATTGGCATCGCCAGAACTACCCGGTTCGTCATACTCCAGTCGCTGCTGACAACGCTGAATGGCGATTTCACAAGACTGTAAATACTCTTGTGCCAGTTCAGGTGGCAATGCCCGGTGTTCCCGCGCCAGCGTGGTCATGGCATTAATATGCTCAACAATAAACTGGCTGTGCGTTACCCACAGTTTCATATCTGCCAGATAATGGCTGTTAAACGCCGGTTCCTGCATCGCCTGATTCAATGAGTTATACAGAGTGTTATGCGCCTGATTTACCCGCATTCGCTGCCAGGCCAGTGGCGTAGGTTGCGGGTCCTCGCTCAGAATCAAGCGAATCGCTTCCTGATAGGCTTCTAAAGCGTCATGGGCGTTCTTACGCAATAACCCGCTCTGCCACTGCGGCCACAGCCAGACAGTACCGCC
>OGTB01002652.1_pt1 | contig 9808 bp, 9 predicted proteins | sample 1553611 | NCBI WGS metagenome assembly OGTB01 (sample SAMEA2580032, study PRJEB22360) | human gut metagenome | biome: human gut; feature: human-associated habitat; material: faeces | place: Denmark | collected 2008/2010 | reverse complement strand
CTTTCACATCAGCAGTATATCCATAATCTGTAGTGTATTCTTTATAATATTCATCTTTATTTATAGATGATATTATATTGTTAATTTCTTCACTTTCCGCTGATTCGGTGCCAGACTGAAATCAGCCTATAGGAGGAAATGATGGTACGTATCTATACGTTGACACTTGCGCCCTCTCTCGATAGCGCAACAATTACCCCGCAAATTTATCCCGAAGGAAAACTGCGCTGTACCGCACCGGTGTTCGAACCCGGGGGCGGCGGCATCAACGTCGCCCGCGCCATTGCCCATCTTGGAGGCAGTGCCACAGCGATCTTCCCGGTGGGTGGTGCGACCGGCGAACATCTGGTTTCACTGTTGGCAGATGAAAATGTCCCCGTCGCTACTGTAGAAGCCAAAGACTGGACCCGGCAGAATTTACACGTACATGTGGAAGCAAGCGGTGAGCAGTATCGTTTTGTCATGCCAGGCGCGGCATTAAGTGAAGATGAGTTTCGCCAGCTTGAAGAGCAAGTTCTGGAAATTGAATCCGGTGCTATCCTGGTCATAAGCGGAAGCCTGCCGCCAGGTGTGAAGCTGGAAAAATTAACCCAACTGATTTCCGCTGCGCAAAACCAAGGGATCCGCTGTATCGTCGACAGTTCTGGCGAAGCGTTAAGTGCAGCACTGGCGATTGGTAACATCGAGTTGGTTAAGCCTAACCAAAAAGAACTCAGTGCGCTGGTGAATCGCGAACTCACCCAGCCAGACGATGTCCGCAAAGCCGCGCAGGAAATCGTTAATAGCGGCAAGGCCAAACGAGTTGTCGTTTCCCTGGGTCCACAAGGGGCGCTGGGCGTTGATAGTGAAAACTGCATTCAGGTTGTGCCACCACCGGTGAAAAGCCAGAGCACCGTTGGCGCTGGTGACAGCATGGTCGGCGCGATGACACTGAAACTGGCAGAAAATGCCTCTCTTGAAGAGATGGTCCGTTTTGGCGTAGCTGCGGGGAGTGCAGCCACACTCAATCAGGGAACACGCCTGTGCTCCCATGACGATACACAAAAAATTTACGCTTACCTTTCCCGCTAACTGAAACATTCCCCCAGCATTGGGGGAATCACCACCAACCTGTCGGCAACGCGTTTCTCCGACTATGCTCAAAAGTCATGTGATAACAAAGGGGTGAACTATGGCCAGTGGCGATCTTGTCCGTTATGTCATAGCCGTCATGTTGCACGAAGATACATTGACTGAAATTAACGAGTTGAATAATTACCTGACTCGCGACGGTTTTTTGCTCACCATGACGGATGATGATGGAAATATCCATGAGCTGGGGACTAATACTTTTGGACTTATCAGTACCCAAAGTGAAGAAGAAATTAGAGAACTTGTTTCGGGGCTTACCCAAAGTGCAACCGGTAAAGATCCTGAAATAGCCATCACGACCTGGGAGGAATGGAATAGCAACAGAAAATAAATGGTTTTTGGGCAATAATCAGTCTGTGGTGTGCGTTAGCTCGTGTTTTTACACCGCATTCTTGCGCTAACCTTATGATCTGGCAGACAACATGGGAGAGACATCATGTGGCAGGCAATCAGTCGTCTTTTGAGCGAGCAGTTAGGTGAAGGCGAAATCGAACTGCGTAATGAACTGCCTGGCGGAGAAGTCCATGCCGCATGGCATTTGCGCTATGCAGGACGTGACTTTTTCGTCAAATGTGATGAAAGGGAACTGCTTCCCGGTTTTACCGCCGAAGCCGACCAACTGGAGTTACTGTCGCGTAGTAAAACCGTCACCGTGCCTAAGGTTTGGGCAGTTGGCGCTGACCGTGACTACAGTTTTCTGGTGATGGACTATCTCCCACCTCGCCCGCTGGATGCGCATAGCGCATTTATTCTTGGTCAGCAAATTGCGCGTTTACATCAATGGAGCGACCAACCGCAATTTGGCCTCGATTTCGATAACGCGCTCTCCACAACTCCCCAGCCCAACGCCTGGCAACGTCGCTGGTCAACTTTTTTTGCTGAACAACGGATTGGCTGGCAGCTGGAACTGGCGGCAGAAAAAGGGATCGCTTTCGGCAATATCGATGCCATCGTCGAGCATATTCAGCAGCGTCTGGCCTCGCATCAACCGCAGCCTTCTCTGTTGCACGGCGATTTATGGTCCGGCAACTGTGCGCTGGGTCCGGATGGCCCGTACATTTTCGACCCGGCCTGCTACTGGGGTGACCGAGAGTGCGACCTGGCGATGTTACTGCTGCATACTGAACAGCCGCCACAAATCTATGACGGCTATCAGTCAGTATCCCCGCTACCTGCCGATTTCCTTGAACGTCAACCGGTTTACCAACTCTACACGCTGTTAAATCGTGCAAGGTTATTTGGCGGTCAGCATTTGGTTATTGCTCAGCAGTCACTGGATAGATTATTAGCAGCATAATATGGGGTGAGGATAATGGCCGCTCCGTGCGGCCTTTTGATTAAATAAACCCCAGCAGAGAAAAGAACACATAACCTGCAGCAATACAAATAACCGGCAGGATATACAGCGAGAAAAACTGCAGGAAAATAGTATGGTGCGGCACAACAATACGTGACTCAATTTGTTCACGCGTTAGCCCCTCTTCCCCTTTGGCTTTTTCCAGAATGAGTTGATCTTCAACACCTTCCCGCAAGAAGCGTGCCTGGCGACTCATCCGGGCACCGGAATCCTGCAACGCCAGTCCGACAAAAATCAGGATGAAAATCACCCAGAACATAACGTTCACGCCACCATTAAAATTGGGCGTCGGGGAGTTATACCAGAACAGATTCAAAAAAGGCGTATTCGCCTGCATCATATCGATCATGACATGAGTAAAGTCGAGCATGACCGCATTAATGCCTTCCTGGTTTTCCTGCCGGGTATTCATAAATTTAAGCAAAGAAATCAATGTAGAGATCAATGCAGGTATAAAAATCACCCAACCCAAAATCCTTTTCAAAACAGCAATGCGTCCAGCTTGTTGATACGTCATGAGTTCTCCTTGATTAAGACGCGTCGTTTCACTTAGTTTACCTGTAGATATCTGTTTTCGCCCATTCTTTAAAGGCGATATGATAGGCGCTTAATCATAAGCACGACTTAATACCTTACTCATAATGCTCTAAAGGAGAGGTTGTAATGTCAACCCCGCGTCAGATTCTTGCTGCAATTTTTGATATGGATGGATTACTTATCGACTCAGAACCTTTATGGGATCGAGCTGAACTGGATGTGATGGCAAGCCTGGGGGTGGATATCTCCCGTCGTAACGAGCTGCCGGACACCTTAGGTTTACGCATCGATATGGTGGTCGATCTTTGGTACGCTCGGCAACCCTGGAATGGGCCAAGCCGTCAGGAAGTAGTAGAACGGGTTATTGCTCGTGCCATTTCACTGGTTGAAGAGACACGCCCATTATTGCCAGGCGTGCGTGAAGCCGTTGCGTTATGCAAAGAACAAGGTTTATTGGTGGGACTGGCCTCCGCGTCACCACTACATATGCTGGAAAAAGTGTTGACCATGTTTGACTTACGCGACAGTTTCGATGCCCTCGCCTCGGCTGAAAAATTGCCTTACAGCAAGCCGCATCCGCAAGTATATCTTGACTGCGCAGCAAAACTGGGCGTTGACCCACTGACCTGCGTAGCGCTGGAAGATTCAGTAAATGGCATGATCGCCTCTAAAGCAGCCCGCATGCGTTCCATCGTCGTTCCTGCGCCAGAAGCGCAAAATGATCCACGTTTTGTATTAGCAAACGTCAAACTCTCATCGCTGACAGAACTCACCGCAAAAGACCTTCTCGGTTAATGACCAGGGGCAGTGATCACACTGCTCCTGGTTCTTTATCTGAATTTGCATTCAACTGACGGATTAATCGTCAATTTAAGAGAAAGAGTTACACCGTCACCACTTCCGCGCACTGTATAAAAATCCTATACTGTACGTATCGACAGTTTAGTGAGTTTTATCATGACGGCGGAAGGTCACCTTCTCTTTTCTATTGCTTGTGCGGTATTTGCCAAAAATGCCGAGCTGACGCCCGTGCTGGCACAGGGTGACTGGTGGCATATTGTCCCTTCCGCAATCCTGACGTGTTTGTTACCAGACATCGATCACCCAAAGTCGTTTCTTGGGCAGCGATTAAAGTGGATATCAAAACCGATCGCCCGCGCTTTTGGGCATCGTGGTTTTACCCACAGTCTGCTGGCGGTATTTGCGCTGCTGGCAACCTTTTACCTTAAGGTTCCTGAAAGCTGGTTCATTCCGGCTGATGCGCTACAAGGAATGGTGCTGGGTTATTTGAGCCACATACTTGCCGATATGCTGACACCCGCCGGTGTTCCCCTGCTCTGGCCATGCCGCTGGCGTTTCCGCTTGCCTATCCTGGTTCCCCAAAAGGGCAACCAACTGGAACGTTTTATCTGCATGGCATTATTTGTCTGGTCGGTATGGATGCCCCATTCATTACCCGAAAACAGCGCTGTTCGTTGGTCATCGCAAATGATCAATACTTTGCAGATCCAGTTTCATCGGCTTATTAAGCATCAGGTTGAATACTAAAAAGGCAAAAATCACCTTTCTGGAATAAGCAATTCCATTTGAATATAAGAGCCAGCTCACAGTTCTGTTAATCTTGCGCCAACACTATGACTGCTACGCAGTGATAGAAATAATAAGATCAGGAGAACGGGGATGAACTTTCCATTAATTGCGAACATCGTGGTGTTCGTTGTACTGCTGTTTGCGCTGGCTCAGACCCGCCATAAACAGTGGAGTCTGGCGAAAAAAGTGCTGGTGGGTCTGGTGATGGGTGTGTTTTTTGGCCTTGCCCTGCATACCATTTATGGTTCTGACAGCCAGGTACTTAAAGATTCTGTACAGTGGTTTAACATTGTTGGTAACGGCTATGTTCAACTGCTGCAAATGATCGTTATGCCGTTAGTCTTCGCCTCTATTCTGAGCGCGGTTGCCCGTCTGCATAACGCATCTCAGTTAGGCAAAATCAGTTTTCTGACCATCGGTACGCTTTTGTTTACCACGCTGATTGCGGCGCTGGTCGGTGTGCTGGTCACCAACCTGTTTGGTTTGACGGCTGAAGGTCTGGTTCAGGGTGGTGCAGAAACTGCACGTCTGAACGCCATTGAAAGTAACTATGTTGGTAAAGTCTCTGACCTGAGCGTTCCGCAGCTGGTCTTGTCCTTTATCCCGAAAAACCCGTTTGCCGATCTGACCGGAGCCAATCCGACGTCAATTATCAGCGTGGTAATTTTTGCCGCATTCCTCGGTGTAGCTGCGCTGAAACTGCTGAAGGATGATGCGCCGAAAGGTGAACGCGTCTTAACCGCTATCGATACCCTGCAAAGCTGGGTAATGAAGCTGGTTCGCCTGGTCATGCAGTTGACCCCTTACGGCGTTCTGGCGCTGATGACCAAAGTGGTTGCAGGTTCTAACCTGCAAGACATCATCAAACTGGGAAGTTTCGTTGTCGCGTCCTACCTCGGTCTGCTGATTATGTTTGCAGTGCATGGCATTCTGCTGGGCATTAATGGCGTGAGCCCGCTGAAGTACTTCCGTAAGGTATGGCCAGTTCTGACGTTTGCCTTTACCAGCCGTTCCAGTGCTGCGTCTATCCCACTGAATGTGGAAGCACAAACGCGTCGTCTGGGTGTTCCTGAATCCATCGCCAGTTTCGCCGCCTCTTTCGGTGCAACCATTGGTCAGAACGGCTGTGCCGGTTTGTATCCGGCGATGCTGGCGGTGATGGTTGCGCCTACGGTTGGCATTAACCCGATGGACCCGATGTGGATTGCGACGCTGGTCGGTATTGTTACCGTTAGTTCCGCAGGCGTTGCCGGTGTCGGTGGTGGTGCAACTTTCGCCGCACTGATAGTGCTGCCTGCGATGGGCCTGCCAGTTACCCTGGTGGCGCTGTTAATCTCCGTTGAACCGCTTATCGACATGGGGCGTACGGCGCTAAACGTTAGTGGCTCGATGACCGCTGGCACGCTGACCAGCCAGTGGCTGAAGCAAACCGATAAAGCCATTCTGGATAGCGAAGACGACGCCGAACTGGCACACCGTTAATTCTTATGCTGGCAACGGTCCGTTTTGTATAGGGGCCGTTGCCTTACTTTTTAAATGTTCCATCGCGGCGATGCATACTGACTCATATTTAAACAGATCGTCAGCGAAAAAAATGGCTAACTTATCGATACATTCCTGACTCAATGAATGTGCCTGTAGCGAAAAGCTTAAAACCTCATACCCAAGACGTTTTCTAAGTGAACTATCTGAAATACTCATAATCTCTTCAAGCACACCACTTCCCATTCCCGGAAGATTCAGTGGATTAAAAAGAAGATTGACATTAAGCATTGATATTATCGAAGGAAACTTTAGGAGACTCTCATTTTTTTGAATCGCAGCAAAAATGCTCCCGACAGGATGTATATAATTTTGTTCATAGTATATAGTCCTTAAATAGTGAATAACCAACCTGTTTTTTATATTGATCAAATTGGTCATTTTTTCTGGGCGAAATACAGAAGTGACATCCATTCCAATAAAATCTTTATTTATACCTCTTATCCGAATTTCACTACCATAAAGATTATTAATTATTACTCTATATTTAACATTGTCCTGCAGATATGTATCAAAACTAAGTGCTGGCGCTCCTGGCTTTGAGGCATCATAGTTAATGTTAGACATATAGGCAATCATATAATTAAAGTTTGATTCTGCTATTTCATCGCAGTCACATTGACCCGTTGATATAAAGAAAGTGAGTGCTGTCATAGTAGACTGCAGCCTTTCTTTAAAAGAGTCGAAAGCCAGGCTTTTAATATTTAAATCACCATAATTACTCTGTATTAAGTTTGTAGAAAGCATCTCCCGCCTCATATTGTTAACAAAATTATTATCTCATTTAAATCTAAGTCATTTACAATATAAGTTTAAGAGCGACGCCACAGGATGTACTATCAAAAATAGCTCATCATGATTAGCAAAACTTAACCATTTTAAAATAAATAAACAATTAAAGAAAAAAGTTCACTTATTTATAGCAATAGATCGTCAAAGGCAGCTTTTTGTTACAGGTGGTTTGAATGAATGTATCAATGAAATACAAAATTTCAGGCCATGTAACTCCCGGCAAAACCGGGAGGTACGTAATCTTTACTCAGTCACTTCCCCTTCCTGGCGGATCTGATTTGCCCAACGCTGGGCGGATTCAGGCACAGTAAACGCCGGTGAGCGCAGAAATGACTCTCCCATCAGTACAAACGCAACATATTTGCCACGTAGCATCCAGACATCACGAAACGAATCCATCTTTATCGCATGTTCTGGCGGCGCGGGTTCCGTGCGTGGGACATAGCTAATAATCTGGCGGTTTTGCTGACGGAGCGGTTTCTTCATTACTGGCTTCACTAAACGCATATTAAAAATCAGAAAAACTGTAGTTTAGCCGATTTAGCCCCTGTACGTCCCGCTTTGCGTGTATTTCATAACACCGTTTCCAGAATAGTCTCCGAAGCGGGATCTGGCTGATGGTCTATATTTAGAGGGTTTTTTGACCAAAACAGCGGCCCTTTCAGTAATAAGTTAAGGAGACGAGTTCAATGTCGCAACATAACGAAAAGAACCCACATCAGCACCAGTCACCACTACACGATTCCAGCGAAGCGAAACCGGGGATGGACTCACTGGCACCTGAGGACGGATCTCATCGTCCAGCGGCTGAACCAACACCGCCAGGTGCACAACCTACCGCCCCTGGGAGCCTGAAAGCCCCTGATACGCGTAACGAAAAACTTAATTCTCTGGAAGACGTACGCAAAGGCAGTGAAAATTTTGCGCTGACCACTAACCAGGGCGTGCGCATCGCCGATGATCAAAACTCACTGCGTGCCGGTAGCCGTGGTCCAACGCTGCTGGAAGATTTTATTCTGCGCGAGAAAATCACTCACTTTGACCATGAGCGCATCCCGGAACGTATTGTTCATGCACGCGGATCAGCCGCTCACGGTTATTTCCAGCCATATAAAAGCTTAAGCGATATCACCAAAGCGGATTTCCTCTCAGATCCGAACAAAATCACCCCAGTATTTGTACGTTTCTCTACCGTTCAGGGTGGTGCTGGCTCTGCCGATACCGTGCGTGATATCCGTGGCTTTGCCACCAAGTTCTATACTGAAGAGGGTATTTTTGACCTCGTTGGCAATAACACGCCAATCTTCTTTATCCAGGATGCGCATAAATTCCCCGATTTTGTTCATGCGGTAAAACCAGAACCGCACTGGGCAATTCCACAAGGGCAAAGCGCCCACGATACTTTCTGGGATTATGTTTCTCTGCAACCTGAAACTCTGCACAACGTGATGTGGGCGATGTCGGATCGCGGGATCCCGCGCAGTTACCGCACCATGGAAGGCTTCGGTATTCACACCTTCCGCCTGATTAATGCCGAAGGGAAGGCAACGTTCGTACGTTTCCACTGGAAACCACTGGCAGGTAAAGCCTCACTCGTTTGGGATGAAGCACAAAAACTAACCGGACGTGACCCGGACTTCCACCGCCGCGAGTTGTGGGAAGCCATCGAAGCAGGCGATTTTCCGGAATACGAACTGGGCTTCCAGTTGATTCCTGAGGAAGATGAATTTAAGTTCGACTTCGACCTTCTTGATCCAACTAAACTTATCCCGGAAGAACTGGTGCCCGTTCAGCGTGTCGGCAAAATGGTGCTCAATCGCAATCCGGATAACTTTTTTGCCGAAAACGAACAAGCAGCATTCCATCCAGGTCATATTGTTCCTGGTCTGGACTTCACCAATGATCCCCTGTTGCAGGGACGTTTGTTCTCTTATACCGATACACAAATCAGTCGTCTTGGTGGGCCGAATTTCCATGAGATTCCGATTAACCGTCCGACCTGCCCTTACCATAATTTCCAGCGTGATGGCATGCATCGTATGGGGATCGACACTAACCCGGCGAATTACGAACCGAACTCGATCAACGATAACTGGCCGCGCGAAACACCGCCGGGGCCGAAACGCGGCGGTTTTGAATCATACCAGGAACGCGTGGAAGGCAATAAAGTTCGCGAGCGCAGCCCATCATTTGGCGAATATTATTCTCATCCGCGCCTGTTCTGGTTAAGTCAGACGCCGTTCGAGCAGCGCCATATTGTTGATGGTTTTAGTTTTGAGTTAAGCAAAGTAGTACGCCCGTATATTCGTGAGCGTGTCGTTGACCAGTTGGCGCATATCGATCTTAACCTTGCGCAGGCGGTAGCAAAAAATCTCGGTATTGAGCTGACTGACGATCAACTGAATATTACGCCGCCACCGGACGTAAACGGGCTGAAAAAAGATCCTGCGTTAAGTCTGTACGCCATTCCTGACGGTGATGTGAAAGGTCGCGTGGTAGCGATTTTGCTTAATGATGAAGTGAGATCGGCAGACCTTCTGGCCATTCTCAAGGCGCTGAAGGCCAAAGGCGTTCATGCCAAACTGCTCTATTCCCGAATGGGTGAAGTGACTGCGGATGACGGTACGGTGTTGCCGATAGCCGCTACCTTTGCCGGTGCGCCTTCGCTGACGGTCGATGCGGTCATTGTCCCTTGCGGCAATATCGCGGATATCGCTGACAACGGCGATGCCAACTACTATCTGATGGAAGCCTACAAACACCTTAAACCGATTGCGCTGGCAGGAGACGCGCGCAAGTTTAAAGCAACAATCAAGGTCGCTGACCAGGGTGAAGAAGGGATTGTGGAAGCTGACAGCG
>OGTB01002649.1_pt1 | contig 9820 bp, 7 predicted proteins | sample 1553611 | NCBI WGS metagenome assembly OGTB01 (sample SAMEA2580032, study PRJEB22360) | human gut metagenome | biome: human gut; feature: human-associated habitat; material: faeces | place: Denmark | collected 2008/2010 | reverse complement strand
GCCACCTGTGCGCCAGCCAGCGCCATATCCATACCGCGCACGGAAATTCCGGTATTGACGCAACTGCGCAACGCATCGCCCACCAGCAGCCAGCCGTTACCGGCGTATTGCACTGGCATACTGTGCAAGCCACCTTCTGGCACCAGATGCGCACCATACTCCAGTGATTCCGTGTTTTTGATAAGCGGGCGCACTGCCGGATGCGTTTTAAAGCGAGCCAGCAGCTCGCTTGCCGGAACACGACTTTGCGTAAGTGAAGAGAGCGGGCAAACAATCCCTAACGAGAGCGTTTGTTGATTAGTATAAAGAAATGCGCCGCCGGGTAAGTCATCACAGATTCCGCCGCTGAACAGCAACGCTGCGCCTTCGTTATTCTCCAGATGAAAACGTTCTTCAATAGCGGATGTTTCCAGCGCCAGCACTTCTTTGATCCCCAACGCTATCGCTTCGCCAGCAGGACGAGTCACTAACCCGTGACGCTCAGCCAGGACGCTGTTGGCACCTTCTGCCAGCACCACATAACGGGCGCGGAGAATATCGTCACCACAAATGACACCACACACCCTGCCGTTTTCTTCATACAGCGCATCCACCGTCGCACCAGGGATGCATTCGACACCTTCTTTTTCAGCTTCGGCAACCAGCCATGGATCGAACCGTGCACGTAATACGCTCCAGGATTCACCGCCGGGCTGTAAGCTGGAAAACGTCGTTGCGCCATCCGGCGTTAACAGGGAAAGGCTTTCGTGAGTGATGCGCCGTTCAAGAGGCGCGGTCAGGTGAAATTGAGGGAGGAGTTCCGCGAGCGCATGGGTGTATAAACGCCCGCCGGAAAGGTTTTTACTGCCGGGAATTTCAGCGCGTTCCAGTAACAGAACGGACAAACCTGCCCGCGCGCAGCGTAAAGCACAAGCGGTGCCTGCTATACCCGCACCAATAATAATAATGTCGCAGTCGTCTTCCATGTCATGCCCCAGATATCCAGAACACAACACCCTAACATGGCGTTACTTAAGGGAAATTGACCGCCGACACACTCTTATCATTCGCCGCGATAGATACAGCCTGCAGTGCAGGTTTCTTTCACCATAACCGCACTTAACAGCGGAACAACCGGTTTAACCTGATCCCAAATCCATTTTGCTAAAACTTCGCTGGTTGGGTTTTCCAGACCAGGAATATCATTGAGATAATAGTGATCGAGGCGATCATAGGTTGGTTTAAATGCCGCTTTCAGTTCAGCGAAATCGATAATCCAGCCCGTATGCGGATCGACTTCCCCGGTAATTTCCAGTCGCACCATAAAGGAATGCCCGTGCAGGCGACCACATTTATGCCCTTCCGGGACGTGTGGTAAGCGGTGAGCGGCTTCGAAGGTGAAATCTTTAAATAACGTGGTGGACATCATAATTTCTCTACAGGACGATAAAACCGCCGTAGAGTACCGGAAAGGCTGTTTTTTCGCATTATCTAAAACGACTTTGTTGCGCAAAATCGCTAATTTATCTTAATGATTGGCTAAATTCATTTGTTTTTCATTGGGTTGGTTAATCTATTTTGTTGTTAAAGACTATTGCTAAAACAGGTTAGTCGATTTGGTTATTAGTTATCGCTATCCCGTCTTTAATCCACACCGTTCACCCCGTTAACCTTACCTTCTCTTCTGTTTTATGGGCGCTGACAGGGCGCAGAAACAGCTTTGCTTACTGGAACATAACGACGCATGACGACACAGGTCCCACCTTCCGCGTTGCTTCCGTTGAACCCGGAGCAACTGGCACGCCTTCAGGCGGCCACGACCGATTTAACTCCCACCCAGCTTGCCTGGGTTTCTGGCTATTTCTGGGGCGTGCTCAACCAGCAGCCTGCTGCGCTTGCAGCGACGCCTGCGCCCGCCGCAGAAATGCCGGGTATAACTATTATCTCCGCTTCGCAAACCGGCAATGCGCGCCGGGTTGCTGAAGCATTACGCGATGATTTATTAGCGGCAAAACTGAACGTTAAGCTGGTGAACGCGGGCGACTATAAATTCAAACAAATCGCCAGCGAAAAACTGCTCATCGTGGTGACGTCAACGCAAGGGGAAGGGGAACCACCGGAAGAAGCTGTCGCGCTGCATAAGTTCCTGTTCTCCAAAAAAGCGCCAAAGCTGGAAAACACTGCATTTGCCGTGTTTAGCCTCGGCGATAGTTCTTATGAATTTTTCTGCCAGTCCGGGAAAGATTTCGACAGCAAGCTGGCGGAACTGGGCGGTGAACGTCTGCTCGACCGTGTCGACGCCGACGTTGAATACCAGGCTGCTGCCAGCGAGTGGCGCGCCCGCGTGGTTGATGTTCTGAAGTCCCGTGCGCCTGTCGCGGCACCTTCGCAATCCGTCGCTACTGGCGTGGTAAATGAAATCCACACCAGCCCGTACAGCAAAGACGCGCCGCTGGTGGCGAGCCTCTCTGTTAACCAGAAAATTACCGGGCGTAACTCTGAAAAAGACGTTCGCCATATCGAAATTGACTTAGGTGACTCGGGCCTGCGTTACCAGCCGGGTGACGCGCTGGGTGTCTGGTATCAGAACGATCCGGCACTGGTGAAAGAACTTGTCGAACTGCTGTGGCTGAAAGGCGATGAACCTGTCACCGTCGAGTGCAAAACGTTGCCTCTGAACGAAGCGCTACAGTGGCACTTCGAACTGACCGTCAACACCGCCAACATTGTTGAGAACTACGCCACGCTTACCCGCAGCGAAACGCTGCTGCCGCTGGTGGGCGATAAAGCGAAGTTACAGCATTACGCCGCGACCACGCCGATTGTTGACATGGTGCGTTTCTCTCCGGCGCAACTGGATGCCGAAGCGCTGATTAACCTGCTGCGCCCGCTGACCCCGCGCCTGTATTCCATCGCCTCCTCGCAGGCGGAAGTCGAGAACGAAGTGCACGTTACCGTTGGTGTGGTGCGTTACGACGTGGAAGGCCGCGCCCGTGCCGGTGGTGCCTCCAGCTTCCTCGCAGATCGTGTGGAAGAAGAGGGTGAAGTCCGCGTCTTTATCGAACATAACGACAACTTCCGCCTGCCAACCAATCCGGAAACCCCGGTGATCATGATTGGCCCTGGCACCGGCATCGCGCCGTTCCGTGCCTTTATGCAGCAGCGTGCTGCCGACGAAGCGCCGGGTAAAAACTGGCTATTCTTTGGCAACCCACACTTTACGGAAGATTTCCTCTACCAGGTGGAATGGCAGCGTTACGTCAAAGAAGGCGTGCTGACGCGCATCGATCTCGCCTGGTCGCGCGATCAAAAAGAAAAAATTTACGTACAAGACAAACTGCGCGAACAGGGCGCAGAGCTGTGGCACTGGATCAATGACGGTGCCCACATTTATGTCTGCGGCGACGCTAATCGCATGGCGAAAGACGTTGAGCAGGCACTTCTGGAAGTGATTGCCGAATTTGGTGGCATGGACACCGAAGCGGCGGATGAATTTTTAAGTGAGCTGCGCGTAGAGCGCCGTTATCAGCGAGATGTCTACTAATGAGCGAAAAACATCCAGGGCCTTTAGTGGTCGAAGGAAAACTGACAGACGCCGAGCGCATGAAGCTTGAAAGCAACTACCTGCGCGGCACCATTGCGGAAGATTTAAACGACGGTCTGACCGGTGGTTTTAAGGGCGACAACTTCCTGCTGATCCGCTTCCACGGCATGTATCAGCAGGATGACCGCGACATCCGCGCCGAACGTGCTGAACAGAAGCTGGAGCCACGTCATGCAATGCTGTTGCGCTGTCGTCTGCCGGGTGGGGTGATTACCACCAAACAGTGGCAGGCGATCGATAAATTTGCCGGTGAAAACACCATCTATGGCAGCATTCGCCTGACCAACCGCCAGACGTTTCAGTTCCACGGCATTCTGAAAAAGAACGTCAAACCGGTGCACCAGATGCTGCACTCGGTCGGTCTTGATGCGCTGGCGACTGCTAACGACATGAACCGTAACGTACTCTGCACCTCGAACCCTTACGAGTCGCAGTTGCACGCGGAAGCATATGAATGGGCGAAGAAAATCTCTGAACATCTGCTGCCGCGTACCCGCGCGTATGCGGAGATCTGGCTCGATCAGGAAAAAGTCGCCACCACCGATGAAGAACCGATCCTCGGTCAGACTTACCTGCCGCGTAAGTTCAAAACCACGGTAGTGATCCCGCCGCAGAACGATATCGATCTGCACGCCAACGACATGAACTTCGTGGCGATCGCCGAAAACGGCAAGCTGGTGGGCTTTAACCTGCTGGTGGGGGGTGGGCTTTCTATCGAACACGGCAACAAGAAAACCTACGCCCGCACGGCGAGTGAGTTTGGCTATCTGCCGCTGGAGCATACGCTAGCGGTGGCGGAAGCCGTCGTGACAACTCAGCGTGACTGGGGTAACCGAACCGATCGTAAAAATGCCAAAACCAAATACACGCTGGAGCGCGTGGGGGTTGAGACGTTTAAAGCGGAAGTGGAGCGTCGCGCGGGGATCAAATTTGAACCGATCCGTCCGTATGAGTTCACCGGTCGTGGCGATCGTATCGGGTGGGTGAAAGGGATCGATAACAACTGGCACCTGACGCTGTTTATCGAAAACGGTCGTATCCTGGATTACCCTGGCCGTCCGCTGAAAACTGGCTTATTGGAGATCGCGAAGATCCACAAAGGTGATTTCCGCATTACGGCGAACCAGAATCTGATCATCGCCGGTGTGCCGGAAAGCGAGAAAGCGAAGATCGAGAAGATCGCCAAAGAGAGCGGGTTAATGAATGCCGTCACGCCACAGCGTGAAAACTCAATGGCCTGCGTGTCATTCCCGACTTGCCCGCTAGCGATGGCGGAAGCGGAGCGTTTCCTGCCGTCTTTTATCGACAACATCGATAATTTAATGGCGAAACATGGTGTCAGCGATGAGCATATCGTGATGCGTGTAACAGGCTGCCCGAATGGTTGTGGTCGCGCGATGCTGGCGGAAGTGGGCCTGGTGGGTAAAGCGCCGGGTCGCTACAACCTGCATCTTGGCGGCAACCGCATTGGGACACGTATCCCACGGATGTATAAAGAAAACATCACCGAACCGGAAATCCTGGCGTCGCTTGATGAACTGATAGGACGCTGGGCGAAAGAGCGCGAAGCGGGTGAAGGCTTCGGCGACTTTACGGTGCGTGCGGGCATCATTCGCCCGGTGCTCGATCCGGCGCGCGATTTGTGGGATTAACCATCAGCCCGGTCTTGTAGGCCTGATAAGACGCGTGAGCGTCGCATCAGGCAAGGCAAACAGTGAGGAATCTATGTCCAAACTCGATCTAAACGCCCTGAACGAACTGCCGAAGGTGGATCGCATTCTGGCGCTGGCGGAAACTAACGCCGAACTGGAAAAACTGGACGCTGAAGGCCGCGTTGCCTGGGCGCTGGATAATCTGCCCGGTGAATATGTACTTTCTTCCAGCTTTGGCATTCAGGCGGCGGTGAGCCTGCATCTGGTGAATCAGATTCACCCGGATATTCCAGTGATCCTCACCGATACGGGTTACTTGTTCCCGGAAACCTACCGCTTTATTGACGAGTTAACGGACAAACTCAAGCTCAACCTGAAAGTGTACCGCGCTACCGAAAGCGCCGCCTGGCAGGAAGCACGCTACGGCAAACTGTGGGAGCAGGGTGTTGAAGGCATTGAAAAGTACAATGACATCAACAAAGTCGAACCGATGAACCGGGCGCTGAAAGAACTGAATGCGCAAACGTGGTTTGCTGGCCTGCGCCGCGAACAATCCGGCAGTCGCGCCAATTTACCGGTGCTGGCAATTCAGCGTGGCGTATTTAAAGTGCTGCCGATTATCGACTGGGATAACCGAACGATATATCAGTATCTGCAAAAACATGGCCTGAAATATCACCCATTATGGGACGAAGGATATTTATCGGTCGGTGATACCCATACAACCCGTAAATGGGAACCCGGCATGGCGGAAGAAGAAACGCGTTTCTTTGGCTTAAAAAGGGAATGTGGGCTGCACGAAGGGTAAAATATCGTACCGCTTAATAAACGTCTCTGTCTGAAAAGATGGGGGCGTTTTTATTTTGCGAGCAGCATTCCTGATTTTAAACGTGAACGCCGCTGGAAGAATTATCAGGTATAGAATGGCGTTGGGTGCTTGAGGCTGTCTGGCGTTAAGCATTCGCGAGGTTCCAGATGGACAAAAGCCCCAGGCGATATTTCTATCAACCTGAGGCCAGCGTTCGAACCCAAACAATTCGAATGTTAGTCTCTTCTTTGCAGGGAGGCAAGACATGCTGACAAAATATGCCCTTGTGGCAATCATAGTGCTGTGTTTTACAGTACTGGGATTCACGCTGATGGTAGGCGACTCGTTGTGTGAGTTGAGTATCAGAGAACGTGGTATGGAGTTTAAGGCAGTTCTCGCTTACGAATCGAAGAAGTAGCCACCACGCGGGGGTAAAACCCCGCGTACTGAATTGTGATGGTTTGGTCTCCTGCACCCTTTTTTTATACTCTGTTTCTGGTGGCATTGATTTCCTGCAGGCAAGGGAGTAATCATTTCAAACCCATCAAGACGCCTTCGCCAGCTCCTTCACCAGAGGTAGCATTATCCGCATAACATCACGGCAGCGACGTTCTATTCTTCCTGGAAGTGCCTTATCAATATGTTGTTGATTATCCAGTCTTACGTCATGCCAGCTATTTCCCGCAGGGAATGCAGCTGTTTTTGCGCGTTGCTGATAACCATCCTTATTCCCAAGATTCCAATTTGTTGCTTCTACCGAAAGTACGGCAATACCGGCTTTGTCGAAAACTTCGGCGTCATTACAACAGCCAGTACCCTTCGGATAATTTTTATTCAAACCCGGATTGGTCGTTGCGGCAATTCCATGACTACGCGCAATTGCCAGTGCCCTGTCGCGCGTTAATTTCCTTACTGCTTCAGGGGTTTTTACACCGCTGTTGAAATACAATTTATCGCCAACAATTAAGTTATCGAGATTAATCACCAGCAGCGTATTTTTCTTTTCGGTGTCACTCATCCGCTTGAGTAAATTCTCAGCGCCTAATTTTCCTTCCTCTTCGCCGCTGGTCGCCACAAATCGAATACCATACTCGGTAGGCGTATTTTTCAGGCGTTCTGCCAGTTCCAGCATGACACCTAAACCTGCGGCGTTATCATCTATTCCTTGTAACGTCAGCCCGCCGAGATTGGCATCGGCGTCAGCATCGCTCAGCGGAGCGTAAGTATCCAGATGCGCCATAATGATGATCTGCTGCGGCGCTTTGCCTTCATGAGCGGCAATCACCGTACTTCCCGTGACGTTATGCCAGCTCTTGCGATTATCGCGGGCGGTATAAATATACCGACTATTAAATGTCCGAATATCACTGCGATAACCCATTTGCTGAAACTGTTGGCGAATATAATCGGCAGATAACATTTCTGCAGGAGTTCCGGTCATGCGTCCCGGAAAGAAAGTAGCAATATGTCGTGCCTGGGTATTAGCAAAATCGCCAGGTTTAGGTGACGAGGCGTGTACGGGGAGAATAAAGCATACGCCGAGCGCCAGGGCAGAGGTACGGTGGCGCAATGCGGAAAACATAGTGAGTCCTTAAATACCATGCAAATTTTTTTACCGCCATAGTATGAAACTGCCGCTGCGCTAAAACAATTTCAAATCTTCCTAAACGCCCGAAATCCGGTGCCTTAAGCACTTTTTGATATTAGCTTTGCCAAATCGTTATTCCGTTAAGGAACTACTCATTCTAATTGGTAATTTCATTCGTTCTCTTACGCTCCCTATAGTCGAAACATCTGATGGCAAGAAAATAGCGGTATTGCAAAGGAACGGTTATGGATCAAAAACGACTTACTCACCTGCGGCAACTGGAGGCGGAAAGCATCCACATTATTCGCGAGGTGGCGGCAGAATTCTCAAATCCGGTGATGCTCTACTCTATCGGTAAAGATTCCAGCGTCATGCTGCATCTGGCGCGCAAGGCGTTTTATCCAGGTACGCTGCCTTTCCCGTTGCTGCATGTCGATACCGGCTGGAAATTCCGCGAGATGTATGAGTTCCGCGATCGTACGGCGAAAGCCTACGGCTGCGAGCTGCTGGTGCATAAAAACCCGGAAGGCGTGGCGATGGGGATTAATCCATTCGTGCACGGCAGCGCGAAACATACCGATATTATGAAAACTGAAGGCCTGAAACAGGCGCTGAACAAATACGGTTTTGATGCCGCCTTCGGTGGTGCGCGCCGTGACGAAGAGAAATCCCGCGCTAAAGAGCGAATTTACTCTTTCCGTGACCGCTTCCATCGCTGGGATCCGAAAAATCAGCGCCCGGAGCTGTGGCACAACTACAACGGGCAAATTAACAAAGGCGAAAGCATCCGCGTCTTCCCGCTCTCTAACTGGACCGAGCAGGATATCTGGCAATACATCTGGCTGGAAAATATCGACATTGTTCCGCTATATCTCGCTGCGGAACGTCCGGTTCTGGAACGCGACGGTATGTTGATGATGATTGATGACAACCGTATCGACCTGCAACCGGGCGAAGTGATTAAAAAACGGATGGTGCGTTTCCGTACGCTGGGCTGCTGGCCGCTGACCGGTGCGGTGGAGTCAAATGCACAAACACTGCCGGAAATCATCGAAGAGATGCTGGTTTCCACCACCAGTGAACGTCAGGGCCGCGTGATTGACCGCGACCAGGCGGGGTCTATGGAGCTGAAAAAACGTCAGGGGTATTTTTAAGATGAACACCGCACTTGCACAACAAATCGCCAATGAAGGCGGCGTCGAAGCCTGGATGATTGCGCAACAACATAAAAGCCTGCTGCGTTTTCTGACCTGTGGTAGCGTCGATGACGGAAAAAGTACCCTGATTGGTCGTCTGCTGCACGATACCCGCCAAATCTACGAAGATCAGCTCTCATCGCTGCATAACGACAGTAAGCGTCACGGCACCCAGGGCGAAAAACTGGATCTGGCACTGCTGGTGGACGGCCTGCAAGCTGAGCGCGAACAGGGCATCACCATTGACGTGGCTTACCGTTATTTCTCTACCGAGAAGCGTAAATTTATTATCGCCGATACCCCAGGGCACGAGCAGTACACCCGCAATATGGCGACTGGCGCATCGACATGTGAACTGGCGATCTTACTGATCGATGCCCGTAAAGGCGTGCTCGATCAAACCCGTCGTCACAGTTTTATCTCCACACTGTTGGGGATCAAACATCTGGTCGTGGCGATCAACAAAATGGATCTGGTGGGTTACAGTGAAGAGACGTTCACCCGTATTCGCGAAGATTATCTGACGTTTGCCGGGCAGCTGCCGGGTAATCTGGATATCCGCTTTGTGCCGCTCTCTGCACTGGAAGGCGACAACGTGGCTTCGCAAAGTGAAAGTATGCCGTGGTACAGCGGTCCGACACTGCTCGAAGTGCTGGAAACCGTGGAGATCCAGCGAGTGGTGGATGCCCAGCCAATGCGCTTCCCGGTGCAGTACGTTAATCGCCCGAATCTCGATTTTCGTGGCTACGCCGGAACGCTGGCATCCGGTCGAGTGGAAGTCGGGCAACGTGTCAAAGTGCTGCCCTCTGGTGTGGAATCAAACGTCGCGCGGATCGTGACTTTTGATGGCGATCGCGAAGAAGCCTTTGCCGGAGAAGCGATCACCCTGGTGCTAACGGATGAGATCGACATCAGCCGTGGCGATCTGCTGCTGGCGGCAGACGAAGCGTTACCGGCTGTGCAGAGCGCGTCGGTGGATGTGGTATGGATGGC
>OGTB01002646.1_pt1 | contig 9834 bp, 4 predicted proteins | sample 1553611 | NCBI WGS metagenome assembly OGTB01 (sample SAMEA2580032, study PRJEB22360) | human gut metagenome | biome: human gut; feature: human-associated habitat; material: faeces | place: Denmark | collected 2008/2010 | reverse complement strand
CGACCGGCCGATGAAAAAATTTCGGTTGCGAACGTATGGGTACATGGGGAGTATAATGGCCTCAAAAAAGCGGCAGAACTTCCGCGAATAAACAGCCGTCCGCAAAAACGCCGCACGACACGGCGGGAAACGACGGCAACCCGGACCGCGGCACGGCGCCGTTCGACGGAGAATCCCATCCATTTCGAGTTTCAGGCGCGCGCTTTTCACGCGCCAACGGCCTGGAACGGGCCTCTACCCCTTCTCCGACAAGCGTGCGGTCAGCCAGTCAATCCTGTTTTTCTGCAATTCGATGATTTCGTCTTTGGCTTCGATCACGCGACGGGCCATTTCCAGCAGGTCGGCCGGAGCCTCTTCGGGTCCGTTCGGCCGTACGATTTCGCCCTCGCCCCGTATCAGCCATTCCAGAGAAACTTCCGGATATGTGGCGATAAATTTCGCCAAAGTATCCTCGGTAATCCCGGTCGGACTCTCCAAGGTACCCCGGGATATACCGGTTTTACTGTAAAATTCTCGCTTGCTAATAGACAGATTTTCAATATAATACAAAATTCTATCCTTAACTGGCGAAATATTTCGTCGTTTTTCTTGCATAATGGCGAAATCCTTCGTATTATTGCAGTGCTTTTACATCCGTTTTTATTCGTCGGCGAAGCTGGACACGCAAAAATCCGGCCCTGTTCGCTCGTGGCTATAAATCGGATAAAGATATACATTTTCAATTAATTTTTACTCAACAATTTTTCATTCGCGAAAGGCCGAAATCAAGGAGGGGGAGAGACACACTCAGACACTATTTTGTTCAACTCAAACAATTTAATCCAAAGACTATGAAGCGAATTTTTATCAACCGAGTTTTGGCGTTTCTCCTGATCGGGGCGACGCTGACTTACGCCGGCTGCAAGGACTACGACGACGACATCGGGAACGTGCAGACCGAACTGAGCGAGACGGCTGCCGCGCTGCAAGAGCAGCTGGGCGCCTTGCAGACGGCCCTGACCGGAGCTCAGAACGAGGCGGCTGCCGCGACACAGAAAGCCGCAGCAGCCAAGGAAGCCCCCGATGAGCCCGCCGAACCGCCGGCGGCAGCTCAGAAAGCCGTCGCCGATGCCAAGACGGAAGCCATTCGGGAGGCTATTTCTCAATGCCAGTCTCTGATTTCGGACAAGGCCGACCAAAGCGCGCTCGACGAGCTGGCCAGCCAGATCGAAGGTATCGAGAAAAACCTGTCGCAAACGCTGAAGGACTATGCCACGATCGACGACATGCAGAAATTCGAGAAAGCGCTGGAAGTACAGCAGAAAGCGCTGGAGAAGTACGCCGACGAGCTCGGCGACAAGGCTTCCTCGGCCGATCTGACGGCGCTCGATCAGAAACTGTCGGGACTGATCGAAAACATCCGCAAGAGTGCGATCGACCAGGCAACCCTCGAAAAGGCCGTGAAGGACCTGAACGCCGAGATCATGGAAAAAGTGGGAGAACAGCTTTCCTCGCTCAGCGGCGTACTCTCATCCCGGCTGACGAGCGTGACGCTGGTTCCCGGCCTCTATGTCGACGGAATCCCCACGATCGAGTTCCTGTCCGTATCGTACAATGCCCTGACGATCAATCCGGACGGTAGCACGAAGAAAGCCGCGAAAGCCACGATCGTCTCCGACGAGTCGACAACGGCCGATTATCGCCTGAATCCTACCGGAGTACAGAAGGAGGATATCGGAACGCCCTCGTTCGTTTCGACGACGGCCGTGACCCGAGCCGCCGAAACGGGAGAAAATACGCCTGTGAAAGTCGTCGGCCACGACATCGAAAACGGCATCCTGACCGTCAATGCGGCCAAGACCTCGACCGAGCCGCTGAAGCTCGACGGAAACAAGATCTATACCGTCGCGTTGAAAGTGCCCGTAGCGGACGACTGTCTGTTCGAGAACGAGACCGAAGCCTACGTCTACTCCGAATATGTCCGGCTCGCTGAGTCGACCGTAACGCCCGTTATCGCCGCGCAGTTCGATAATTCGCAGCAGATTACCGATTTCGATTGTGCACACGGCGCGCATCATCATTTTTCGGACTACGCTACGATCTACGGTGCGGCACAGGCCGAAAAAATCTCCAAGAGCATCAAGTACAACGAGCCGTTCGACCTGGCCGGCATGGTGACGGGTTGCTACGACGACGGGGCGAACGCCAATGAAATGACCGCAGACAAGCTCGAAGGCTACGGCCTGAAGTTCCGTTTCGAGCTGGCACCCGATGCTTACAAGCTGGGACCCAACCAGACCGATCAGCAGCAATTCGCCCGCATCGACGGAACGACGATCACGTCGCAGGTTCCGGGCGGCGAGGTCAACAACCGCGCGGCTATCGACAAGGAGCCCATCGTGCGGGTAACGCTGGTCGACACGACGAACGAGAATCAGATAGTCGACGTGGCCTACTTCAAAATCAAGTGGGTAGAAAATTCCGTCAGCCCCGACCCGATCGAACTGGGCGAGATCAAGACTTACGTCCAGAATCTGAGTTGCTCGGCCATCGGAAACGACTTCCTTTGGAAAGACATGACGCAGTACGTCTATGCTAAGGTGAAGGAAGGCGGCATGTCGAAAGACGAATTCGAAGCTATCTATAAACTGAAAGCCAACGACGAAGGCACCTTCGGCGAAGGCGACGGCGTAATCACCGAGCAGACTTCGGACGTATCCGAGGACGCCGTAGCCCTGAAATGGACGCTCGACGCCGAGGCGATCGGCAAGATCGTACCGGCCACGTCGAAAGAGTACAGCATCCTGATCACCTATACCGATCCGAAAGGCGTTGCGGGCGATGTGACCTTCTCGCTGAAGTGCACCGTCAACGTCACTCTGCCGTCGATCAGCGGCTACTACGAGCAGTACTGGATCACGTCGGGAGCACTGGCTAACGTTTACCCGGTTCAGTACGAGCCGACGATGACTTCGGGGACTACCTGCGTCTACAACTACGATCTGATGCAGCTGTTCACGCCCAACGCTTGCATCGTGAAAGACTTGTTCTCCGCGTGCGGCAAGTGGGACATGCAATTCGCACTGACCCAGCCTCAGACAGGATATGCTCCGGCACTGACCGCCGAACCGGCCGGTACTGCCAACAAAGCCGGCTACACGCTGCTCAAGAACGCGGAAAAAGCCGCAGAGCTGACTTTCGTTGCCGAAGGCGACAACTGGTACGCACCGAGCGTCACGAGCGCAAGCGCCGTCAACCTCTCGCTCCAGAAGAACGACGCGGGCAAAGGACTGGTCGGCAACAAAGCCACGCTGAAGGTATGGGCTGACATCAACGGATACAACAAGATGCAGGTGGCCGAGTTCGACGTGAACATCGTTGCCCCGCTGACGATCAACGCCGAACTGGAGAACGCTTCGTTCGAGGATCATGTGATCGGCGGATCGGAGATCGACTGCTCGAACGCTTTCACGATGACCGATTTCAACGGTTATCTCGTAGCCGAGAACGACATCGTAAATCCGGAAAGCGACAAGCAGAAGTATGCCGCGGAGCTTTGGGACTACTATGAAGTCGAAAGCGTCGAATGGGAAACCGACAAGGCTAAGATCGGCATGAAGCGGCAGGGAGGTAACATCGTCGTCGACGACAACCTGACGGCCGACCAAAGTATGCCGCTCACCGAAGCCTATGCCGGAGCCTCGATCACGGCAACGGGCTCCAAGCTCGTATTCACCAACAACAGCGCAGGTGCCGGCGTCGAGCGCTCCTGCAACATCTTCATCCCTGCCACGGTGAAATACGGCTGGGGCGAAACGACCCAATGGGTCAAGATACGCCTGAACCCGGGCAAATAACCGCCACCTGATTCTGTTTACGAAAGAGCGCCTCGAATCTTCGAGGCGCTCTTTTTTCTATTCCGACGACAACCGGCGTTCCCCCACGCCTCACGGAACCGACCGGCTCCGTCGGGCGATTCGTTTCGTCCGAATAAAGCGGTAGTCCGACGGGCGCACTCGTTCCGATCTCCTCCATCAAAGCATGCCCCGGGCAGGAAAGAACCGTCGCCCCGCCTAAAAAGCATCCGATCCACTCCGCAACCAGCTCGAGACGGGCATTGCGATAAAGACGGAACGGACACCCGGAAACGCCCCCGCAAGCGAAAAAGCATCCGAGTTCCCTCCCTCTTGTCCGATTCCGCGAACCGACCCGCCGAGAATCATCCCGGCGAGGCAGACCAGAAACGGCTCTATCCGTGACCGGAAAAGCGAGAACCGAGTTCTTGCCGTCCCGCCGAAGCGTAAAAACACTTGACGGAGCGATGCGACCAGCTTATGATCGCACCGGAATCCGTGCAACCGGCTCCGGCAAACTACTTTTTCTCCGGAACCCAGCAGTTCAGATGATTGCCGGGCGTCACGACGACGAACTTGTAGAAACCGTTCGGATCGTCGCCCGTATCGAACACGAAGCGCCGCTCTCCCGCTTTCACGCGGCCGGCTTTCGTCCACTGGTCGCACTGTCCGTTTTTGAAATCGTTGGTCCTCGAAACGTAAACGGTAGCCGGCGCCCGGTCGTCGAGACTTTCCCACGTCAGCTCGATCGTCCGGTTGCCGCGCACGGCCTCGAGAGCGCAGATATCGGCTTCCCCGATGAAAGGCGCTCCGTCCTGTTCCCACAACACCTCCTGAGGCACGTCGAAATCCAAAAAGCGAGCGAGCGACGGAGCGATGTCGACGATCGACAGCCATGGTTCGGCGAAGCGGGCATTTCCCCGAACGTTCGTCGCGATCCACGAGGTCCGCTCGCGCGCGGACTGTCCGCCGTGATGATGACCGTCGTCGCCCCGGCCGTGGTCGGTCGTCACGACGACCATCCACTCCTCGTCGAAATATTTCTCGCGGTATTCGACCGCTTCCCAAATGCGTTCGATCTGACGGTCGGCCTTCATCACGTACTCGTCGAAATAATCGCCGTTGCCGTAGATATGCCCGGCATCGTCGGTATACCACAGATAGACCCAGCTCAGGTCCGGCGCCTGCTCGCGGATACCGGCCGCCGCAGCCCTCGACACCGTATCGTCGATGCGATAGACTTGCAGATCATCCTTCTCCTTGGGATAGTTCTTCTGGTCGAGATCGAAACCGTCGACGACATAGTCGATCCTCAGGTCTCCCGTCTCGGGCAACCCTTCGCCGAGCAACACGGTGCGGTTGTCGGTCCAGCTCGAATAGAGAGCCGTCGTCACGTCCCGCTTCTGCTCCTTGGCGATCCGGAAAATCGACCAGTAGCTGTAATCGGGCTTCGGAGAATTGTCCCATACGTTGTGCTTGTTGGCCCATGCGGAGGTCAGGATGCAGTTGTACCCGACAGCCGAAATGGTCGGCGTCTCGCAGTACGTACCGGCGATCCCGCCGCAGTAGGCCCTCGAATAGCCGCCCTCGGCCGCGATCCGGCCGATTGCAGGCGGTTTCAGCCGCTCAATCATATCGGCCGGAACACCGTCCACGATGATAAATACCGCCTTTTTCGCCTTCGCCCCGTATCCGCCCCAAGGGAGCAGCAGCAGGATCGACAGAATGATCAGGATGTGTTTGCGATTCATGCTTTCCTCGTTTAAATCGTTCAATGGAAGCCCAAATTAACGATTTTTTTCGGATTCAACCTCTGCTTTGCAGGAAAAACTGAGCATGCGCCGGTCTTTTCCCTCTTAACATTCTTTTTACGTGAAGCCCGGTTCGTAACTTAAACTTCACGGTTTGGTCTCGGTACGTTAACCAGCCGTACCGCAGGGACCGGTAACTTTGCGGCATCGAAAACCAATACGCCTCTATCAACTCATGACCCGACTGACATCGTTCTTTTTCATGCTGAGCATGCTTTCCTTTCCGGCACGGGCCGACGCCCAAGCCGCTTCGGCCGTCGTGCGCGGCACCGTTGTCGATGTATCGAGCGCCCCGATCGTCGGAGCGACGGTCGCCATCGAAGGAACGACGCTCGGAGCGATCACCGACTCCGAAGGCAAATTTCTGATTCTCGGCGCCGAACCCGGAACGGCCGTTGTCACGGTGTCGTTCATCGGCTACAAACGATTCCGCAGCGAACCGCTCGAGCTGCGCAGGGACGAATCTTGCGAGTTGAGCGTAACGCTCGAGCCCGAATCGTCGCAGCTCGACGGAGCCGTGGTCGTCGCGACGCGCAAGGTCGACAGCGACGCGGGACTGATCGCGCAGATGCGATCGGCCCGTTACCTCGCCAGCGGCATATCGGCCCAGACGATCGCCCGCACTCAGGACAAGGACGCTTCGGAAGTAATCCGCCGCGTCCCGGGCATTTCGGTCATCGACGACAAGTTCGTCATCGTCCGCGGACTGGCCCAACGCTACAACAACGTATGGATCAACGGGGCGGCCGTGCCGAGCTCCGAAGCCGACACGCGCGCGTTCTCGTTCGACGTCCTGCCCAGTTCGCAGATCGACAACCTGCTAATCGTCAAGTCGCCCGCACCGGAACTGCCGGCCGACTTCTCGGGCGGTTTCATCCGAATCCGCACGAAAGTCGTACCCGAGGAAAACTCGCTGACGATCAGCTACGGCACAGGATTCAACAGCGTCACGCACTCGAACGATTTCCGCTATGCCCCGGGCAGCGCAACCGACTGGCTCGGCTTCGACAACGGCATGCGCTCGCTGAAAAACGTTCCGCATCGCGTGGACAACGACGACGTCACGACGGTCGACCGCGTGACCCGCACCGGCTTCAACAACGACTGGAGAGTGCTGAGCCGCCGCCCGACAATCGACCAGAAACTGAACATAGCGCTGAACCGTCGCTTCGTGACCGCCCGCCGCGACGCGGTCGGGCTGGTCGCGGCATTGAACTACTCGAACACGAACAAAAGCCTGCTGCGCATGGAAAACTCGCAGTTCGGCATCTACAACTACACCGAAGACGAACCTCTGTACAACTTCAAATACACCGACAACCAATACACGAACGACGTGAAGCTCGGCGCTATGCTGAATCTCTCTTACGTTCCGGCAGCCGACAAGCGCTCGTGCGTAAGCCGTTACGAATTCCGCAACATATTCAACCAATTGGGACGCAACCGTTTCACCGACCGCGAAGGATGGCGCAACGTCAGCGGATATTACGAGCAACAGCAGGACGAATACTTGTACGTGAGCCGTAGCGCCTACACGGGCCAGTTCGCAGGCAGTCACGACTGGATCCGCAGCGGCGCGAAGTTCGACTGGAACGCAGCCTACTCCTACTCGAACCGCCGCCAGCCCGACCGCCGGATCGTCGAGCGCGAGAAAAATCCCGAAAACGGCATTTACGAATACTCGATCGATCAGGGCAGCGTATCGCGCTACTTTACCTCGCTCGACGAGCACGTCGCTTCGGCCGGAGCGAACCTGAGCCTGCCGCTCTTTCCCGACGGGACGCTCCGCCCCGAGTTACGCACCGGACTATACGGCGAATACAAAACGCGCCGCTACGCTACCCGCAACTTCCTCTACAAGTGGAATGCCTATCAGAACAAGCTGCCCGCCGGTTTCGGCTCGCTGCCCGCCGAGCAGATCTTCGCACCGGAAAATCTGGGCGCACCCGACAAGCTGCACGTTCAGGACGAAACGCACAACACGGACGACTACTCGGCCCACAGCGACGTGCTGGCCGCCTACGCGGCGCTGAACATGTCGCTCGGGCGCTTCAACGTCTACGCCGGCGTCCGTTTCGAAAGCTACCGCTCTTCGCTCGAAAGCTATCCGTCGGAAACCAATTTCCGGACCCGGACGAACACCTACCGATACAACAACGCGCTGCCGTCGCTCAACGCCACGTATAACCTGACGCCCCGGATGCTCGTCCGGCTGGCATACGGCATGAGCGTCAACCGGCAGGAGTTCCGCGAGCTGTCGCCGTCGACTTACTACGATTTCGACATGTTCAGCACGATTACCGGCAATCCGGACCTCCGGCAGGCCGTCGTGCAGAACGTCGACCTGCGCTACGAACTCTATCCGGCCGCCGGCGAAACGATTTCGGTCGCCGTCTTCTACAAGCATTTCAAGAATCCGATCGAATGGAACTATGTCGATGCCGGCGGCTCCTACCAGTTTTCGTTCGAGAACGCCCGCTCGGCCCGCAACTACGGCGTCGAGATCGATCTCAGGAAAAGCCTTGCGTTCATCGGCATGAACAATTTCATGCTGACGTTGAACGCCGCTTGGATCGAAAGCAAGGTTCTGTTCGGCGAGCAAAGCCGCGAACACGACCGGCCGATGCAGGGACAATCGCCCTATCTGGTCAACGCCGGACTGTTTTACCAGAACGGCCGGATCGGCTTCGCGGCCGGCATTCTCTACAACCGCATCGGCAAACGAATCGTCGGCATCGGCCGGGTCAGCACGAGCGGAGGCGACACGTTCAACAGCAATATCCCGGACATGTACGAGATGCCGCGCAACTCGCTCGATCTGACGGTCGGCCAACGCCTCTGCAAATGGCTCGAGGCGAAGGCCGCCGCGCGCGACCTGCTCGGCGACGCGGTCCGCTTCATGCAGTTTCCGCGCTTCAGGGACTCGGAGGGCGTCGTGCACGAACGCTCCCAAACAACCAAGCGCTATTATCCGGGCCGCAGCTTCTCGCTGTCGCTGACGGCCACGTTCTGACCCTCGCGGCATACGAAAAACGAGTAAATCTCACGACTTCGGAAACACCATTCATTCCTTAACTATCTACACGATGAAAAAACAGATGATTCTGGCCATGATGGCCTCGGTCGCCATACTGGCGGCCTGTTCGGACGATGACAACGGCAGCGGAAATCCCGGTCCCGGTCCGGCCCCCTCGGGCGTCTACGAAACGGGGCTCGTATTCGGCGAAAAGGAAGGATCGGACTCGGTTTACTACATAGGCAACGGCGACAAGCACTTTCCCGCACCGAAAGGCGACTACGTGCTGAACGCCTCGCGCAAGTACAAACTGCGCGGCTGGGTTTACATCGAGGACGGATCGACGATCACGATTCCGGCCGGTACCGTCATCCGGGGCGACAAGCAGACTCAGGCAGCGCTGATTATCGAGCGGGGCGGCCAGATCTTCGCCCGGGGGACCGCTTCCAAGCCGATCGTCTTCACGTCGGAAGAGGCTCCCGGCAACCGTCGGCCGGGCGACTGGGGCGGACTGATCCTCTGCGGCCGCGCCAGCAACAATAAGGGCGAGCAGCAGATCGAAGGCGGTCCCCGCTCGTATCACGGCGGAGGCAGCAACCCGGTCGACACCGACAACTCGGGCGTGCTGAGCTACGTGCGCGTCGAGTTCGCCGGCTTCCCGTTCCAAACCGACAAGGAGATCAACGGCATCACGTTCGGCTCGGTCGGCAGCGGAACGACGGTCGACCACCTGCAAGTATCCTACTCGAACGACGACTCGTTCGAATGGTTCGGCGGCTCGGTCGGTTGCAAATACCTGGTAGCTTATCACGGTTGGGACGACGATTTCGACACCGACAACGGCTTCTCGGGCAACTTGCAGTTTTTGCTCGGCGTGCGCGATCCGCGCATCGCGGATAAATCGCTGTCGAACGGCTTCGAGTCGGACAACAACTCCGACGGTTCGGACGAGGAGCCTTACACGACGGCCCGTTTCTGCAACGTGACGCTGATCGGCCCGATGGGTCAGGACGCCGCATTCTATAACCAGTCGGCTTCGACCGAAAATCCCGGAGCCTACATCAACGCGGGCGAAATATTCCCGAACAACGGCTCCCCCCCCGCCCCCCCGCCATACTCCCGGACGCTCATCATCCTGCCGCTGGATCACTGCTTCGCGCATGTCGTGGGGTTT
>OGTB01002641.1_pt1 | contig 9840 bp, 8 predicted proteins | sample 1553611 | NCBI WGS metagenome assembly OGTB01 (sample SAMEA2580032, study PRJEB22360) | human gut metagenome | biome: human gut; feature: human-associated habitat; material: faeces | place: Denmark | collected 2008/2010 | reverse complement strand
TTCGAACCTGCGACCTGCTGATCCGTAGTCAGCTGCTCTAATCCGCTGGGCTACTGGCGCATGTTGTCTTTCAGACAACTCGATATATAATACACGCCGTTCAGCTGAATGCAACTCGGCGTGTTGCGGCGAGTCGCACCATCCCGACCACTACCGCAACGGCGTATTTACTGGCCTCACGCCTCGTGTGTACGGACTCGGTCAAGCAAAACCGACTGCGCAACTTTGAGACGTCCCTGCGGCACATCCACGGCTTCGCGCAGGAGTTTGGGCGTGCTGGAACCCTCTACGGACGCCTTGTCCACAATCACCTGCCTCACATCATCCAAACTCGGCAACTGGAACATCGTGTCCTGCAACGTACGTTCGATAATCGAACGCAAACCGCGTGCGCCGGCCCCCTGCTTGATAGCGATATCAGCAATCGCCCGAATGGCCTGTTCTGTGAATTGCAGATCGACGCCGTCGACGGCGAACAGTTTACGGTACTGCTTGATCAGCGCGTTGGCTGGCTGGGTGAGAATCGCCGTCAGATCGTCTACGGTAAGTTCCTTCAGCACACTGGTGACCGGCAAACGTCCGATGAACTCAGGCAACAGTCCGAACTCGGCCAGATCATCGGCATTGACCTGTTCGAGCAATTCCTCGTCTTTCATGTCGGCGTCGTGCCAATTCGCGCCGAAGCCGGTCTCTCGACGGCCTAATCGCTTGCGAACAATGTCCGTCAGCCCCACGAACGCACCGCCGCAGATGAATAGGATGCCGCGTGTGTCCATCTGCGCAACGTCCTGCTCCTTATGCTTGCGCGTGCCTTCCAACGGCACGGAGGCGATGGTTCCTTCCAAGATCTTCAGCAACGCCTGCTGAACGCCCTCACCGGACACGTCACGGGTGATGGAGGTGTTCTCACCGGATTTGCGGGCGATCTTATCGATTTCGTCAATGTAGATGATGCCGTGCTGGGCTCGGCTTACGTCGCCATCCGCAGCTTGGAGGAGACGTTGGAGCACGGTTTCCACATCGTCGCCTACATAGCCGGCTTCGGTCAGGGTGGTGGCGTCGGTGATGACGAACGGCACGTTCATTACGCGGGCCAACGCCTGCGCAAGATAGGTTTTGCCCACGCCGGTGGGGCCGAGCAACAGAATGTTTGACTTGGCGACCTCGACGTCAGCCAAAGGGTCATTGCTGCGGCGGGCAGCACGCGTCTGGGTGGGAACGGATTGCTTGGCTTGTTTGCCGGTCTGGCCACTGTGCCCGTTATTCCCGTCAAGCTGCTCAGCGGACTCCTGAAGCTCCATGTTGACGCGCTTGTAATGGTTGTATACGGCTACGGATAATGCGCGCTTGGCGTTCTCCTGACCGATGACGTAGCGGTTGAGATAATCGAAGATCTGAGCGGGCTTGGGCAGGCTCAGCGAATTGACCTCGGCATCTTTGACACGCTCCTCGGAGATGATGTCCACGCACAGGGCGATGCATTCATCGCAGATGGAGGCATTGGGACCGGCCACCAGTTTTCGTACCTGATGTTCGGTTTTGCCGCAGAACGTGCAACGGGGTACGTCCTCGTTGTAGCTCACCACACGTCCCATGATTCTCCTTTGCCGACTACGCCGCACCGTCGAACCGCCACGCTGCGCATTATCATTGTCATCCTTGAAATACAATACCCCCGGTCGTTGCCGACCGAGGGTATTGCAATGTCCGGAAGTTTTACTGGCGGTGTTCCAACACCTCGTCCACGATGCCGTATTCCTTGGCTTCAGGAGCGGTCAGGAAAGTGTCCACTTCGATGTCGCGGCGAATCTTCTCGACGTCCTGGCCGGTGTGCTTGGCGAGGGTCTCCTCCAGCCATTCACGCATACGCAGCATTTCCTTGGCCTGAATCTCGATCTCCGTGGCCTTGCCGAAGCCTTGGTCGATGGCCGGCTGGTGGATGAGCACACGGGCGTTCGGCAGCATCAGGCGCTTGCCCTTGGTGCCGGAGGCCAGCAGAATGGCGGCGGCGGAGGCGGCCTGGCCGAGGCACACGGTCTGCACGTCGGGCTTGATGTACTGCATGGTGTCGTAGATGGCGGTCATGGCCGTCATCGAACCGCCGGGTGAGTTGATGTACATCATCACGTCACGGTTCGGATCTTGGGATTCGAGGACCAGCAGCTGGGCCATCACGTCGTCGGCGGAGGCGTCGTCCACCTGCACGCCGAGGAAGATGATGCGATCCTCGAACAGGCGGGAGTAGGCGTCCTGGGTCTTCATGCCATACGGGGTCTTCTCCACGAACTGCGGCATGATGTAACGGTTGGTCGGCGCGGGCTGGGCTGCGCGGGCGGAGGCCGGCATGAAACCGGCTACGCCCTGACGGCCGGCCAAGCGGTCGGCACGGGCGGCGAACTTTGCTTCTTCACTTGCCATGAGTCTCACTCCCCCTGCTGGTTGTTGCCGATGGTGTCCGGCGTGGTCACGAGCTTGTCCACGAAGCCATAGTCGAGGGCTTCCTGGGCGGTGAACCAGTGGTCGTATTCGTTGTCGCGGTAGATTTCCTCGAGGGTGTGGCCGGTCTGCTCAGCGGTCAGCTCGCTCATGGTCTTCTTCATGTCCATGATGAGCTCGGCGTTGATGCGCACGTCAGTGGCGGTGCCGCCGATGCCGCCGGAAGGCTGGTGCATGAGCACACGGGCGTGCGAGGTCAGGTAACGCTTGCCCTTGGTACCGGAGCTCAGCAGGAACTGGCCCATGGAAGCACACATGCCCAGGCCCACGGTCGCCACGTCAGGCTCGATGAGCTGCATGGTGTCGTAGATGGCCATGCCGGCGGTGATGGAGCCGCCCGGCGAGTTGATGTACAGCCAGATGTCCTTCTTCGGGTCTTCGGCGGCCAGCATCAGCAGCTGAGCGCAGATGCGGTTGGCCATATCGTCCTTGACCTCTTCACCCATCCAGATGATGCGGTCTTTGAGCAGACGGTTGAAAATCGGGTCGACGGGGCCGGCCGGGACGTCATCGCCCGCCATGACCGGCAAGGTCGCAAAGGTATTGCTCACCTTGATTCTCCTTCTAATTACTCGAACATTGTTCAGACTACCGCCTTGAAGCGACTGAAGGCGGCTTTTCGCGTGCTTTTTGGCGGGCAGCGTAGGGATTTCGGTTTATTCGAGGGTGTCGAGGACGTCGTCAATGAGGAGGCGGGTCTGGGAGGCGGCATCGTCGCCCAGACGCGGGAAGCGACGGGCGGCATTGGCGGGGCTGGCACCGGCGGCTCGCGCTACGTTGGACTTGCTGGCACAATACCTTTGCCGGGGGCGGCGCTTTTCCCCGGGAGCCGATCGACCAGTGAATCGGCGACTTGGCGCATCTGTTCGGCCACCCATAATTGGGCCATATCCGCAGGTAAGTCGTAGTCTTCGGCCACATCGCTGGCTGCCTCCTGAATGGCGGCCCATAACACCATGAATGGCTTTCGATAGTAGTCAATCTGCTCAGTGAGCGGCTCAGCGGCAAGCAATTCAAGTGCCGAGCGAATTTCTGTATTTTCTGACATAGCTTTCTTTACCTCGGCTCCCCTCTCTGAGGGGAGCTGTCGCCATAGGCGGCTGAGGGGAGTTTCGACCGGGGCAGCTCCCCTCAGAGAGGGGAGCCAGAATATATGTATTTACTTACGACTCAGCAACCACTTTGATATCAGTGACGACGTGGCCACGGCCATGCCGACCGGCACAAAGAAGGTAATCGGCGCTTCAGAGAGCTCCATCACCAAGCACATGGCCATAAGCGGTGCCTGTTGTGAGGCCGAAAGCAACGAAGCCGCACCGATCAAGGCACACGCGGTTACCGAATCGGTCGGAAACATCAGTATCCATACGAGGCCGAGCATCGCACCCAGCGTGGAACCTAATGCGATGCCGGGCTGCAGCACACCGCCCGACGCACCGGAGCGAATGGTCATCAGCGTCACCAGCGCTTTGGCAACAAAGGTGAGTGCCAACACACCCAGCAACATCCAGATATTGGACTGGGACAGCGGGAAACCGGCGTTCATCACGGATCCAGAAGGGCCGCTCCCACCCTGAAGCATGGCCCAGAACGATGCCATTCCAGAGCCCGCTCCCCCGCCAGAGGCCGAATCGGATACATTACCGCCGCCCGTCAGCAAGTTCCATGGAGAGGCGGCCGCTGAAGATGCCGACTGCATGGCACCAGCAGTGCCGGCGGTTTCAGGAATGAATGTGCTGAATCCAAGTTGCGCTGCGGCACGGCCGTTGCCCATCACCTGCGGCACAACAATCGCCACCAAACCGGTGATGAGACCAGCCAGCGGCATCTGCCACAGAATAGCCTTACCGGTTGGCTTGTGCGCTTCCGCCCATTGCGAACCTTTTCGGAACAATGCGCCGCCCACTCCACATGCCGCACCGCAGATCAGAGCGAACACCATTAACGTTGGCGTGGATTCCGGTTGCATGGCGGTAATGTCGTAGAACAGGTGATGCCCTTTGATCGCAACCGCCACGAATGCGGCAATGGCAGACATGCCCAGTCCAAACGCAACTTTTTCGATTGTCACATCTACCAACAGGATTTCGACGGCGAAGAACATGCCGGCCAGTGGCGCGTCATAGACGCCTCCTAGACCAGCACCGGCAGCCACTGCCACCACCATGCGCCGGTCGATGCCGTCAACGCCCTCGATATGGAACAGGTCGCAGAAACGTTGCGCGAGCATGGCGCCGAGTTCGCGTGGGGCGACTTCTCGGCCGATCGAGGCACCGGAGCCGACGATGAAAATCTGCAATACCACATGCGCAATGGTTTGCCAGAAAGGCATTCGCTTTCCCGCCACGGCCTTCTTGACTGAGGGCACCGCAGTCGTTTTGTGTCGCATCAGATACCAGATAATGCCTGCGATGCTGAGTCCCACGGTCACCGATATCGCACGGCGTGCAGCGGGCACGCCGAATGGACCAGGCAATTCTGGGCCTTCGATGTAGCCGAGCAGCACATGTTCAACGCCGTAGAGCAACAGGGTCAGCAGACCTGCTCCCACACCGATGAGCACGCCGAGCACAATGGTCGCCGCAGCGAGCCAACCAAGGCGTTTGATAGTAACCGTTGGCTGCATGTCAACCTCCGCACCCTATGCAACGAGTATGCCTTGGGAACTCCCCTCAGTCTCGCTACGCTCGACAGCTCCCCCTCAAAGAGGGGAGCCAAAGAAACAGTCCTTTTGCCAGAATAGGAAGAGCCCGGAACCATGAAACACGATTCCGGGCTCAAACAATCATGCTAACGCGATGAGGCTATGCTCACTCAGCATCCTTGGCGTCATCCTTGGCGGACAGTTCGTCGGCCACGGCGGCAGCAGCGGAAGCGGCCTCGACGGACTCGGACTCTTCGTCCTCAGCGGCCTCGCCCAGGAAGGCGGAGAGGTCCACAACCTCGCCATCAGCGGTGAACTTGACGGCGCGCATGCCGGCGAGCAGGCCCTTGGAACGGCCGACTTCCTGCACAGCGGAGCCAAGCTGGCCATTCTTGATGATGGCCTGGATGAAGTTGTTCGGATCCATGCCGTACTGCTGGGCGATGGAAGCGAGGAAGTTGAACACGTCGGACTGGGACACCTGAACGTCCAGCTTCTCGGCCAGAGCGTCGAGCACCATCTGATCGCGCAGATCCTTCTCCACGGTCTCCTCGGCCTGAGCCTTCTGCTCCTTGGTGGCCTTCTCCGGGTCCGGGGTCATGCCCTTGAGCTGCTCTTCGACCATGTTGGCCTTGACGCCCTTCGGCACCGGGATCTCGAGGCCTTCCTGCAGCTTGGCGATGAAGGCATCGCGAGCCTCGGTGGCCTGACGACCTTCGGCGTCCTGAGCGGCAGCCTTGCGGATGTCAGCCTTGAGCTCGTCCAGAGTGTCGAACTCGGAAGCTTCGGAAGCGAACTCATCGTTCAGCTCCGGCAGTTCCTCAGCCTTGACGGAGTTGACCTTGACCTTCACGGTGGCCTTCTGGCCCTCGTGCTCGCCGGCTTCCAGCGTGCCTTCGAAGGTGGTCTCCTCGCCGGCGGACAGGCCGTCAAGGGCCTCGTCCAGACCGTCGAGCATGGTGTTGGAGCCGAGCTCGTAGCTCACGCCTTCCTGGGAGTCGACGGTCTCACCGTCAATCTCAGCAGTCAGGTCGATGTTGGCGAAGTCGCCCTTGGCGGCCGGGCGGTCCACGCCGACCAAGGTGCCGAAGCGCTGACGCAGGGTCTCGAGGCGCTTGTCGACGTCCTCATCCTTGACTTCCGGCTTGGAGATGGCGATCTCAAGACCGTCGATTTCCGGCAGTTCGATGTCAGGACGACGCTCGACGGTGGCGGTGAACTTCAGCTTGGTCTCGTCGTTGGCGGACTGCGGAACATCCTGCACGTCGAACTCCGGCTGAGCCATCGGACGAATCTTCTTCTCATCCAGGGCCTTGGAGTACAGCTCCGGGACCGCGTCGTTCACGGCCTCACCGGCGACGGCGGCGAAACCGATGCGCTGGTCGATGATCTTGCCGGGAACGTGGCCCTTACGGAAGCCGGGAACGTTCACCTGCTTGGCGATTTCCTTACGGGCCGCATCCAGATACGGGTTGAGCTCTTCCGGTTCAACAGTGACGGTGAGCTTCACCTTGGTGGGCTCGAGGTTACGAACGCTGATCTTCACGCTAATGACTCCTCAAAAGTCGTTATTTCTTACAGTTCTGCCGTAAGGCAACCTCTACATGATAACGCCACTTACGGACGGTGCAATGAGTTTCACTTGCCAGTTCCTTGCGCCCTGCTCGATCAGGAACGTCTCGACGTCCACTTCCACCGGGTCTTCCACCCAGCACAGGTTGCGTAGGATCTGTGGCTTGATGATCATCTCGGCCGGCGTGCGGGTGTCTTCGGCGATGCGGTTGATCACACGCCGCACCCGTTGCAGACGGTCATAACGCTCCGGATGGCGCTGTTGCCACAGCCGCATGGATCGGGGCGCGTTCACCACACCGTTTTCGTCCTGTTCGGGGGCGGGCATGGTAGGCCATTGGGTGGGCTTCAGGGCTATGGCTCGATCGATGGCCTGCTTCCAGACCTTCGGTTTGACCGCACGCTGAATCGGCGCGTACCGCTCGAACATTTTGTCCTGCTCGGTGCCGGTATGGATGCGCACACGCTCGTTCAGGGATCGGAGCGCGCGGAATTGGGCAGCATTGTGCGGCTTGTTGGTCGCCGCCTCGATGATTGATGAATCGGCCAATAACAGGCTGGGCGCAATATCGTATTGCCGGGCGAGTCGGTCGCGCTCCTCCCATAGGGATTTGGCGATGGCCAAGCCCCTTGGATCACGACTCAGCTGGGTGATGCGCGAGATACGCAGCCAAGGAATCGGATGCGGTTTGCGCGGGGCAAGGCCCGCAACCAAAGCGTGAGAAAACTCTTCAGCGGCCCACTCGTCCTTGCCTGCGGCTTTCAGGTCACGACGCATCATGGTTTCAAGTTCGATAAGCACCTCCACGTCGAGCGCCGCATAGTTGCGCCAGTCGCGCGGCAGCGGACGGTAGGACCAATCGGCGGCGGAATGCTCTTTGGCTAGCGTGATGCCGAGGTAGTGTTCGGTGACGGCGGCCAGACCAAAGCGGTGCAGGCCGAGCAATCGCGCCGCTATTTCCGTGTCGAACAGGGCTTTGGGTTTGAGCCCGATTTCGGCGAATCCGGGCAAGTCCATCAGAGAATCATGCAGAATCCACGTGGCGTCGCCCACGGCGTCATTGAATTCATTCCAATCAGCTCCGGCCCGGGTCAGGGCGACGGGATCAAGCAAGGCGATGCCTGCACCCTCACGTTTGAACTGAATCAGCCAATCCTCGTGTCCATAGCGGAAGCCGGACGCCCGTTCGGCGTCGGCGGCCAGCGAGCCCGTCGCCTCGGCCATCGCATCGCAGACACGATGATAGCCGTCCAGCGTCGAAGTGACATCGGGTACTCCCCCGCGAGGCTCTTTCAGCAGTCGGGGTTCGGTGTCACGGACGTCACTCAACTGGCGTCATCCTCCTCAAAACGGATGGTGGATCTGATGAATGCGGCCCACGAGCGGACTTGTGCGCCGGCGTCCATAGTACCGTCCGGCCCGGTCCCGTCAAGCGGGGTCCATGAGACGCGAATCTCACACCCGGCGCTGGTGGAGCCGGCCATCGAGCCAAAAGCCGTGTTTTGGGTCACGGTGACTGTGCCGGATACCGAATCCGGCTCGATGCCGTCGAAATAGTCGCACATGTCATCCCAGTACATGCCGGGGGTCAGAGAATCGTTTTCGGCGGTTTCCAGCGGCAGTCGCGCGAACGCCACGCAACGCCAGTTGGAATCCCAGTCAATGCGCAGCTCATGAGCATAAAGCATCATGATCCAGCCTGTGGCGATTCGTGATTCGGCATCGCTGCCAAGACCGGCGGAAAAGGCATCGCCGAGGGCACGCTCTCCCGCTTCGAATTCCACGCCGATACCATAATCGGCCAAGGTGGAAGGCACGGGAATCTCCCGATAGCGCACGTCATGGATGCGCTTCATGGTGCTGACGGATTCGACGGCTGCCCATACTTCATCCGGCACACCCTGAGGGCGCACGGGGCGTCCGTCGTTGGACTCTCCCGTAGGAAATGCGTAGATGTCGGCCATATCTCTAGGGTATGGGCGAACGGGCCGAATCGTGGTATTTACGCGCGGTTCGGCCCTGCAATTTAATACACGGTGAAGCCGTGGTCCTTGAACTGGTTGGTCACCCGTTCGCGGGTGGCGGCGTTGGGTCCCTTCTGGTTCTCCAGCGGGTATGGGATGCGCAGTTCGTGCCACTTCGGGCGGCCAAGCTGGTGGAATCCCAGCACGTCGATGTGTTCGACGGCATCACCGAAGGACTCGCAGATCTTCGCCACGTTTTCGACGTTCTCTTCGGAGTCGGTCAGGCCCGGCACGAGCACAAATCGCACCCAGATCTTCTTGCCGGCCTTGGCCAGTCGCTGGCCAAAATCGATGGTGGGCTGCAAGGTGCCGCCGGTGACCTTGTGATAGGTCTCCTCGTCGCCGGATTTGACGTCGAGCAGACACAGGTCGATGTCCTCGAGCATCTCGTCGGTGTAATTCGTGTTGAGGAAGCCGGACGTATCGAGGCAGGTGTGCACGCCCATCTCCTTGGCGGCATGGAACACACGCGAGACGAAGGCGGGCTGCATCATGGATTCGCCGCCGGAGAAGGTGATACCGCCATGCGTGGCCTTGAACAGGTCCTTGTAACGATCGACCTTCTTGATCATGGCGTCAAGGTAGACGGGCTTGCCGTCGCGCATCTTCCAAGTGTCCGGGTTCTGGCAGTACTGGCAGCGCAGCGGGCAGCCGGACATGAACACGGTCATACGGGTGCCCGGTCCATCCACGGAGGTGTTGATGTCCCAAGAGTGGACGAAGCCGATATCACCGGATTTCAGGGCGGAAAGGCGGTCACGTCGGTCGAGTCCGATTGGGGATTCAAAGCCGGAAAGGCCACCCATCAAAGTCTGCGAGGCATAGGTCTTCGATTCCTTGAGCATATGCCTGGTCGTGGTGCGGAACGTGGGTGTTGCGGGCATCGTTGTCCTCCTGTTCCAAATGATGCGAAAGTCTGTGGGAAATAAGGAAGGGGTGGAGCCGTGCCCCACCCCTTCAGTTAGTCATTGCCGCGGTTCGCGGGGTTGGTCATCAGTCGACGACGGCACCCTGGTGGAAGGTACGGGAGATGACGTCGAGCTGCTGCTCCTTGGTGAGCTTGACGAAGTTCACCGCGTAGCCGGAGACACGCACGGTCAGGT
>OGTB01002637.1_pt1 | contig 9850 bp, 8 predicted proteins | sample 1553611 | NCBI WGS metagenome assembly OGTB01 (sample SAMEA2580032, study PRJEB22360) | human gut metagenome | biome: human gut; feature: human-associated habitat; material: faeces | place: Denmark | collected 2008/2010 | reverse complement strand
GCACAGGTGCTTTTTGGAAAGTTTGATGTAGAAGGACTGGCAGCCGTTAAAGATTATTTTGAAGAAAATGGTACGGCGTATATAGTTATGGAGTACCTTTCCGGACCGACACTTCAAGAGTATGAGAAGGAACATAAAGGAAAAATTAGTGAGAAGCAGGCTGAGATATTACTAGAACCAGTTATAAATGCACTTGCGTATATTCACAGCATTGGCATTGTACATTGTGATATCAGTCCGGATAATTTGATTTTTAATAAGGAAGGACAACTCAAATTAATTGACTTTGGAGCCGCGAAAAATAAGAAAAAAGAAAAAGAAGAACAATATTGTAAGGGAGGATATACTGCACCAGAGCAATATTTAGAGAAAGAATTCGTTGGTCCGTGGAGCGATGTATATTCTTTGTGCGCTGTCTGGTATGAAATGCTTACAGGAATAAAAGTGCCACCAGCAGTAGAACGGTTACAAAAAGACCGATTAAAAAACATGACGATGGCATCTGAAGTGTCAGAGCAAACGAACAATATTCTAAAAAAAGGGCTTTCTCTAGAAATACAAAAGCGATATTTTTCAGTGCTCAATCTTTCTAGTGATATAAAGAGTAATATGGAAAGTAAAGAAGAAATAACAAAACAGTATATGAAAGACACCCGGTTCGTTTGGGGAACGCTCTGGCTTCAGATTACAACAGATATTAATGAAAGAAATATTTCTCAGGAAAAGAAATGGATATCAAGGAGAAAAAGTTTTGGGGCAGAGAGGATTTGGAGTAACCTATCTTGCCTACGATGAGGAACTTTGCCAGGAAGTAGTACTAAAAAAGTATCGTTGGGAACATGGAAGTTTGGATAACGAAGTAATAAATAAAAGAGATTACTACAAAAAGCAAAGAAAAGCATTTTTAAATGAGGCGAGAATCTTGTCATCCCTTTTTGATATTAAAGAAGTAGTCAAAGTACTTGATTATTTTGAAGAAAGAAGAACATCATCGCCATATAAGAAAGCAACCACAGGAAAATTAACAAATGGAGATGCTATTTACTACGGTGATATTTTACAGGTAACTTATAGCACATTAACTAACTGGACAATAGACAGTCATGGAAAAGAAAAAATAACGGTTACAGGTAATGTGACATCTGCTGATATTTATATGACAGTATGGAGTGATTGGAGTGAGTGGCCTGATGATGCTGATACTGAATCAAATACAGTTAAAGTAGAAAGTAAATCACAATATCGTTATTCAGATAAAGCTACAACAACCAGTACAAATGCATCATTGCCAGGCTGGATACAGACAGGTTCTACTACATCGTATGGTGGTTGGGGTTCATGGAGTGTTTGGCAGACTAATGCTATTGGTGGAAGTGATACTCGTCAGGTTGAAACAGCAACCGTATATCCATACTATTATTTCTATTGTAAAAGCTGTGGAAGAGGTTCTAGGTACCCGTATTATGGAAGTACATGTGCATATTGTAATTCCTCAAGTTATGTAACCTTAGATACAGGAACAGTAGATTGGTTTACCAATTCATGGTCAAGTTCTACACGATGGGGAAGTACCAGTAAATATTATCAATATATATACGATTATCATGCTGGTGCCAATGCCATTTATTGGAATTGGACAGATGGAAATGCACAGACAGGATATAGATATAGGGATAGATCCAAAACAATAACCTATTCCTATTATAAGTGGAATGACTGGTCATCATGGAGCGATACAGCTTACTCTTCTAATGGTAATAGAAAGGTAGATACGAAGACAGTTTATCGTATTAAGAAAAAATATTAATATTAAAAAACTTATAAAGGTACATGTTTATGATATATAGAAAGGAAAAAGATATATGAAAAAAATATATACATTAATAAGTTGCCTTGTGCTTGCCATAATGGCATTAGGGATGAATGTAAATGCATCTACAGGAAGGACAATAATTTCAGTAGATAAAGTAGTAGCTGGAGAAGAATCTAGTGTAAGGGTTCCAGTTAAGATTATGAATAATGAAGGTTTAGTAGGTGCAACAATTACTATAGAATATGATTAGGCGCTAACTCTGCAGAGTATAGATAGTGGAGATGCATTTTCTTCACTTACTATGACAAAACCTGGAGAACTTACAGAAAAAAAGATTAATATTGTATGGGATGGAATGGAAGAGGATAGCTCAAATGGAGTAATTGCTATATTGAATTTCAGCAAACCTAAAAAAGCTGGATCTTATGATGTTAAAATATCTTATGAAGATGGCGGCATAATAGATGGAAATTTACAACCTGTTGAAGTAACTATGTATAATGGATCAATTACTGTAAAAGGATTTTCTGAAGGAGAAAAAGATAGCTGTACGGTAAATGGACATAAAGGAGGCAAAGCAACCTGCATCAAGAAAGCAGTATGCTCCGTCTGTAGAAAAGAATATGGAGAAGTAGACCCAACAAACCACGAAGGGGAAACAGAACTCCGAAATGTCAAGAAAGCAACATGTACAGAAGATGGAAATACTGGAGATACTTACTGCAAGTCTTGTGGAACAAAGATAAAAGATGGAAAGGTAATTAAAGCATTAGGTCATAAGTTTACAAAATATGTATCAGATAATAATGCGACAACTACTAAAGATGGAATCAAGACAGCAAGATGTGATAATGGATGTGGAACTAAAAATACTGTTGTGGACAAGGGAAGCAAAAAGACTAATCCATCACAGAGTCCTAAAATAAAAATTGGACAGAAATTGCAGAATTCAGTTGGAGTGAGATGTGCTATTACAGGAAAAAATACAGCAGAATGTATAGGGTATGTAGGCAAAAAGAATTCAGTAACTATTCCCCCTTCGTTAAAGTATATGGGAGTAACATATCAAATTACTTCGATTAAAACGAAAGCATTTAGTGGAAATAAAAATTTAAGAAGTATTGTTATCCCATCTAGCATAAGAACGATAGGTAGTCAGGCATTCTTTAATTGTAAAAACTTAAGGAATATTACAATAAAAACACCATATCTTTCTAAGAAAACAGTAGGCGCAAAAGCATTTAAAGGAATCCACGCCAAAGCAAAAATCAAAGTTTCAAAGAAGCAGAAGAAAGCATATCAGAAACTGTTAAAAGCCAAAGGAGCTGGAAAAAAGGTAACCATCAAGTAAAAAATATAAAAAGATAAGGAAGAAGTCAGGAATTTTCTGGCTTCTTGCTGTATTTAGAAAGCATACTAATTAAATGTTGGAAAATTTTGCAACAAAGAAAACTCAATTCCTCTTACCAAAAGTGCCCAAAAATGAACCATCTAGCCCTAAAGTATTGAATTAAATCCCAATAAAGCTATAATAAAAATAAGCAGCTATTCAGAAAGTCCCAGCTTATTAAACTATAAAGTATTATGCTTTTTTAGAGTGTATTTTATCAGATAAAATCAGACAGGAGGCACACCATGATACAAACCGAACCCCATCATCTTAGGATGGGCACCAGACTAAATAACAGATATCTTATACAAGGAGTTCTTGGAGAAGGAGGCTTTGGCATTACTTACGTTGGCATGGACGAGGTACTGTGTCAGAAGGTAGCCGTCAAAGAATTCTTTCCAAGGGGAGCGATTACAAGAAATAATCAACAGACCAATGAGGTAGTATCCGTTTACGGAACGAAAGCCGCGAATTTCCATCAGGGAGAGGAGAAGTTCCTTCAGGAGGCCCGGACGCTTGCACAGTTTAACAATGTAGCCGGAGTTGTGCGGGTGCAGGATTTCTTCCGGGAAAATGGAACGGCATATATTGTGATGGAGTATTTGGAGGGAATTACTTTAAAGCAGTATTTGCAGACGTATGGACCGATTAGTGTCGAAGAGATGCAGAATATATTTGCTCCTATATTGGAGGCGTTAGATAAGATTCACCAAAATGGAGTAATTCACAGGGATATTAGCCCGGACAATATTATGTGTCTGCCAGAAGGCGAAGCGAAGCTGATGGACTTTGGAGCGGCGAGGGATTATACGGATTATAGTGAGGAAGGCTTGTCTGTCATTTTAAAGATGGGATTTGCCCCGATTGAGCAATACGATTCTCATGGAAAACAGGGGCCGTGGACGGATATTTATGCACTGGGAGCGACAATGTACCAATGCCTTACAGGAAGAAAGCCGGATGATGCAACGAAAAGAAGCTTGGAGGACACACTGGTTAGTCCGTCAATGCTTGGCGTACGCATTGCCCCGCCTGTAGAATATGCCATTATGAGAGCTTTGCAGATTCGGCCTGCAGACCGCTATCGGAATCTCGGGGAATTTTGCGAAAATTTATATAGCGTGGTATCTGACAATACTGTATCTGTTAATATGAATACATTTACCCAGCCAGCAGGGAGTTATGACTGGGGAAGTCCTTCGGGAACGTCCAGTCAGAGCAGGCAACAAGGATATCCGGATGTGCCGCCATACACTCCGCCGCAGCCACCGGTAAAGACAAAGAATTCTACCCCGCTTATCGTAGCCCTTTGTTGTACATTAACTGCCGTGATTATGATCGGGATAGGCGTTGTATTATTTACAAATTCAAAGAATAGCCAGACGGCCGGAAATACAGCGAGAGCAGAATCGGGGAAAGAATCGGAAAAAGTGGCAGAAAATACTACTGCGGCAACACAGAGTACAACAGAAAGTAAATCACAAGATACGCAGCAAAGTAAAACCGAGCAGCAGGCGGCTGCGACACAGGCAGCGAGCACAACAGAAGATACTGTGGATACTCAGGCTGTCGGAGCGGATGGCAATGAGGAAATATTTGAAGATACCGATGCTTCTGCGGATTACAGCGAATGTCTCAGCCTTGATAATTATACATACTTGGAAAGTCCTGATGGAGATTATACATTCTATTATCCACAAAATGTTTATAATTATGCATATTATGACGGAGACAGTTGTATTTTTACCTCTGATGATGAAAATGACACGGTGAAGTTTATCCGTAAAGATAATACATCAGGAAGCCCGGCACAGGGAATGGAAAATCTGTATAATTCCTATACGAATTTGTCTCAAAAAGAAAAGATTTTATTCCGAGAGGAAACGGACGAACGTGGATTTGCCCGAGGCGTATTAAGTGGAATCACAGACAACCAGAATGTATATGCATCTATCGCAGCAAATGATGACTATGTATATATCATGGAGGTATGCACCAGTTTTCAGCACGATTCTACGAAATCAACGTGGGTAGAATATTATATAGACTGTATGTATCGGTATTGTAGTTTCAGCAGGAGAGTCGGTGATCCGAGAAGCTATGAGGAGTATATGGAAGATCAGTAAGCGGAATTGACGATGAAGCGGCATAATTATAACTTTATAAAAAAGAACATGATAGTAAAAAAGTGTATTTGGAGGAAATATGAAAAAGAAAAGACTGATAATAGCAGTAGTAATCATCTGCTGTGTAATATTATACATATGGCAAACAAATAAAATTCACAATACCCCTAAAAAGGATACTGCGGTATCAACAGAAAGCAATGCAACGACGCAGCAGGCAGAAACAACAACTCAGGTAACAACACAAACATCAACAGAAACAACGATGGAGTCCGATACCGAAGAATACTTTGAGGAAGATACCGAAGAAGAAGCACAGCTAAAAAAGACAATAGCTGAACTTATGAAAGAAGAAAAAAACACGACAGCAGATGAACCACGACCCCAGCGAGCATTCAAACCGCCGCGACTAAAGTCACAAATATAGGTTATTTCATTCTCTGAGAGCTGTCTCCCTGCCTGCGGCAATCAGAATTTACTGACTTTTTCGGACTATTATTCTAATTTGTTTCCTGCTATAATAGAGTCTCGAAATGCAGATATATGTGAGATGAGAGAGGTGGTATCGCATGAGATGCAAATTTTGTGGGACAACGCTGCCGGAACATGCAAAGTTTTGTCCAGGCTGCGGAAAAGAGATAGATAATGACAGGGAACGACACGAGAGCAGAGAAGCCAGCAACATACCAGAAGATGCGTATTATACTAATACAAACAAAAAGAATTCTAAAAGAAAAAGAAGACATAAAAAAATATCTGTGAGATTCATTATTGTCTATTTGATCGTTGTTTTGACAGGTGGTTTTTGTCTTTACAGGATGGGATTTCCTGAGAAAGTTGTGGAGATGTTAAGTAAGCAGTCTTCGGTACCAGATTCGAAGAAAGAGATTTCGCAGAAGAGCGATAAGAAGAAAAATAATGAGAAAAAGGCAGGGAAGGCAACAACAGAAAAGAAAAAAGATAAGAATGAAAATAAAAAAACTTTAGAATCCACAGAAAGTACGCTCGCTTATACGGATAATTCCAACATGAATGTGGGTGCGTGTCTTAGTCCGGAGGATTATAATACAGTGACTGCGAAGGATGATAGCTTTAGTTTTGCTTATCCAAAGTATTTATTTAATCATAGTGAGGTGAATGAGGAAGGAACTTCTTATACATTTTCTTATAAAGGAAACTCTGCTTCTGATTCAAATGAGGCAGAACTTAGTGTATATACACAAGAAAATGAGGGCGATCCTTTACAGAATGCAAGGGAGCTTTATCAAAATTTTTCTTCGGAAGTTTATAAGAAGTATTTTAAGATGTATCCATCAAGAGTAGACAGCTCGGGTATGGCAAGGACCCTGATTGGCGCTTCTGCCGATTCGTCAGAGAAAACAGGGGTATATATTATAGCAGCAAATGACGGGAAAAGGGATTATATTTTGAAGTTTACTTATCCAGACCCTGATATGACGAATGATTATAATGAGATAGATTATGTGGTCGATTGTGTGTACCGTTTTTGTTCTTTTAGCGGTGGAACGTATCAGCCACGGTCCTACCAGCAGTTTTTAGATGATAACATGGGAAGCAAAAAATAGTGGTAAATTAAAGTTTTGAAATAAGGTTCCTGCAATCCCATTAGCTTTAGTTAATGGATAGTTTAAAGTAAAAGCTAAGAAAGTAAGAAATAAATTATAGCAGGACAACAGGAAAATGACAGTAGAGAAATTATTGTTGTAATTATGAATTTTCTCTTATAAATGAGTGGCGAAAAAATGAATAGCTTGGTATAATGAGATAAGAATGCATGTTCTCATTATTTAAGTTAGGAAGTGAAAAGATGAAGGTTTTTAAGACGATTTTTCTTTGTGTGGTGCTTATTTTTGCTCTGGCTGGCTGCGGGAATAGCCATGCAGAGGCAGATAAGACGGTAAAACAGGGGAGTGGACAGAAGACAGATGGAGCAGTTAATGCTTCAGAGGAATCAACGAAAGGGGCAGCCGAATCTGCAACGGAAGGTGTGCAGGTGAAAGAGAGCACAGCGCAGGAAGCAGCAACCGAGTCAGAACTTGACTCAGATGCAAGCCGTAGAGCGGATTATGTTATTGTGATTGATGCTGGACATCAGGCTCATGGAAATTATGAAGAAGAACCGGTGGGACCGGGGGCTTCTGAGACGAAACCGAAGGTAGCTTCAGGGACAACGGGGGTATCTACAAGAGTAGAAGAATATGAGCTGAACCTTGAAGTTGCTGTCAAGCTGCAGGCAGAGCTAGAAGACCGCGGATATCAGGTGATCATGATTCGAGATAAGAATGATGTTGATATTTCAAATTCTGAACGGGCTAAAGTTGCGAATGATAATAATGCAGATGCATTTTTAAGGATTCATGCGAATGGTTCAGATAACAGCACAGATGCAGGGATGATGACGATCTGCCAGACAGCAGAGAATCCATATAATGGCGAGCTGCATAAAAAAAGTTATGCCTTATCGGAGAAGATATTAGATTCTATGGTTGAGGCAACAGGAGCAAACAGGGAACGTGTCTGGGAGACGGATACGATGAGCGGCATTAACTGGGCAAAGGTGCCTACTACGATTATAGAGATGGGTTATATGTCGAATCCGGAAGAAGATGAGAAACTTAATAGCGATGATTATCAGGATGAGATTGTCCAGGGAATAGCAGATGGTCTTGACCAGTATTTTAATATAGGTGGAACAGAGGACTAAAGTCAGATAACATCATTAATATGTATGAATACACATGGAAAATACACATAATTTTGTTGTGGACAGGGTATCGGGCATTTTTTTAATGCACTCTGGAAATAAGAGAAATAATGCATGAAAGGATAAGAGAATGAAGGATAAGTCGATAAAGTCAACGATGAAGAGCTGGATTATGTTATCGGAAAAAGAACTGGATGATACGCAGGTATATATGCAGGAACAGGAGCAGCAAGACCAGCAGGAAAAGGATAACAGTTTTTCCGAAGCGGAAAGCGGCAGCGGCAATGTCGGGTCAGCGAAGTATGAGTCACAGGTGAGTGATGCCGGTACAGAGACATTTTCAGATGCAGAGAACGGTTTTGAAAGAAAGTTAAGCCGGGAAGAGCAGGTTGATCAGCTGATAAAGGAAGCTGGAGAGGAAGTAGTAGATCCAGAAGTGGACTCTGTTCCAAGAAAGAGAAGAAAGAGACACCAGAATAAGAAGGGAAAATTTGAAAAGGGAGAGGCAAGAGAATCAATAGAATCAGAAGAAAGGTTTGTATCAGAAAGTACGGATGAATCGATGTCCGATACGACAAGGGAGAAGGAATCAATGGCATCAGAAGTGGAGAATGCAGCAGAATTGACAAAGGACAATGGAAATAAATCCGATAAAAGCAGCGGAATCAGTAAGATGCTTGTCGGCGGAGTTGGAGTTCTTCTCGTTCTTATTATTGCAGGACTTGGTTATCAGACCCAGTCTTTGCAAAAGCAGAACCAGAAGTTAAAGACAGAAATCAGCACTCTTAAAAAAGAGAAGAAGCAGGCAGAACAGGCTTCGGAAGAACAGGCATTACAGACAAAGAATGAGGACGGTGTTGTAGAGAATACAGATAAGATGTTTGCTTCTGTTGGTGTCGGTGATAAAGAATATAAACTACTTGCTAAAGTATCTGACTTTACAAAAGACGGATGGAAGTTAGAAGCACTTAGAAATGAAAATGCCACCCTCGTACCAGGCGGTAAACTTGAAAAGGATGCATTTCTTACGAATAAAGATGGCAGGAAAATCGGTGTTATTATCCGTAATTTAAGTGATAAGAACCAGAAAGTAAGTGACTGTATTGTTACAAAGCTTTCTTTTAGTAAGGAAATGTTTGACGGACAGATCACACTTCCAGGCAGCCTGGGTTTTGACAGTACAGAAAAAGAATTAAAGGCCGCCGGATTTAAGAAAGATGCAGATGGAATATATACTTACACAAGCAAGAAGATAAAGGACGATACAATCAAAGCTGCAATGGCAGATGGAGAATCTGTATCAGAGTTTACTTTAGAGCGCGCCGTGGATGAAAGTAGTACAAGTACAGGCAATGCAGCTGCGAACACGAGTGCCAGCACAGCAGCAGGCAGTGCCACCACAACAGCCAGTGATTCGAGTAGTGCGGAGCAAAGCAGTGCCACAGCCGATACAACATTAACTAATAATTCTAATAGCGCATCAGATTCTGCAGAAGAATAGAAAGTAAAGAAACAACAGAATAATATGCAATAAAAAATAGCAGTCAGAAAGAGAGAAACACTTAATTTCTGGCTGCTGTTTTTTGAAATTAGGTTTGGTATATCATTTTTATCATTTATAAGTTTTATTAAGCGCTGCGTAATCATGAGATAATTTAGCTATTTGGGCTTAAGTATAAAGTTTTATCGTGCATTATATAATTATGAGTTGTCAGATTATTTTTTTTAATAATAGGCTCTTAAATGTCAATTATTTTACAAAATGCAGAAATAATATTTTTATTACTTTAAATAAT
>OGTB01002629.1_pt1 | contig 9868 bp, 6 predicted proteins | sample 1553611 | NCBI WGS metagenome assembly OGTB01 (sample SAMEA2580032, study PRJEB22360) | human gut metagenome | biome: human gut; feature: human-associated habitat; material: faeces | place: Denmark | collected 2008/2010 | reverse complement strand
CACCGGAGTCGCCCGCATCTAACTTTTCCTTTAGAGGTTAAAAACGCCCTTTCCGGGAATCCGGAAAGGGCGTTTTCCTTTTAGCAAACAGAACCACCAGCTCTGCTGGTGAGGATAAAAAGCTTTAGCTTCAAGCATCGAGCGAAGCGAGCTACTAACAAGATGTCTCCAGTAACAGAAAGTTTCTATTAGACCGGAAACCGCCCGTTTACGGGCGGTAGGGCAAGTAATGCAAGCGCAATAAATTTCAGTCTTGAGACGCTTGCCTGTAATATGCCCTTTTAGGGCTTGTGCATACCACGCGTTTAACGCGTGGTTTTGATTACCCTAATTGGGTAGGGAGATCTCGAAAAAACGCCGAAATGGCCATATTTTCTCATTTGACAAAGCGGTCACAAAGGGATATAATAAAGCACTTCCCAAAATATCCGGGGGCGTAAAGGTTTCGACGGGGGGAGCGAGGCCTGGGCAGCGGGTAGCAGTGGGGGACCTGCTCTAAACTCCTCCAAAAAATTAACTGACAACAATAATTATCAGTTGCTCGCAGCCTGAGTGCTGCGCGTTCCGCCCACTCTTGTGTCGTGTGGGGCCGGGGCGTCCTTTAGACACAGCACCTGAACGGACCTAAGCTTTGCGGACCGGCAGGAACTCATGAAGCTACCAATGCGTTAGCCTGGCGACCGGCGTGACGCGGAGGGAATGTTGTTGATCGCCTGCACCCGGAGACACCTACGCTGAACTCTTTTCGGACATGGGTTCGACTCCCATCGCCTCCACCACACAAGAAAAATCCGAACCTCTTTCCGTTGGGAAAAAGGTTCGGATTTTTTCGTTTGCCGTATTTCTTACCGCGTCATTTTCATTTCCAGTCTCAGCAGCGCGGCTTTTTTATCGATGCCGCCTGCATATCCGGTCAGGCTGCCGTTTGTTCCGACAACGCGGTGGCAGGGAATGATGATAGAGATCACATTGTGTCCGACAGCCCCGCCCACAGCCTGCGCAGACATCCGGGAAAGGCCGCGCTCTGCGGCAAGCTGCCTTGCCAGTGCACCATAGGTCGTGGTCTGGCCGCAGGGGATACGGCGCAGCAGCGCCCACACCTCCTGCTGAAAGGCAGAGCCAGCGGGATGGAGCGGCGGGGTAAAGTCCGGCTCCTGCCCGCCGAAATAAACATCCAGCCAGCGTCTGGCCTCGGAGAGCACGGCGGTCTCCTGCTCCTGATGCACCGTATCCAGGGTGCGGGCAAAGTACTTCTGCCCCTCGAACCAGAGGCCGGTCAGGCCGATGTCATCAGCGGCCAGCAGGATGCCGCCCAGAGGAGACTCATAGTGCTGTGTAAAGATCACCGTTTACCGGATCTCAATGCCCAGCTTGAACTTCAGGTTGCCCAGCACCTTTTTGACGGTGCGCTCGACCTGCTCAGCGGAGATCTCCGCGCTGGGGTCAGACAGGGTCAGGGAGAAGGCCATGCTCTTCTTGCCCTCGCCCAGGTTTGCGCCGCGGTAGATATCGAACAGCTTGACCTCGGTGATGAGGGAGCTTGCCTTCTTGATGGTGTCCTCGATCTCGCCGCAGGTGACCTTTTCCTCGCAGACAAGGGCCAGGTCACGCTTGACAGCAGTGTAGGGGCTCAGCGGCTTATAGCGCAGCTCACCGTCCACACAGGACATCAGAGCCTCATAGTCCAGCTCACCCAGATAGATGTTCTGGCTGTCCTTCTGGTCCTTTGCGATCTCCAGCTCGCCGTTGATCTCATTGGAGAGCTTACCGAACACGCCCAGACGCTTGCCGTTGCAGTAGACAGCGGCGCTGATGCCGGGATGGAGCCACGGGGCGGTCTCGCGCTCGTAGGTGAAGGTCAGGTCAAAGCCTGCGGCCAGCGCCTCCATTGCACCCTTGACGGTGAAGAAGTCTTCCTCGGGGCCAAAGGCACCAATGCAAAGGGTCTGACGTTCATGGGGATGCTCGCTGATGGGCAGCTCCTTGGCCAGATAGACGGGAGCCATCTCGAACAGGCGGCCCTCGGCATTGCCCTTCTTGAGGTTGTCCACGATGACGTTCAGCATGGACGGGGTCAGCAGGGTGCGCATGATGGACAGGTTCTCGCTGATGGGGTTCAGGATGCGGATGGCCTTGCGGGCGGCATCCTCAGCGGGGATGTGCAGCATATCCAGCTCCGCGTTGGAGTAGAAGGCCAGGGTGGAGGCCTCATAGAAGCCCTGTGCAGCCAGCAGGCGCTTGGTCTTGAGCTGCTGCTTCTGCGCATAGTTCAGGCCACCGTTGGTGACAGAGGCGGTGTTCAGGAAGGTGGGGTTGATGTGGTCATAGCCGTACTCACGGATGACCTCCTCCGCCAGATCGGGGAAGCTCTCCACATCCTCACGGTAGAGAGGAGCAGACACATCCCAGCTGCCATCGGCCTGCACATCCACAGTAAACTCCAGGCGCTGCAGGATATCGATCATGGTCTGCTCGGGCACAGTGATGCCCAGCACGCCGCAGATCTTGGCAGGGGTGGTCACGATGTGCTTGCGCTCCAGCGGGCGGCCATCGGTCAGGTCATACTCGAGGGTGGTGATATCGCCGCAGTCCAGCTCCTGGATCAGGTGCAGGGCACGGGCCAGGCCCAGCTCGGGAGAATTGCGGTCCACACCCTTTTCATAGCGGGCAGAGGAATCACTGTTCTGGCCCAGGGCACGGCTGGTCTTGCGGACGCAGTCACGGGCGAAGGTGGCGCACTCGAACAGCAGGCTGGTGGTGTTCTCATCCATGCCGGAGTTGGCACCGCCCATGATGCCGGCCAGAGCCACAGGCTTCTCGGCATCGCAGATGACCAGATTGTTGGGGTTCAGGGTGAACTCCTTTTCATCGAGGGTCACGATCTTCTCGCCCACGTGGGCACGGCGCACATCAATGGTGCGGCCGGCGACCTTGTTCAGGTCAAAGGCGTGCATGGGCTGGCCCATTTCCAGCAGGGTGTGGTTGGTGATATCCACCACGTTGCTGATGGAGCGCAGGCCGCACAGGGCCAGATGACGCTTCATCCAGCGAGGAGATTCGCCCATGCGGATGTTGCGGACGTAGTGCGCCATATAGCGGGGGCACAGGTCAGGGGCCTCCACCTGGACGGTGATGGGAGCATCCGGCTCGCAGACAGCCTTGTAATCCATGGCGGGCATGTGCAGGGGCTTGCCCAGAATGGCAGCGACCTCGCGGGCAATGCCCAGCACGGACTGACAGTCGGGGCGGTTTGCGGTGATGGAGATATCGAAGATATAGTCATCCAGACCGACAACGGGTGCGATGTCGGTGCCGGGAACGGAATCCTCAGGCAGGATGAGCAGGCCATAGACCTCAGAGCCCGGGAACAGGTCATCGTTCAGGCCCAGCTCCTCGCCGGAGCAGAGCATACCGTTGGACTCCACGCCCTGCATCTTGCGGGCCTTGATCTTGATGCCGCCGGGCAGGGTGGAGCCATCCAGAGCGGCGGGCACACAGTCGCCCAGCTTCATATTGGCGGCACCGGTGCTGATGCGGATATCGTGGCCGTAATCACCGCAGTCCACCACACACTTGGTCAGGTGGGTGCCCTCCTGCTTTTCCATCTCCACGATCTTGCCAACGACTACCTTGCTGATGCCTGCATCCAGCGGGATCAGCTCTTCCACCTCAAAGCCGCAGGAGAACAGCTTCTCCTCCAGCTCCTGAGCGGTAACGTCGATATCAACGAGTTCTTTTAACCAACTGAAAGGTACTTTCATTGTCTGTTCTCTCCCCTCTTATTCATGGAACTGCTTGAGGAACTGCAGGTTGTTCTCGAACATCAGGCCGATGTTGTTGATGCCGTACTTCAGCATGGCGATGCGCTCGATGCCAATGCCGAAGGCGAAACCGGAATACTCATCCGGGTCAATGTTGCAGTTCTCCAGCACCTTGCGGTTGACAACACCGCCGCCCAGAACCTCGATCCAGCCGGTGTGCTTGCACAGAGGGCAGCCCTTGCCGCCGCACTCAAAGCAGCTGACATCGACCTCCACACTGGGCTCAGTGAAGGGGAAGTAAGAGGGACGCAGGCGGGTGCGGGTGTCCTTGCCGAACAGCTTCTGCACAAAGGTATTCAGCGCGCCCTGCAGGTCGCCCAGGGTGATGCCCTTATCCACAACCAGGCCTTCCATCTGGTGGAACATGGGGCTGTGGGTGGCATCGGAATCGGAACGGAACACACGGCCGGGGATCAGCACCTTGATGGGCGGCTTCTGGCTGTCCATGGTGCGGATCTGGCCGCCGGAGGTCTGGGTGCGGAGCAGGAACTCGTCGGACAGGTAGAAGGTATCCTGCATGTCACGGGCGGGGTGATCCTTGGGCACGTTCAGGCGGGTGAAGTTGTGGTCGTCATCCTCGATCTCAGGTGCGTCAGCCACGGCAAAACCCATGCCGGAGAACACGTCGATGATCTGGTTGGTGACCAGCGTCAGGGGGTGCAGACCACCCACCGTGCGGGTCTTGGCGGGCAGGGTGATGTCCACGGTCTCAGCGGCGTTGCGGGCGGCCAGCTCGGCCTCCTTCACCTTGGCGGCGGCGGCATCGTAGTCTGCCTGCACCTTCTGCTTGAGTTCGTTGATGATCTTGCCCATGGCGGGGCGCTCTTCGGGCGCGACAGAGCGCAGATTCTTCATCAGCGCGGGGATCTTGCCGTTTTTGCTCAGATATTCCTGCCAGAACGAGGCCAGCGTCTCCTTGGAAGAGACCTGACCGAGGCTCTCTGCGGCCTGTTTGGCCAGCTCGTCGATCATTGCTTGCATGGAAATTCTCTCCTTCTCAGTTCGTGTTTTCAAAGCGGGGCAGCAAAAAAGGCCCCGTCCCCTGCCGGGCCATTTCTGGCCGGACAAAAGGGACGAAGCCTTTGCAAATCCAATGCTCCGCGGTACCACCCGGTTTCCGCCCTGCACAAAGAAGGGCGGCTCTCAAACGCCGTAACGGGGCGCGCCGTCCTGCCCTAATAGAAGCCGTTCGGGCAGGCCGCTCAGGAGCGAACTTCGGCACACACCCACGCGGAAGCCCTTTCAGCCGGTGAAGCTTCTCTCTTTGCTGTGGAACTGCATGCGTACTCTCTCCGTCGCTGCGTTTTCAAGATATTCAGGTTTCATAACCAGATATCATCTTATCACACTTTGGGCCTGTTTGCAAGCCGGGGCGGCACTTTTTCCCTGAATTTTACGGTTTTGCTTGTGTTTTGGCCGAAAGTATGGTATTGTAAGCGTAACGTTTTACTGAAAGGAGGGTACACCCAGATGGGTTGGAATGGCTGCATCTTTTTCAAAAAAGGTCAGATTTAATACGTTCCGGCTCGAAGTGTACCCTTTTATTGGAAACAAAACCTCTCAGTCTGCGCTTTGGCGCAGCCAGCTCCTCTCGTAGGGGAGCTAAATCGAGGAAACCTTTCAGCAAGACGTGGAGCATGATTTTCAGCGCCGCGCAGCTTTGCTGTGGGGCGCTTTTGTTTTGCCTGAACCCCTCAGACTCGCTTCGCTCGTCAGCTCCCCTAGTAGGGGAGCCTCTGGCGAAACCGGAAATTCTGCACGGATTGCCAAGGCCTCCACTATTAGGGGAGGTGGCAATGCGTCAGCATTGACGGAGGGGTTTCGTCACAGCAAACTTCCGTCTGCAAGGGTACACTTTCTATTTTGAAATTTCACAACGACAAATAGAAAGGGTGTTCCCCATGAATCATAAACGTAAACTCAACCTGAAAAAGCAGCTTGCCTGCATTTACACTGCCGATCTCTTCTCCGGCCTGCGCATCACGGATGCGGTATGGGTGGCCCTGCTGGCGGCCCGGGGCTTCTCCCTGTGGGAGATCGGCCTGGCCGAGAGCGTGTTCCATGTTGTCAGCCTGCTGTGTGAAGTGCCCAGCGGCATGGCGGCAGACCTGCTGGGCCGGAAAAAGACCCTCGTGTCCGGCGGCGTGTGCATGGTCCTGCAAAGCCTGCTGATGGCCTTTGCGTCAGACCTATTCACCATCTGCCTTGCCATGGGGCTGAACGCGCTGGCTATGACCATGTTTTCCGGCACCTCCACGGCGCTGCTCTACGACAGCCTGAAACAGGAGGGCTGCGAAGAGGAATACATTCAGGTCTCTGCCAACGGCTCCCAGATCTCCATGCTGGCCAACGCCATAGGCTCCATGGCCAGCATCCTGAACCGGTTTCTCGGCTACGCGGGCTTTTATCTGCTGAACGCCGCCTTTGAGGGTGCTTCTGCCCTTGCCAATATGCTACTTGCGGAGCCCATCGTCACTGAGTCGCAGGCCAGCCGGGAAAAGCACCCGCTGCACGCTCTGCCCGAACAGTTCCGCCAGCTGGTGCAGGACAGCCTGCATGTCCTGCGCACCTGCCCAATGGCGGTGAAGCTTATCGCATCCAGCGCCCTCATCAGCGTGCCCAGTTACCTGACCAAGATGTTTTTGCAGCAGGGGCTCGTTGAGCTGGGCTGGCCCACAGAGCTGCTCTTCCTTCCCCTGCTGCTGGGCGGTCTGGCCTGCGTTGCGGGCACTGAGATCGGCCGCAGGGTGAGATGCCGTTCCATGCGGCGGCTCTACACAGCCTGTGCCCTGCTCTGCGGTGTGGGCACTCTGCTGGTGGGTGCTGCGCCTGCCTGGGGCGGCATCCTGGGCATGATGCTGGTGCAGGGTGTGTTGGAGGTCTATCTGCTCCACGAGAGCCAGAAGCTGAACGATGCCATCCCCAGTGACCAGCGGGCCACCCTCATCAGCGTGGACGGCATGGCATACAGCCTGCTGATGATTCCCGCAAGTCCTCTGGTGGGTGCTGTCGGCGATGCCTTCGGGCAGGCTGGTGCGGGCCTTGCCCTGCTGGGCGGGGTCATCGTGCTGAGCGGCGTGGCGCTCTTGAGGAAAAAGCCGCAGGAATCCTGATACAGCAAAAAGCGGATGCGTTCCGGTGGGAGCGCATCCGCTTTGTTATTTTGCTCAGAACCGCCGCCAGGTGTCCGGCATAAAGAACACCAGCATGGGGAAGATCTCCAGACGGCCCGCCAGCATGTCAAAGGCCAGCAGCAGCTTGGCCGGAGCGGAGAAATCCGCAAAGCTGCCTATCGGACCGACCATCTCAAGGCCGGGACCGACGTTGTTCAGGCAGGTCGCGACGGATGTAAACGTCGTCACCAGATCGAACCCGTCCAGCGAGAGCAGCAGCACCGACAGCGTCAGCAGCAGCATATAAATGTTGAAATAGTTGTGTACACCGCGCAGCGTCTTTTCGTCCAGCGGTTTGCCCTCAAAGCGGACCGTCGTCACGGCATGGCTGTGCAGCATCTTGTTCAGGTCCTGCCGTGCCGCCTTGAAAAGGATGATGACGCGCGATACTTTCAAGCCGCCCGCCGTCGAGCCCGCGCATGCGCCCACAAACGTCAGGATCACGATCACGATGCGGGAGTAGGTCGGCCAGAGGTTGAAGTCCGCCGTGGCGTAGCCGGTGGTCGTGACGATGGACGACACCTGGAAGAACGCCGTGCGCAGCGCCGTGCCGACACTGTCGTACATACTCGCGATGTTTGCCGTGATCGTCAGCGTCGAGAACGCGACGATGCCTAAGTAGACGTGCATCTCCTCGGAGGCGAACGCCTCACGGAAATGACGCAGCAGCAGGAAATAATACAGGTTAAAGTTAATGCCGAACAGCAGCATGAACACGCCGATGACGATCTCAAAATACGGGCTGTTGTACGCGCCGACGCTCAGCGCCTTGTTGCTGAAGCCGCCCGTGCCCGCCGTGCCGAACGCATGAATGAGCGCGTCAAACAGCGGCATACCGCCCGCACAGAGCAGAATCGTCTCGATGACGGTCATGACCAGATAAATGGCATACAAAATCTTTGCGCTGTCACTCAGCTTGCTGGAAATTTTTCCGCAGGTCGGGCCGGGGACCTCGGCGCGCATCAGGTGCATGGCACGGCCATCGGTCATGGGCAGCACGGCCATGGCAAAGACCAGCACGCCCATGCCGCCGATCCAGTGGGAAAAGCTGCGCCAGAACAGCGTGCCGTGGCTCAGCGCCTCGACGTCGGTCAGAATTGTCGAGCCTGTCGTCGTAAAGCCCGAGACCGTCTCAAAAAAAGCATCGACAAAGGACGGTATCTCGCCGGAGATGACAAACGGCATTGCGCCGAAAACCGACATCAGCACCCAGACAAGCGCCACGATGGCCAGGCCGTCGCGGGCGTAGATTTTCGTGTTTTGGGGGGTGCGCAGGCTGGTTATCAGGCCCAGCGCCAGCACGATCAGTGCCGGCCACAGGAAGGAAAGCACAACGCTCCACTCGCCGTAGATGGCGGCGCAGCCCATGGGAAAGAGCATGAGGGCTGCTTCGATCAGGAAGATGCGCCCCAGCACAAACCCTACCATTTTATAGTTCATGGACGCGCCCTCACTTTACAATGTCGCGCAGCGAGTGCAGCGTTGTGTCGGTGGTGACGATGACGACATCGTCGCCCTCCTGCAGGGCATCGTTGCCGGACGGGATGACCGTCTGGCCATTGCGGCGCACGATGCCCGCCACCAGCAGCCCCTTGCGCAGGGTCAGATCCTTCAGCGGTACGCCGATGAACGGCAAACCCGGCGCAACGTTGAATTCCAGCGCCTCCACGCGCCCGCCCACCAGACGGTGCAGCGTCTTGATGTTTTCCGACTCAAAGCTGTTCTGCATGGCGCGGACGTACATGGCAATGGACTCCGACGTGACCGACGCCGTGGAGACGACGCTGTCCACCATCCCCTTGGCAGCGGCCAGTTCGGCGAAGGACTCGCGGTTGATCTTGGCCACGACCTTGCAGGAGTTCATCTGGGAGGCGTACATCGCCAGAATGATGTTTGTTTCGTCCAGGCCGGTCAGCGCCACAAAGGCGTCCATGTCGGTGATGCGTTCCTCGCTCAGCAGCTCGGCGTCGGCACCGTCGCCGTGGATGACCAGCACGCCGGGGAACTTCTCGCTCATCTCCTGGCAGCGGGCCGCATCGCTGTCGATGACGGTCACCCGCTTCTGGATGTCCTGCAGTTCCTTGACCAGATAGTAGGTCATCCGGCTTGCACCGACGATCATGACGTTGCTGGCCTTGGCCTTGAACAGGTTCAGCTTGCGGAAGAAGGATTCCAGATCCCGGGCCGAGGCCGTCAGGTAGATCTTGTCCCCGGCCCGCAGCGTAAACATACCCGTGGGGATGATCGTCTCGCTGCCGCGGGCGACGGCGCAGATCAGGATTTTGACCCGGATGTTGCGATACAGGTCCGACAGCTGCAAGCCCACCAGCGGGTTGTCGTCGGCCAGGCGGTACTCGATCAGCTCAAACCGCTGGCGGCAGAACTGCTCACGCTTGATGGCAGACGGGAAACGCAGTACGCGGGCGATCTCACGCGCCGTAGCTTTTTCCGGGTTGACGAACATCGACAGACCAAGGTCATCGCGCATAAAGCGCAGCTGCTTCTCATACTCCGGGTTGCGGATACGTGCAATCGTGTGCTGCGTGCCCAGCTTTTTGGCGACGAGGCAGGCCAGGATGTTGCTCTCATCACTGGACGTTGTGGCGATCAGCAGGTCTGCGCCGTCCTCAAACGCCTCCTTCTGCACGTCATAGCAGCCGCCGTTGCCGACCAGACCGCGCACGTCATAGATATTGACAATGTCCTCGATCAGGTCAGGGTTTTGGTCGATGACGACGATGTCGTTATTTTCCGCCGTAAGCTGGGCGGTCAGGGCTCGGCCAACCTTGCCGAGGCCGACGACCACGATTCTCATACGAACGCTCCATTTCTTTTATTGCAAGGGTAGTGCATTATAAAGCCTATTATAGCAAA
>OGTB01002623.1_pt1 | contig 9889 bp, 7 predicted proteins | sample 1553611 | NCBI WGS metagenome assembly OGTB01 (sample SAMEA2580032, study PRJEB22360) | human gut metagenome | biome: human gut; feature: human-associated habitat; material: faeces | place: Denmark | collected 2008/2010 | reverse complement strand
TGGCGCGGAGGCCAAACCACCGGCTCCCCTCGAGCCGGGCCTCGTCGAGGTCGTACCCGTAGCAGACCTCCTCGAAATTGGTGACCCTTACCTTCGGGTCCTGTTCCCTGACGGGAACGCGGGGTATCTTGTTTGCCATCTTCTTTACTTTGTTTCGGGTAAGCGAAAGCCGGCCCGCAGCGACGGGTCCGGCGCGGGTTTTACGTCATCGATCGAGTCCGATGCGGCAGGCGTGGCCCTCGGCCCGCTCCTGCGCCATACGGGCCTTGCGGCTCTCGATCGTCTTGTACATGCCCTGACGGCGCATGGCCTCGTCGAAATCGACCTCGTGACCGTCGAACTCGGGGCCCTCGACGCACGTAAAGCGCGTGCGGCCGCCGACCGTCACACGGCAGGCTCCGCACATGCCCGTCCCCGCGCCCTCGTCGGGGCATGCCCGTACCATCGACCATCAGCGTATTGAGGCTGACGATCGTCCGGATGCCGTACTCTTTCGTCGTCCGGGCGACGAACTTCATCATGATCATCGGGCCGATCGCGATCACTTCGTCGTAACGCTTGCCCTGCCGGTCGATCAGGTCGCGCATCAGGTCGGTCACCATACCGTGAAATCCGGCGCTGCCGTCGTCCGTAGCGATGAATACCTCGCCCGCCACGGCGCGCATCTTATCGGTAAGGATCAGCGTATCCTTGTTCTTCGCCCCGATGATGACGTCGGCCTTCACGCCGCGCTCCGACAGCCACTTGACCTGCGGATAGACCGGAGCGGTCCCGACGCCGCCGGCCACGAAAAGGATCCTGCGGCGGCGCAACGCCTCGGGCTCCTCGTGCACGAACTCGGAAGGGCAGCCCAGCGGACCGGCGAAATCGGCCAGCGAGTCGCCCTCGCTCATCGCGCACAGCTTCGAAGTGGAATAGCCGACCGTCTGCGTGACGATCGTCACCCACCCCTGCTCGGCATCGTAGTCGGAAATAGTCAGCGGAACGCGTTCTCCGTGCTCGTCCAGCCGGACGATGACGAACTGTCCCGGCCGGGCCGAGCGGGCCACGCGCGGAGCCTCGATGTTCATCAGGTAGATGTTGGGCGCCAGCAGTTCTTTCTTGACAATCTTGTACATGCTATCTGTTTGGTTTAGTCTTTTCCTGTTTTCCGGCTCCGTCGTCCCGGCGATCTCGCCCCGCCTTGTCCTAAGGCACGATCGTAGCCGCAAGCCGTATTTCGCGCAACGGACGGGACGGATCGTTCAGTATCAGCACGATATGATCCATCAACCGTCCGGCGGGCGCATTCTTGGTCGAGAGCATCGCGACGAACGACACCGTCTCGCCCGGAGCGATCGCTCGGTCCGGATCGAGCGTCGTCGACATCCGGTCCCCCAGCTTCATGTCACGGATACGCAGCGGCTCTTTCCCTTGGTTGGTTATCGTGAACTCCCGTTTCGGCTCGCCGCCGGCCTTCATCGTCCCGAAACCGTGATACTGCGACGAAAAGACCGCTTTCGGAGCCCGCTCCTTCTCATCGGGCGTCATCCCCGAAAAATCCTCGCAGGCAACGCCCGAGGCGCTGAACAGCACATCGACCGGAATGTCGTTCACGATCAGCGAAAAGCTGTCCTTGAGCATGCCCCACACGTCGTTGTCGCGCAGATCGTAGCTCAGCGTCATCACGCCCTTTTCGCCCGGAGCGAGCCGCTGTTTCGACAGAGCGATATCGAAATAAGGCTTCCGGTCGCGGTACACGGGCGAGAGCGTCAGCGGCTGCCGCGTCGGGTTGTAATACTCGATCGCCGTCGATTTGACGCCCCCCCGGGGCACATACCCCAAATTCACGTTCCGCCACGCAAGCATCAGGTCGCCCGCGCGTACCGGATACATCTCGCCGAAGCTTTTCTCGGCGGGCAAAACCTCGCCGGTAATCGTCAGCACGGTCTTGCCCGTCGCGCCCCCGCTCTGCACGACGATATCGCGACGGAATGCCCCGGGCCGCCCCTCGGGGTCGTAGCTGATCACGAGCGTCCCTTTCTCCGAAGGCTTGACCGGCGCGCGGCTGTATTCGGGCTTCGTGCAACCGCACGACACGGTCACCTGCTCGATCACGGCCGGAGCGGACGACGCGTTGACGAACTCGAAGGCATGGGAGACCTTCCCCCCGTCTTCCTTGATCCGACCGAAATCCCACGACTGCTGCGCGAATTTCAGCGGAGAATTCTGAGCGCTCGCTTCCGAACAAAGCATGCCGCACAGAATCATTCCGATCGTCCATATCCTTCCCATATACTCCGACCCATTTTCCGTTGCAAAATTATACATTCGCCGTCGATTCAGGCGTGCGAGACGTTTTTTTAACGAATCATATGCCGAACCCCCACTTTTTGAACATCGCCTTGTCCGTATCGATATCCGATCCGGAAGTCGTCAGCAGGTCGCCGACGATCGAGGCGCTGACGCCGCAGCGGAACAGCTCGGGCTCCAGATGCTTGATCCGGCTCCGGCCTCCGGCCAGCCGGACCGAGGCGTCCGGATTGACGATCTGCATCAACGCGGCGGCACGCAGCACGTCGCGGTCCGACAGCGGCAATGCCTTTTCAAGCCTCGTGCCGGGAATCGGATTGAGCACGTTCATCGGCACGGACACGGCTCCCGTGTCGCGGATCGCCAACGCGAACTCGATGCGCTGCCGCTCGCTCTCGCCCATGCCGATGATACCCCCGCAGCAGATTTCCAGCCCCGCCTCGCGGGCCCATGCGATCGTCTGCAGCTTCTGCTGCTGCGTATGCGTCGTGCAAAGCTCTCCGAAATACGAAGGGGCCGTCTCCAAATTGCAATGATAGCGCCTGACGCCGCTCTGCCGCAGCCGGACGAGCTGCTCTTTCGACAACAGCCCGAGCGAAGCGCACAGCGAAATGTCCACCTCGGAGCCGATCCGGCGGTAAATGCCGCAGACGCGGTCGGTCTCTCCGTCGCTCAGGGCCCTACCGCTGGTCACCAGCGAGAAGCGCCTCACTCCTTTGGAAGCATTGTGAGCCGCCTCGCGCACGGCTTCCTGCTCGCCCACCAGCGGATAGACCTCGATATCGGTCTTGTGGAATTTCGACTGCGCGCACCACTTGCAGTCCTCGCTGCAACGGCCGCTGCGGGCGTTCATGATCGAGCACATGTCGATCCGGCGTCCGTCCCGGCGCATCCTGATCCGGCGCGCCAACTCGTACAGCCGTTCGTCCCCGAGCGTTTCCATCCACTCCGACACCTGCTCGTAGCCCGGCTTCAGGCCGTTCGCCATATCGCTTTCGATCCGGTCGATCCTATCCATGTCCGCGTATATTTGCATCCTATCGGCAAAGGTACTATTTTTGGACCGAATAACGTTCGCCGGGAAATATGAAAAGAGCCTATTTCGTCACAGGGATCGACACGGACGCAGGTAAAAGCATCGTCACAGGCGTGCTGGCCCGAGCCCTGAGTGCGCGCGGAGAACGCGTGATCACGCAGAAATTCATCCAGACGGGCTGCGACGGCCTGTCGGAGGATATCGAAACCCACCGCCGGATCATGGGTATCGGCCTGCTCCCGGAGGACGAGGACGGCACGACCTGCCCGATCGTGTTCACCTATCCGGCCTCGCCGCATCTGGCAGCGGCGATCGACGGACGCGACATCGACCTGACGCTGATCGGCCGGAGCACGGAAAAGCTGTTGCAAAAATACGACACGGTACTGATCGAAGGCGCCGGCGGGCTGTACGTTCCGCTGTCGGAAGCATACCAGACGATCGATTACGTCGCCGAGCACGGCCTGCCGGTCGTTCTGGTCACCTCGCCCCGGCTGGGCAGCATCAACCACACACTGCTGAGCCTCGAAGCCTGCCGCAACCGGAACATCGAAGTGGCGGCGGTCGCGTACAACCTGTACCCGCCCGCTCCCGAACCGATCGTCCGCGACACCCGGACCTACCTGAAAGCCTATCTCGCCGACCGCTTCCCTGCCGCGCGATGGCTCGAGGTCAACGACCGCTACGAGCTGATCGGCCCCGACCGTCCCTGAGCGGGAAAGAAGCGTCTTAAACAGGACGGGCATTTTCATACGGGCCGCGGGTCGGATATTTTCTCGAACAGGCGACGAGCAGGGCTCGGCACATTGCATTTTCCGGGCGGCCGTCGCAAAAGCAATGAAACGCCGCGATCGCTGCAAAATCAGATATTCCATTGACATAGAGCGTTTAGAGCTTTCGTCCTTTCATATTCCATTCAAGGTGCGGAACATTTCAATCGCGATGCGGGATGGACGATGATGCGGAACGGAATAGCTGCGGCATCCTACCCGGAATCCCCCTTATCATACGATAACCGAGCGCAGGATAGCCAAGGCTTTGGACCCGACGGACGCGAGCCCAACGGGAAGAGGAAGCCCAAGCGCACTCGTTCCGACCGGTGAAGGCTCGTGCACACGGCGGACAAGAACACGACCGAGATGGCGCTTGTCATCGACGCGATGGATATTCTGCACGAGGGGAAAATAGACTGTTTTTATATTGCCGCCAGCGACGGAGACTGTAGGATGCCGGCCCGGCGCATACGCGTAGCCGGACTCACGGTGCCCGGCTACGGAAAGGGCAAGACGCCGGAAGTGCCGATCGCCTCGTGCCGGGAGTGCCGCTATGCCGGGCAGCAGCAAGGAGTCGAGCCGGAGCTGCTGCCGAGCACGCCGGAGCACTTTATCCGCCGAGACATGCCTCTGTTCGAGAAGGCGTTCGAGACGGCCGCCGCAGGGAAAGACGAGGCGCCGTTCTCGCAGGTCGGAACGGCGCTCAAGAAGCTGATGCCCAAGTACCGTATCAAGCGCTACGGCCGCAAAACGCTCGGAGAGCTGTACGAGCAGTTCGACCGGTACGAGCTCGTCAAGACGGAGAAAGGGGTGGCTGGGATGGTAAGAAGGAAATAACTGTAACTAATTGTCTTAAGTTACCATTTGCATCTGAATATAGAAAAGCAGGCCTCGTTTGGAGGCCTGCTTAAAAAAGAAATCACTTTTCCGGAGCCATGTAAATACAGAGGACTACAGAAAATCGAAATATCATGTAAGTATTGCAGCAATACAGGTCGATCTCTATCGCCCGGACTGAAATCATCGGATATTTTCACCCGTATTCGCCGTCCGATCAAACGTTCTTACTACCGGAAACCCGACAGGCAGGCAGTCGTCTGTCGAAGTATAAGATTTTGCCCTAACCCGGATGCGAATAATCCGAATCTTAATATCTTTGCGGCCGGATCGGTTTCGGGAACATTTCTCCGTCGTCCGGATGAAAAGGGCATCGGCGGAGGAAGTCCCGGAAAGTCCCGCCGCCGCGAAGTTCCGTTCAATGTCTCGAGATCAATCGGATTGCCGCCGGCCCCGAGACAGGGAAGGCTTCGAGAAAAGAGTCCGGCCGGAAAAACTGCCGATTCACCGAAAGGCCGTTCTCGCCCGAAGGCATAGGAGGGGAACGGCATGCGACCGTTTTTTAGTTCGATAAAAAACGGGAAGTCCGCGAAAGGAACAGACCGCGGAGAGGTTCGCCGCCGCACGACGCCGCTTTCCGAGGCATGGCCTCTCGCCGACGGCCGACCGTCACGGACCGACATACGTTTTTTGCTCACTCTCAATGGAAACAACGACTATGGAGAAGACGCAACACTCGGAAAAACTTCTGTTACGGAAGCTCGATCTGCTGCTGCGCACGGGTAAATTGCTGATGGAAAGCGCAGCGGACACGAGCCGCATCATGCGCAATATGAAACGCACGGCCGCCTACCTGGGGCTACCGGACGAGCATCTGCACATTTATATCAACTACAACATGCTCATGGTCAACCTGAGCGACAGCGAGCACTCGTTCTCCAAGTTCCAGCGCTGCGAGAAACACGGGATCAACATGACGGCCATTTCGGCCGTCAGCAAACTTTCATGGCGGGCGATCCGGGAAGACTATTCGCTGGAAAGATACGAGGAAGAGCTGGAAAACATCCGGAGCAGGAAACGCAATTACACCTCTTGGCAAGTAGCGGTCGGTGCCGGGTTTGCCTGCGGCGGATTCTGCATCCAGTTCGGTTGCGACTGGCCGGCATTCCTCTATGCTTCCATTGCAGCCATTCTCGGATTCCGCCTGCGGGCCGTACTCAACGAACTGGGTTCCAATCATTATATGAACATCGCCGTCGCCGCATTCGTTTCCACTTTGCTGGCATGGGCTTCCGCCTTTATCTCGACGCTCGATCTGCCCGCCCCTCTTCATACGCTGTTCCACTCCGACACGCCGTGGCATCCGTTGATGGCCTGCGCCCTTTTCATCGTGCCGGGAGTCCCGCTGATCAACTTCGTCAGCGACATGCTCGACAGCTATGTACAGATAGGCATTACGAGAGCCGTCAATACGCTGCTGATCGTCGTCGCCATGGCGTTCGGCATCGCCTTGGCCGTCCATGTCTGCGGCATCGACAATTTCGTGAAGGACCTGAGCATGACGCCCCATCACACCTATCTCGAGTTCGCCGTCGCCGCGGCCATATCGGCCGTCGGATTCTCCATGATTTTCAACATTCCGCGCCGCCTGCTCTGGGTCGTAGCCGTCGGAGGCATCATCGCCGTCTGTACCCGGAACTTCGTCAATCTCGGGCCCAGCAATCATAACATCGGTCTGGACTGGGGGCCGGTAATCGGGTCTCTGGTCGGGTCCGCCCTGATCAGCATAATCGTTACGAGGGCCGTTCACTGGTTTCATACCCCCCATCACTGTCTCTCGATTCCGAGCGTCATTCCGATGATTCCGGGCGTACTGGTGTATCGGGCGCTCTTCGCCTTCATCGACATGAGCGGCGTCGTAGGCGAAGTGACCATCGCGATGAACAATGCCATTCAGGCTTCTCTCATTATTCTCTGCATCGCTGTCGGGGTCGCCATTCCGAATATTTTCGCGCGCCGCTGGATCGCTCCGAAACGTCAGAAACAATTGAAACGACTGATCGAGGAGCGCAGGCAGCGCGGCAAATTCGTCGATCTGACCTATATCGACTGACCTTATCCCGCATTCCCGTTGATCGGCGAGCTTCCGCCCCCATATCGTCCGCCGAACGAGCCCGCTTGCGACCGGGACCGGCCCTCGCGCCGATCCGGATACGATCCCCAGCCCGTATTTTCGAATGCCTCGGCTAGATCGCTTCGTTTCGGAGAGGCCACGACAAAAAACAAGTTGCGCTTACACGGCCGGGTATTCATTCTTGTGAAAAACGGCGGCGGTCCAAAAATACTTTGGCAACCATTCAGAACATACAGGCCCAATCTTAACGGGAACAAGAACAGGACATAGAGGAGATATCGGAATAAATACCCCGTTCACCTTATAGGAGAAAAACACCTCTCGGACGGTCATTCCTATTGTGTGAGACCGTCATACTCCTTCGGGTCGGGACAAGGATTTTCCTACGGAAAATTTGAAACGGACAAAACATATCCGCCTAATATTCAGCACAGGATATATAAAAGCCATTTTCGCGACATTTCGCGTTTTAAAAAGGTCGTCGGAAACGATTGCCGTTCTCAGATTTGTCTATTAAGAAATCAACAAGGTCCAACGAGTATAATCCAGACCAGTGCGAGTCACGAAATCGCAACCATATTCCGGCAAAGATTATCAAACCGACACGGACAGCATATAATTTTACGAAATATCGCATCAAATCGACCGCTCCCGCACGGACGACGAGCACGAGGCCGAGTTCACGGCGGACTGCCGTCCTTACCGTCTCAACCCGCGCCAACGGGATACCGACGCGGGAAAACCCGCAAGCATCACAATGTTTCACCCGCGTCCCGCGCATGGATCTCGTCGTGCCGAAACCTGCCGCACGGGTCCGCGAAGCTGCGGCGATACCCAAGTTCGTCTACGAGCGGACAGAAGAATAATCCGCCCCGGTCTCAGGGGAAGCCGGCGGAGACCGGTATGCCGACTTCCGTCGGGTTCGCGTCCCCCCCCCTGCAGTCCGCCTCGGGATTCGGCCCCAGCCACCTCTCCGCGCCTGTCATCGCCCGGCGAACGCTTATAAGGGATAAATTTCAGATAGTCCGCAGCGAAACGTCCCCGTTCGCAGAGACCGGGATTGCGTTCGACCAGTTTCCGGGTGAAATTTCTGCAGTTGAGATGGCGCATGTAGCCGAGGTAGGAGTTGAGCGTAGAGGTCATTTGCCGCACGGGCTGACACACCGCGCAACGCACCTGAAGGTTGACGCGGCGTTTGGTCTTGTCGAGCAAATAGCGGCGGTAGGGCTTGACCACCGCGCCCAGAAAGTTGATTCCCTTGACGGCCTCCTGCAAGTGCATCTTGTCGGGATGCAGCGAAAGTCCCAGTTCGTTCTTGAGAAAGTCCCGGATGACGGGTATCAGTCGCAGCAGGCGAAGCCTGTCGTTGCCGACTATGAAGAAATCGTCCACATAGCGGCCGTAGTGTCTTTCGCCCAGCGAGCGCTTGACGAAATCGTCCAGCTTGGAAAGGTAGACGTTGCTGAACAGCTGCGAAGTCAGGTTGCCGATCGGCAGCCCGCACCCTTCCGGCGTGTGAAACAGGCTTTTCGAGGGAGGCAGCCCTTCCCACTGGCTGCGTCGACCCCGGACGTAACAGTTGCACGTCGGATCGTTGAAAACGATTTCGCGCGTCAGGTAGCGGATCAGACCGTAGTCGAGCAACTGCTCCCACGTCTTGCCGTCCCGGGCCGGTCTTCGCGCGAAGCGCGCGAACGTGTCCACGAGCATCCCGTAGAGCTTCCGCCTGTCGATATTCATGAAATAGCCCCGAATGTCGAGCTTGAGCACGTAGCACTCCCTGCGAAAGTTGTCCGAGCACGAGCGGATGTGCCTCTCCAGCCGCCGGATGCCGTAAAGGGTCCCCATGCCCTTGCGGCAGGAGTAGCTGTCGGCGATAAAGGTGCGCTCGAGCATCGGAGCTATATAGTTGAACAGCAGGTGATGCACTACCCGGTCGCGGAAGTCGGCGGCGAAAATCTCGCGCTTGACCGGGATGTCGGTAATGAAGCACATGCTGCGCCCCACCCGATAGCGTCTCTCGTCGATCTCGCGGTAGAGCTCGACGAGATTCTCCTCGAGGTTCATTTCGAAGCGGAGCTGGCTATAAGTGTTCCGCTTGTTGCGCCGGGCATCGTAATAGGCGGAGAAAACGTCCGCCAGCAGTTTTTCGTCGGGCATGTCGGGTAAAATAGGTGAACGCAAGGACGGTCTTGCAGATGCTTGGACGCAACGCACGCTGAAGCCGTTGGCGCGATTGTTGTTGTTCAGCGGGTTGACGTTGCCCGAGTTGAAGTTGAGGTTGCCCGCGTTGTTGTTGCCTCCGTAGTTCGGCGACGAGGACCAATAGTAGCCGGCGGAGCTCGTGCCGGCCAACTCGCCGCTATTGTTGTTGCGCAGGCCCGCAGCAGGGAAACCTCAGCAATCGCTGGGATGAATGGCCCGGAGGGGGGCAACGACCCGACCCCGGGACAGACTGGAATGGATAACTGACGGCACCGCACGCCGGTAATATTCCTGGTGCGTCCTTACGCCGCCAGCGGATTGCTGGATCTACGAACCGCTCTGCCGGGAGCCTTGACCCGCCGGCACTCCGGGTCCATCGGAACCGTCCTCGACGTTCACCATAATCATTCTGTCCATATTCATTTTATCAGAGAGACTTCGGCAGGCTTTTCCCGCCGGCCCCCCGCGCTCTTGTCCTTAGCCATGTACTTCTGCCATGCCGCCAGCTGTTTGGAGACAGACACCATCCGCTCGCAGGTCAGCGCGAACTGCTTGGTCGAAATCTGCTTCATGTCGTGGAGCACGCGCACCATCAGTTTGATCGATACCATC
>OGTB01002619.1_pt1 | contig 9896 bp, 3 predicted proteins | sample 1553611 | NCBI WGS metagenome assembly OGTB01 (sample SAMEA2580032, study PRJEB22360) | human gut metagenome | biome: human gut; feature: human-associated habitat; material: faeces | place: Denmark | collected 2008/2010 | reverse complement strand
CGGGTAATTTGACACATCCTAGATGTGTCAAATTACCCGACCCCTAGCACCACCTTAACACTTGCGGGATTTGCGGCGCGCAACAGGATGCTGCACAGCCGCGATCGGATGAAGTTCGATGTACTGCCCCAAAAGCGGAAGGCGACGCTCGGAAACGAGCGGCATAGAAGAACCTGAAGGCTGCAGATGCGCAATAGGTGCATCCTGAGCAACTGACTGCGACTGTGTTTTGCCTATTGTCCGAGAATGATATTCCAGATATGCAACAGACATCCCTTGAGCAGCCGGTGCTTGCGTACAATCGTTGATGCTTTGCTTCGATTTAGCTGTTGTTTCACGCGAAACACGAGGTGAAGAAAGCTTCATGGGTCCCAGCTTCGCCGTTGACTTAGGCGAAAAAGGGCTCGGGGAATCAAGCTTCGCGGTTAGCCTCGATGAAGAAGACTTCATGGGCTTCAATTTCCGCGTAGGCATGGGTGTGGCAGAAAGCCCCATCGGAGCTAGAGAAAGCGTTTGCAAACCAACCGATTGCTTTTGCAGATCTACACGTTGGAGCGGTTGTTTCTCGCGCGGCTGCGCCGGCAGCGCAAGCAGCGGAGAACGCCCGAGAGGGGTCGTTTTCACCCCAAGGCGCTGAGACCCCAGGGAAACGCGTGGCGTCGGCAGAGGCGGGATCTCCTGCTCGGGTATTGGGTTTCTAGGTGCCCCGAGGAAGGTGACCGGCGAACGCAGTGGTGTGTTTAAGAGTGAGTTTTGCGTTTTAGTCATAGGGCAAGCCTATCAGGTGCACAGCAAACACGTGAGCCGCAACGTAAAACCTTCAAACTATCATCACGAATGAATGGGGTATGAGAAAGGGCACCACGTGGTGCCCTTTTCCTTGTTCGTATGCGATTTAGCGCTCGTGCGCTCTATGAGCGATTATTGATTTTGCTCACGCGTATTCTTCCTGCGACGAACGAGGAAGAAGATCCCGAAGCAAACCACGAGCAGCAAGCCAACGGTGAGCAGCCAGCTGAGCCAAGAGCTGGAATGATCAGCTGCTGCCAGCGGGTTCTCATCATCGAGAATCTCGGTGTCTGCAGCTTCGTCGATCGCACCAGCGGCTTCATCAGCTACCGCTGCATCGTCTGCCACATCGCCCTCTGCGGGGTCATCTTCAGTCTCACCTGCGCCGCCTGCGAGAGGAGTCTCATCATCGGCAATGGTGGTTTCACCAGGAGTGGTGGTGCCGTTTGCAGGACCAGGATTAGGCGTAACGTTGCCGGGCTCGTTAGTGCCTGGCGTGGTGGCTGAACCATTGCCACCCGTGTTGTCATCGTCGTCGCCCGGAGTCGGAGCGGGATCGTCGGGACCAGGGGTTGGCGTTGGGTCATCGGTGCCCGGCGTTGGGTCGGGCTCTACTGCTTCCCACAGCGCCGTGTAAACAACATCGCCCGAAACCGTAGAAGCGGGCTCGGTGGACCAACCAACGAACTTATAGCCGGTACGAGTAGGCGTGCCTGAGAACTGCGGTGTAGCAACACCACCCAGCAAGCCCGAGGTAACTTGATCGGCAAAAGCTGCGCCATTCGCACCATCGGTATAGGTGATGGTGTAGGTTGGCTCTTCGCTATCTGCAACGCCATTGCCGTTCACATCTGCCGCCCAAAGCGCGGTGTAGATGATGCGTCCGAGACTATCGGCAGCAGTTGGATCGACCGTTCCAGCAGGGCTGGATGACCAACCTGCGAAAATATAACCTGAACGAACTGGCGTTTCGCCCGTGAACTGCGGCGTAGCAAGACCACTCAACAGCCCCGTAGTGATCTGGTCAGCAAAGACCGAACCATTCGCTCCATCGGAATAGATAACAGAGTATCGAGCCTCATCGACATCCGCGATGCCATTGTTGTTCGCATCGACTTCCCAACGAGCTATGTAGTAGATGTTACCGAACTCATCTGCGGCAGCCGGGTCGACCGTCTGCGCAAGCGCTGGCGACCAGCCAACAAAAACATAACCCGTCATGGTCGGAGCGGGACCTGCGAACTGAGGCGTATCAAGCCCACCCAGAACACCTGGAGTGGTTTGAAGCGTTGCGCCTGTTACATCATTAATAAAGATGATGGTGTAGGTTTCTTCTTCACTATCGGGAATGTTGTTATTGTTCTTGTCCTCAGCCCAGATTGCGGTGTAGATCGCGTTGCCGGTGATAATATCGGCTACCGCAGGAGACCAGCCTTGGAAGATATAGCCCGCGCGCTCTGGTGCTCTATAGAGCGGCGTGGCGGTGTTTACGAGAAGGTTCGAGATGACATAATCGCCGAACGCTGTGCCACCAACACCATCGGTATAGGTAACGCTGAATTTGGCTTCATCTTCGTCGGCTACACCATTACCGTTCGAATCCAACTTCCAAATGGCGTTGATGATCATATCCCCGAGCACGACCTCAGCGTTGTTATCCCAACCGCTGAAGACGTACGTATTACCATCGATCACGATGCTAGAGGGCCTTGAAACAGGGAACGTTGGGGTGCTCGTGCCACTTTCTATACCAGAGATGACCTGGTTCTCAAAGACCGTTCCACCCTGACCATCGGTATAGGTGACCGTGTAGGTTCTTACCCAAACCGCGTAGAGCCATATGCTGCCACTGGTGCTATCCATAATGATGGAGTCGCCCTCTTTATAAGAAGCATGATCGCTCATAGGGTCGAGGCTCCACCCGATGAATTTGTAGCCTTCCTTGACGTAATCGCAGCCTTTCACGATCGCACTGGATCCTTGCGCGAAGGTTTCAGCATCGCCAAACTGAACGTAATCGACCGCGTAAACGAGCTCAACTTTATTTGCGATTTCCCAAACCGCGTAGAGCGTGATCGCATAGGAATCGTTTTCAGAGACGGTGACCGTATCGCCTGCCTTGAGATAAGGAGGCAGCAGGCTTGAATTCGTGCTCCAGCCTACAAAGTTATAACCCTCACGCGTAGGCACCGCATCAGAGATGGTAAACGTATATTCGTTTTCCGTGCTGACCTCAGTGAGGGACTCAGGTGCGTTCGAACCGCCCATTGCATCGAAATTAACGGTGAATTGGTTTGCCGCCGGACCGTACGTTGCCACGATATAGATGGTTTCACCATCCATGCACTCTATGCCATCACGGTCGAAGCCGTATACCTCCGCACCAGCAAGCAGACTCTTGGTCCAGCCGCGAATCTCGTAACCTTCTCTCAGGAACTTCGCCAAAGCATCTCGCTCAATCAGTACATCGCCCATACTGATCATATGGCTAGCAGCAGTGCTAGCATGCGAATCGCCCATAGTGCAAACGAAGGACACGGAGTCGCTATGACCGATCTCATATCCATCGGTGAATTCTTGTCCTTGGTAGAGAATCTTGAAAGAAAGATTAACGCGATGGGGAGAATCGGCCGCGGGCTTGATCGTAGCTTTCTCTTCTACCTGCGTTGTGGAAAACTCGGTTGCGTTAGAATCGCTCGATGCCGCAGGATCGCTGGCAGAGTTTTCCACATTCGTGTTTTTATCATTATCGAGCGCGGAAGATGCGCCTTCAGATTTTTGAGTACTAGAATTTCCGGGGACAGCTTCAACACCCGAGACTTGAGCGGGATCGCTCGGAACAGAAACAGCTTCAACCGCAGGGGTAGCTTCTGCCACCACAGCGGGTTGGTCGATAACGGTTTGCGTAGGCTCGTTCGATTGAACCTCGATATCTTCTGCGAACGCAACGCCTGGAGCGCTGAGCGAGAAGGCAACTAAGAATAAAGAAACAGCCACAACAATTGCATGGGCGACGAAGCTGTTTTTCGCCTTGCTAATTTTTTTCATGGCTCTCTCCTTTCTTCACACGAAAATCACCATTATCAACTGCACTTTTTACGCCTTGCCGCCTCTTTTGTACAGAAGCGTTTGAGCGCGCGCAAAATGCAAGCGTCTTATTCTACCATCTTTTTCGCGATTTGCCCATAGCGATGTCATAGCGTTATGAAGATGAAATCGCATTGTGGGAGTTGAGACACGAAAAACAAGATTTATATCGCAGACATCTGCACAAACTTCTCTGGGCTGCGCGACCGGCTCTTTTCTTGTCCAAAACGAGCATAGATACCGTAAAGAATGAGACCCCAGCAAGCCAGCGAAACAGCTGCGCATAAAGAGTCGGAGCGAAGCGTACGAATCCTCCTACATCTCGGGACATTTTGAAGGTTTTTTGGCGACAAATGAAACGCTTCAGAAAGGTTTGCTTGCGATAAAGAATTTAGGTTTTCCACATTCGCTGGAACGGTAATTATTTTCTCAGCAAATGCGCGATCATAGGCTCCTCTGCCCCAGATTGGAGACAGGCGCGCATCCAAGACGATCCTTCGCAATCTTTTGCCTCTCAAAAATGTGGAAAACTATGCTTTGCGGCGATCGTGTATTCAGACGAAGCGAGCCCCCTCGCGGATCTTGTGGAAAAAGATGCTAGCACCTCTGTTTCAAGGTGCTAGCACCCCCTTATTCGTCCTCGTTTTTGGCGCTGCATGATCGATTCATCCCTTCCAAAAAAGAAAAAAGCAACGCTCATGTACATTGAGCAACTGGAAAAGACAAGACAAAGAATCACTCGATGCAGCAAGGCTCACTTCAAACAGTGAAGTGAGCCTTGCTTAAACACAACGAATCGATATTCAGGTTCTGGATCCCTTAAGGAGAGCGTTTCTCAGGCCTCAGAAGAGCTTCCGAGATACAAACGCCCATGAAACATCTAGCCGCGGACTCTCAAGCCCTCATTTGAACGCTTCATTGCGCAACAGAAAGCCTTGCGGTAGTGAGTGTAACCACATCCCTATTGTTTTCGAAGCCTCTGAGAGCCTCTCAGTACGCCGAAAACCCTGTTAGAACATCAACAACCTAGTTGATTACCTCTACTTGAGCCTCTGAGAGCCTCTAAGCGCGTGGATGAAAACTTCGTAAAGGAGGTTTTGATGCACGCATATGGGAGGTGCACTGCTCCTGGCAAGGCAGAAAGCCTTGCTGCGGACGAGCGAAGGCACCATCTTGCTCTTGCTCAAGATTGGCATCGCAATAAGCCTTGCGAGGACGAGAGAGAACAAAGAACACCAGCGCGCCAGCTGCAGCCACAAGCGCTACAACGAGCAAAGCGTTATCTACATCGCCTGTCTTAGGAAGCGTGGTACCAGAACCATCTTCGTCGCTCGTGGTCTTCTCGTCCTTTGAATCGTCGTTAGCTACCGTATCGGTAGTATCGGTCTTATTGGAATCGCCCTTGTCCGTGTTGGGCTTATCGGTGTTATTGGAGTCACCCTTATTGGTCTCATCGCCAGGGTTGGTGCTTCCACCGTTATTGTTGTTCGGATCATCACTCGGATCATCACTTGGATCATCGTCTTGCGCTGCAGGCTCAGCAACCAGTATGAACGAGCTGAAGTGCGTGGTCTCGAAGCAAACGAACTCTTCATTGGCATCGACCCATGTGGGCATCTTCGTACGATCGCCCGTTACCGGATCAACGTGATAGAACGAAAGCGTACCGAACTTGTGCAGCTCTTTCATGCTGTCGGTCATAGGAACCTTCACCGTAATGGGGTATGACGGCTGGTTCCAAGCGTGTTCAGTGCCATCGGTCTTGTTTATGAAGTGGATATCGAAGACACCAGCGAGCTTCGCACCGTCCTTCTCGAACGCAGAGGTAGCACTATCGACTCCTGGCTGACTGCCCGTTGGAATAGAAGAAATCGCTAGTGATACACTTCGCAGCTCTTGTAGCACATTGGCAGGCATCGCCTTCGAGACAGAGACCGTAGCTGCACCGAGCGGTGAAGACGGATCTGCACCGCACAAGTCCTCAACGGGCTCGACCTTGATGTTGCAGTAATCCGATACCGAGCCATTCACGGTAACAGTAATGCGACAGTCGGCGGTGGTCTTGTTTTGCTCGTCATACGAAGCACGTACAGGCTTCACCTGGCAGATCTCATCGCCATTCGCATCTTGCGTGACAACCACCTCGGCGATTTCGGGGTTCGAAGAAGTCCAGTTGGTGTCCACATCGCCATTCGCGTCGATATCAGCTGCGAGCTTCACGCCATCCGGGTCGCCGATGTTCATCGTGACCGTGCCCTTAGACACGCTTTCCCAATCCTCATAACGTACGAGCCCGACCGAGTTCACCGTTACCCCAGGGTCTACACTGCTGCTGGGATTCACGGTGACCGTTGAGGTGTAGGTCTTGCCGTAGCAATCCGTAACCGTGAGCGTTGTCGTTCCTACCGAAACGGGAACAAGCTCGAACGGAGCATGCGAAACCCAGTAGGAAGGGCTCGTGATGCGCTGAACCGAGAGCACGTTTTCATCTGAAGAGGTGATATTGGTTATGAAGGGCTTGGCAGAGGAATAATGCCAGCCGAGCTCTTCGCCGCGCACGGGCACGGTGATAGGTGAAGCATTACTCCCTGAGGCTTCATCTTCCACATAGATTCGCTGTGGCTCATCCATGGTCATGTCGAAAGATGCAGGCACATTCGCTTCGGGATGGTCGGTGCGCACCTCTACCGCGAACGTGGTACTTACCACGGGGTCTGCTGTTCTAGCTTTAATCGTGACATTGGTCGTGCCTGCTTTTGCAGCTACAAACTCCAGGCCATAGGTGAGCGCGTCGGGGCCATCTGTAAAACCGCCGTCTTGGTCGTCCCACATCGTGCCATTCACCATTGTTACGACACTCTCATCTTCGATAGAAATGTCGAACAGATCACTAAAACAATATCCAGCAGGATTGCCGTTATCGGTTGTAACGCTTACGGTGAACTCCTGACTCTTATGAGAGGAATTACCACCGTCATATTGGTAATAGTAGGCACTTCTGTACGTTTCGCTGGAAAACGTATCATCGATCCAGGTAGTAACCTTGCTTGAGGGCACCGTGATCCCGGTCACTGTGTTCGGCGAGTCTTGCACATACACCGGCATACTCATGTGAGCCTCATAGGTGGCTGACGTTGCCTCATCCGTGAAACGATAATTCACATACATGATAGCTACACCTTGGCCTACACCATTCGTAGCATCGAATACCAGGTTCACGCGATTATTGTATTCGTTATTTGTATCATCCTCGTAGGTGAAGCTCTCGTTCCTAACGCTCACAATACTGTTTTCGCCCTCGAAGCCGATCTTCAGATGCTCAGGCGTGTACTTCTCGCTTGCGGGAATCTTCTCCCAAGCCTTTTGCGCGGCTTCCTGGCCTGCACCCCACCTCGGCTCAACCTGCAAAGAAGCAAACGAAAGGCCGTTGAACGCACTGCGATCGATACACACCTTATTCGTGCTAAAACGATTGAACGTATCATCGAATCTATTATCAGGACCTGTCGTACCAAAGAACCTGATGGTTCCTTGAACGTTGATTCCCACGCCTATGTCGTCTTGAGCGCTAATTTCGGTACCTGCAGGAGCTTCGGTCTCGTCTTCAGTGGCCACATCGGCAGCATCGTCCTGAACGTCGGCATTCGCATCGGAAGTGCCTGTATCAGTGCTTTCAGGAGCCGCTTCGGGTGCCTTGTCGGAAGTGCTCGCTTCGGGAGCTGCTGGAGTTGCTGGGGTTTGCGGGTCGAGGCCCATGAGGGCATCGCCCTTGTCGGTATCCTTCGTATCGGGAGCGGGATCCGCCTTATCTTGTGTGACAGTCTCGGTCGACGTGCTCGCTTTCGGAGTTGCTGGGCTATCAGCGGGTTGCGCGCTTTCCATAAGCCCAGCACTCACCGCTTCGCCTAGTTCATCGGCATAGGCTGGAGCAATCTGGAACGCGGGTGTCGGAACGAGGAAGAACGCCAACAGCACCGCAAAGAATGCGCTGGCGAATCGCTTACCAATCGACATGCTTCTTGTGGATGGAATCTTGTTACCTTGTTGGATCTGAGCTTGCATCGTTCCGCTCCTTCGTATCCCAATACTTGCGGGTTATTCTCGAGCTATTTCGAACCCTCTGATTATATAAAATCTCTTCTTACCCCCGCAAGAAAAGCAGGGAGAAGAAATACCATCTAGAGTGATATCTTTGGCGGTTTATACCGTAGCACGCTCTCGGGCAAGAGCGGCTCGGAGAAGAAGAAGCCTTGTACCACATCGCAGCCCTTGTCGCGACATACCTCCAGCTGCTGCAGTGTTTCGACGCCTTCGACCACTACGATCTTACCAGCCTCGTGCACCAGATCGATCAAACTGGTGATCGCCTCATCTGCAGCGTTGGCAGCCGCCGCAGAGGCAGTGTTGGAGGCTGAAGCGGCATCGCTTGCAGAAGAATCCGAGGAAGCTGCAGCGGCCGCATCGGCAGCTGATTCAGCACTAGCTGGCGTGGCAGCGTCATCAGATGCGTGCGCTAACAGCCCTTCAGTAAGCGAACGATCGAGCTTTACGGCATCCACCGGAATATGCATCACGCGGGGAACTGACGTGTAGCCTGCGCCGAACCCATCGATCGCGATACCAAAGCCTGCCTTGTAGAGCTCATCAACGAAACTCCTGGCTTTTGCCATATCGTTCACGAAAAGACTTTCCTTTATATCAACGCGGAGCAATTTGCGTGCTACACCATATTCCTCAAGCAGCGTTGTGAGGTAAGACACGAAGTCTTCATCGCACAGCTGCCCATAGGAGAAGTTGATCGAAACCGGACGAATGCGCTGCTTGCGCTTCTTCCAGGTGGCAAGCTGCTGCACCACTTTGCGCGCGACCATACGATCAAGCTCAACGATCTGGCCATTCGCCTCTGCGATGGGGATGAACTGCTCAGGCGGATATTTGTCGCCGCGCAAACGCACCAGCGCCTCGTAACCCACTACTTCATTGGTAGCAAGCTCGATCTGCGGCTGATAGAGCACGCTCAGATCGTCGCTTGCGATCGCTTTTTTCAGCAGCGAGGAAATATCGTACTTGTGCTCCTCAGCTACGCGCATGTCATTTTCATAGAAGACCACTTCACCACCCGCGCCGGTGGGCTCAGCCTGGCGGATCGCCAGATCGACACCAGCCACCATCTCTTCGATGGACATACCGCGCTCACGATTGAGCACACCGATACAGGGGCTCACCGCGATCATGCTCTCCCCCACCTTGATAGGTGCGCGCAGCACGCGCTCAACTTCGTCAAGCGGCGCAGAACCACGTTGCAGATCGGCGTCGAATCCAAGCAGGAAATCGCTTTGGTTCGGACGCACCAAGAATATGCTATCGATACCGTTGAGGCGCTTGGCCAAGGTCTTCACGACCACATCGGCAGTATCGACACCGTGCAGTTCGTCGAGGTCACCCAGATCGAGCAACGCCACCTCGACCACTGAACGTACGCGCTTGGAGGCATCGCTTGCAGCATAAGCGGTGAGCCACTGCATGTTCGGCATATCGGTGAGGCTGTCGGTGTAGAATCGTCTCTCAAGTGTGTTACGCTGTGCAACAACTTCTGCCACCTCATTGGCGGTGCGGCGATATCCTAAGAACACGAAGGCTGCGATGCACGCGATGCCCAAAACGAGCAGTGAAATGGGCAGGAAAATAGTGCGCAAAGAATCAAGCGTGCCTAGTTTGTTGGCGCCTGCTTGGCCTGTCTGGTTGATGAGCGTAGCGCCTGCAGGAAGCACAGACGTTGAAAGACCCGCGCTCGAGAGCGCTTGCTCGTCGAAGACCATGCCTTCGCTTGTGAAGGTCTCGAGCGGAATATCGGCAGGGCGCGTGCCATTCAAAATGGCGACCACGATCTCACCGGCGCGCTCGCCTGCCTTTTCGTAATCGATGAACGTGGAGGCGGTGAACCCTTCGCCCACTCCACCGAAGCCGATCGCATATACTGGCTGAGTGGCAGGCGCCGAGACCAAAAAAGCCTGGGCGAT
>OGTB01002615.1_pt1 | contig 9901 bp, 10 predicted proteins | sample 1553611 | NCBI WGS metagenome assembly OGTB01 (sample SAMEA2580032, study PRJEB22360) | human gut metagenome | biome: human gut; feature: human-associated habitat; material: faeces | place: Denmark | collected 2008/2010 | reverse complement strand
TCAAATGCGTTTTGCCGAATGATATTCTGTTTTGTGCAACAAAATTAATGGAAATGCTTGGTACATTATTGATAACTTTGTTAATAGTTGCTATTTGCATTGTTTTATTGGGCGTAAAGGTCTTTTTTGTGAAAGGCGGCAGATTTCCTAACGGACACGTTAGCGGCAATAAAGCGATGCGGGATAGAGGAATCGGGTGCGTGCAGTCGCAAGACAGAGATGCACAAAAGAAGAGCCGTTTCTCTATTGATGAACTGGAGAAAACCTTAAACGATAGTATGAACTAAATAAACTAAAATCAATATTTTTACAAATTATGAAGAGATTAAACTACCTCGTAAACGGTTTGGCAGCTCTTGCACTAATCGTTTTATTTTCTCAATGCGCTGGTAAAGCGGATAATCAGACGACAAACGCATCAGCACAAGCAGCCGGACTATCCGGAATGAAAATTGCTTATGTAGAAATAGATACGCTTTTGGCAAAATATAACTACTGCGTCGATTTAAATGAAGCAATGGTAAAGAAGAGCGAAAATGTACGTTTGACTTTGAACCAGAAAGCTAAGGACCTCGACCGTCAGAAACAAGAATTCCAAACTAAAGTCCAGAATAATGCTTATCTGACACAGGAGCGCGCTCAACAGGAATATAACCGTATCGCTAAATTGGAACAGGACTTGCAGAACCTGGGTAATAAATTGCAGTCTGAACTGATGAGCGAGAACGAAAAGAACAGTTTGCAGTTGCGTGACTCTATCAACGCTTTTTTGAAGGAATATAACAAGACCAAGGGTTACAGTATGATTATCAGTAATACCGGCTTTGACAATCTGTTGTATGCCGACAGTATTTATAACATTACCCGTGAAATCTTGGACGGTTTGAATGCAAGATACTCTTCTCCCGCAAAGAAATAAGCTGGAAAATAGTTTGCGGAATATTCTGTTAACTTGCTTAGACGTGAGAAGTTAAGAGATACATCGCAAAAAGTTAATATCATAAAGAAAGGAAGTTAATATCATGCTTGGCATGAAGTTAACTTCCTTTTTTATATCCAGTGGCGACTGTTTATTTCACCTGAATAATATCATAATTCAAATCGCTTACAGCCTCTTGCAGACTATCGTTTACCAATCTTAAAGTAGTGTCATTTACAACAACGAAATATACGGGCGCCTCTCCGTCATTGGGCGTCAACTTATACGCAGTTTTCTTATTGTTATTAACATCTTTCTGAATAACCTGGCGTTTTCCTGTAGAAGTGAAGGATTTATTCTTTCCTTGTCCTTCCGCATCCAGGTAAGTCGTAACTAATGTATAACCGCTTTCACCGTCCGGACCTATACTGTCTACACTCAGCACATACTGAATACCCGGGCCGTCGGCTGCCGGAAGTATACCTTCGTAAACGGCTACTGCAGAGGAATCGTTTGCTGCAACAGTCATGACACCTTCACTCATGGTATCGTTGTTTTGATTTCCTTTTGATTGGCAGGATACCAATGCAGCGGCAATCGCTGCAATCATCATTACTTTTTTCATTGCTTTAATGGTTTAAGTTAATATTAAGAAACGCCAATAGCGTTATTCTTCATTATCATCTCGTTTAACAACGAGCAGTTTATCTACTCTTCCACGATCCATATCCACTATTTCAAACTCCAGGTTTTTATAGCTGAATATGTCACCGGCTTTGGGAACTCGTCCGATGAGGAACATTGCAAGTCCGCTTAAAGTGGTAAAGTCCTCTTCTTTCAAATCATCATAATTCAGTATTCCCATTGCTTCCATAAAGTCATCCAAATTCATTGACGCCTCTACCAGCATGGAACCGTCTGCTCTGGTGATTATATCTTCTTCTTCCGTTTCGTTCTCTTCCAAGATATCGCCGAAGATACTTTCCGTCAAATCGTGCAAAGTGATAATACCTTCCGTATTTCCATACTCGTCTACAACAACTCCGAACTTGTTTTTGTTCTTCTTAAAGAGCTCTAAAACTTTTTTTGCATATAAACTTTCAGGAATAAACAGAGGCGGGCGTGCAATTGTACGAAGATTGAACGGCTCTTCGCCACCCAACATCAGAATAATATCTTTGACGGAAACCACTCCTACAATCTCGTCCTTACCGCTTTCCACCAACAGGTACTTGCTGAAATGTTCTTCGTGGATAATCCGCAGAACCTCTTCTTGCGTATCTGTAGGGTGTAATACGATCACATCGCGTCGGTGCGTCATCAGGTCGTTGGCTCTTTTATCCGAGAAGCGGAAAACATCACGCAGCATTTCGGTTTCGTCTTTGTCGATAACACCTTGTTCTGAGCTTTGGTGTAAAATCATTTTCAGTTCCTCTTGCGTCATTTGCCGTTCTTCTCCGTCTTTCATGCCGATAAGTTTGTTTGTCAGTTTGGTTGAGGCACTGAGCAAGCATACAAACGGGTAGGACACCTTAGTAAGAACAATCATAAACGGACTGAGTAAAGTGGCATAGCGTTCCGGATTGTTTAAAGCCATGGATTTGGGAACCAACTCTCCGATAATCAGTGACAAGTAAGTAATAACAGCTACGGTGGTAATCATGGCCAAGTCTTTGGCATAAGATTCCAAACCGGGTATCATGGCAAATAGCGGAGCAACATCGTCGGCTATGGCCACCCCGCCGTATGCACCCGATATGATACCGATCAGCGTAATACCGATTTGAATGGTGGAGAGAAACTTTTCAGGTTCTTCCAATTGTTTCAGAACCCCCTTTGCACTTTTGTTTCCCTTACTTACAAGGGTCTCTAAGCGTGCTTTACTTGAAGATACTAATGCGATTTCATACATGGCAAAGATGCCATTCAAGATAAGTAAAAATAGAATAATAATAAATTCCATGTTTGGATTACAAATAGTTTGTGCGCAAAGATAACGTTTTTCAAATATTTATTGTTAATATTGTCGTCTCTTAAGAAGATTAAACATTTTAACATGAAAAGCAAACATTTTCTATTGGTATTCTTGCTGCAAGTGGTAGCGATAAGTGTACAGGCTGCACGTGTAGATACAGTGTTCGTAAAAAGCCCTTCGATGAACAAGGACATAAAGGTGGTTTATATTCTTCCGGACAAAACTATGGCAGAGCATCCTCAGGCCTGTCCGGTGATATATTTATTGCATGGATATAGCGGTAATGCACGTTCATGGATCGGGCTGAAGCCGGAGTTGCCTCAAATAGCCGATGAAAAGGGTATTATATTTGTATGCCCTGACGGGAAGAACAGTTGGTATTGGGATAGTCCTAAGAACCCCGCTTATCGTTATGAAACTTTTATCTCTTCGGAATTGGTGAATTATACCGATACGCATTATGCTACGATTCCTGAAAAAAGGGCGCGTGCTATCAGTGGCTTGAGTATGGGCGGACATGGCGCGTTATGGAATGCTATCCGTCATAAAGATATATTCGGCGCGGCGGGGAGTATGAGCGGTGGGGTAGATATCCGGCCGTTTCCCAATAATTGGGAAATGAAAAAACAATTGGGGGAGCTTACTGCGAATGAGGCGGTATGGAATAGTCACGCAGTAATCAATCAGGTTGATAAACTGGCAAATGGGGATTTGGCTTTGATTATAGATTGCGGTGAGAGCGATTTCTTTCTTGAGGTAAACAAGGAATTGCACAAACGGCTATTGGCATACAAAATAGACCATGACTTCATAACACGTCCCGGAGGTCATACCGGTACGTATTGGAATAACTCTCTGGATTATCACATATTGTTCTTCTGTAAATTCTTCAATAGATAATTATTCAATTACATAGTGTACGGTGCGGATATAATCCGTGCCGTAACTGTTTATAATTTCTTTGCAGGAAGTTATGATATTGCGTTTATCAAAAGAATAGGTATACTTTGTAACTTCTTTACTTGCTGTATTTCCGTCAGGGATAATCCGGTCTATTAGAATATTGAAAGGTTCTCCCAGTAATTTCCCATACAAAGCGGCAGAATGTAGAGACAGCGGATACAAGCCGGTAAAGAACAGACAAGGAACTTCTGATACATTATTGGTTTCGTTAGTAGCCTGAGTAGTAGCCGTATACGCTTGCTCGTAAGTATCTACTTTTTGTGTAATGCGCAATGCCTGATAGTTGCTGTAATCTATATCGATGGATGCGTATATTTCGCCGTTTACATTTTCTGTTATGTTTTCCAAATAGTATTCGCCTTCCGGAGCAACGAAGTATGAGAAAATATAGGTACGCGTTGTACCTGTTTCCTGTCGTGTACATGAGGTGGCATATCCGTTGTCATCTAAAAGGTAAGTGGACACATTGCCAAAATTATCTGTTATTACGGCTTGATGCTCATTATAGGTCACCGATGCCGTATTTTCTATTTTCATCGGTTCTCCTTGAACGGAATAGCTTTGTACGGTAGTGAAGTCAGTCAGTTTCCCTTGGCTATATGAGTAGGTCTGGGTGGTAGTAACCGTAGGTGTTCCCGCTTCGTAAGGGCTGTCTTCCGACAATTGTATTTTAGAAAAAGCCATGGCAGGGTTGCTACTGTTGGCGGAATCATTATTGTCTTCACAAGCTGTTAGTACTGTGAACGCAACCAATAATGTAAAGACAATTTTCTTCATTACTTTTATTATTTAATAATCAACCCCTTGCGAATATTCTTTTTGGTAGTAAAACTCTTCACTGCGGTTTCGGTCGTTTGAGATTTCGGTAACTCAATAGCCCCTGCTATAACCCCCAGAGCTGTATTGAGCAATATCTCATTGGGATCGCCTAAGGGAAGATAATATTGCAAATAAGATGTTTCGTTGATGGAAATGTCCGGTTTGAAGCCTGTACTGTAATTTGCTTCTCCATTGGAGTTGAATACTTCACATACTACCGGACGTAATGCCCAGGGATATTTCGGATTGATGAAAGTTTCCGTAGCTACATATTCTCCTTTGGTTGTTTGTCCGATAAGGACTATTGTCATATAGGGCTTCAGGCAGTTGATAAGCATTTCCGCAGCACCGGCTGTAGTTCCGCTCGTGATGATATAGACTTTGGGCAGATTCAGATTGGCTCCGCCTTGCAAGAGTTGGGAATCCAATATCAGGTCACGGTTCTTGGAACTTTGCTTGTCATTGTATTGCAGGAAAGCGAAAGGACTTTCCAGTCTATCGGCAGGTACGAGAATGTCTGCGAGAAGTTGCACGCACTCCATTTCTCCACCGGGGTTGTAGCGAAGGTCTAATATAAAATTATTAATGTTAAGCTGTTTGCACTGTTGGGAGAAAGTCCGTAATTCATTGTTATACTTTTCATTGCTTTCTGCAGTGCCGGCAGTGAAAGAGTTATATGCTAAATAGGCTATTTTATAGTCAGTACCTTCCAATGCTATAACCCCATTTACATAAACAGGACTTTCCGTCACCGGACGCACGGCCGGTAGCGTAACATCTCCTATTTCCTGTATGACGCCTACTCCTTTATCATCCTCATCATCTTCCGCATCCTCACTGTCTCCGTCTTCGGTTTCCGTATCTCCCTCTGTGTCTTCGTTATTTTCATCTTTTACTATCACATACTTTCCGATGTGCAATGTTCGCGCTCCACCATCCGTCAGTCTTTCTTCTGTCTTTTTAGTGATGGAGTCGCCGTCCACAAGCATAATCCAACTGCCACGTTCCAGTCCGGCTTCCTCTGCGGGCGAATTCTTTGCTACATACGAAACAAGTGCATTATAAGTCGTATCGCTGGTAGCTATTTTATATAATGTATAATCAAAACCGTAACTTGGAAGAGGGGTATCCATTATCGTGTCAACGGTGGAAAAGCCTTTATCATTCTTCGATAAGATACTTTTTAAGAAAGCCTCAGGACCCTGAAAATAGTTCAGACCTTTGGAAGCAGGAATGTCCTCATACCATAAGTAGACTTCCCGCATCAGGCTGTCCATCCACAGATCGCGTCCTGTCAGCGGATAGTATTCCTTCCAGCGATCTTCCCCGCAGGAAAACAGGCTTGTCAGTACGAGGAGTCCCGGTAATGGGAAAAGTAACAGTTTCCTTAGCTTCATCAGTCTCTATATCATTTGGTTTTCGCCCACAAAAATAGCGAATAGTTCTTTTATCTACCACAAATATGGTATAAAATTCCCTATCATGTGTCATAGGCGGCCTGCTTTTATCCCTCTATCTTTGCAACATTCAACCAAGAGGAATCATTTCACCTATAAATACAAATGACGATGGAAACAAAGAAATTACATTTTGAAACGCTGCAGCTTCATGTGGGACAAGAACAACCTGACCCGGCCACGGATGCGCGTGCCGTACCTATTTATCAAACCACCTCGTATGTGTTTCGTAACTCGGCTCATGCAGCCGCCCGTTTTGGCTTGCAAGAACCAGGCAATATTTACGGCAGGCTGACCAATTCCACACAAGGAGTGTTTGAGCAACGTGTTGCCGCCCTTGAAGGCGGTGTTGCCGGGTTGGCGGTCGCGTCCGGTGCGGCGGCTGTAACCTATGCTTTCGAGAATATCACGCGTGCGGGTGATCATATCGTGGCAGCTAAAACCATTTATGGCGGAACATACAATCTGCTGGCGCATACATTACCGGCTTACGGTGTCACGGCCACTTTTGTTGATCCGGGTGATTTGTCCAACTTCGAGAAAGCTATCCGGGAAAATACGAAAGCCGTCTTTATCGAGACATTGGGAAATCCTAATTCCAATATCATTGATATTGACGCCGTTGCCGAGATTGCCCATCGTCATAAAATCCCTTTGATTATCGACAATACCTTCGGTACTCCTTATTTGATTCGTCCTATCGAGTATGGCGCTGATATTGTGGTGCATTCCGCCACGAAGTTTATAGGCGGACATGGTACTTCTTTAGGCGGTGTTATTGTAGATGGTGGCAAGTTCGACTGGGTGGCTTCCGGTAAATTCCCGCAACTGACCGAGCCGGATGCAAGTTATCATGGGGTACGGTTTGTCGATGCTGCCGGGGCTGCTGCATACGCCGTTCGTATCCGTGCCGTTTTATTGCGCGATACCGGCGCCGCCATCAGTCCTTTCAATGCTTTTATTCTTTTGCAGGGTTTGGAAACCCTCTCTCTGCGTGTGGAACGCCATGTGGAGAATGCGCTGAAAGTTGTGGAATTCTTGAGGAACCATCCAAAAGTGGCGGCTGTGAACCATCCGTCTTTACCAAATCATCCGGACCACGTGCTATATCAAAAGTATTTTCCCAAAGGCGCAGGTTCCATCTTTACCTTTGAGGTAAAGGGTGGAGAGAAAGAGGCTCAGACGTTTATTGACAGTCTGCAGATATTCTCATTATTAGCCAATGTGGCAGATGTAAAGTCACTTGTTATACATCCCGCTACTACCACTCATTCGCAGTTGAACGAACAGGAGTTGGCGGAGCAGGGTATCAAGCCGGGAACGGTACGCCTTTCCATCGGGACGGAGCATATAGATGATTTGTTGGATGATTTGTCGCAGGCGTTGGAGAGAATTTAAGCTCGGAACAAAAGAACATTTCGTCCGATGAAACCATTTATTCATCGGATGAAAACTTCAGATACAGTATAAATATGAATATTGCCGTTTTATTATCCGGAGGTGTCGACAGTTCTGTTGTCGTACACCTTCTTTGCGAACAAGGCTACCGTCCTTCCCTGTTTTATATAAAGATAGGGAAGGATAATGCCGATTATATGGACTGTTCGGCAGAGGAAGACCTGGAGATGGCTTCTGCCGTAGCGCGCCGTTACGGCCTTTCGCTGGAAGTCGTTGATTTACATCGGGAGTACTGGGATAATGTAGCCGCTTATGCTATTGAAAAAGTTCGCCGCGGGTTCACTCCGAATCCGGATGTGATGTGCAACAAGCTGATTAAGTTCGGCTGCTTTGAACAGCAAGTCGGCAAGGATTTCGACTTTACGGCAACCGGGCATTACGCCACTACTGTCCTGCGGAATGGAAAGACGTACTGTGTACAATTGATTGGCATTGGCTTTCGGTGCTATGCTAATCAAGCGGAGCGGGACTTTCTGGTTCGGCATGAAATCAAATGAAGCATAGAACGATTCCATTTTGTTGCGATGAATATAAGTAGACGCCGGGATATTGATTTCTATTTCTTGCTTACCCCCTGATACAATCGTGACAATAGGCATACCTGCTGCCACGACCGTTGGCGGATCAAACAAGCGTTTCTGAACATACCCATTGAAAGGAGCATATATTTTTGTGTCAGCTAATTGGTTTTGGGCATTTTCATATTTTGCGGCAATCTGCTGTAAGCCAAATCGTGCCTTGTCATATGCATCGGCTGTGCTTACGCTGTCCGCATAGAGTGCTATTACACGTTCGGCTTCCGATTTTACGTTCATATACTCCGCCTTGATAGCGTCCAATTGCACTTGATAATCACGCGGGTCTATTTCCGCTACAAGCTGACCTTTGCTTACCCTGCTGCCTTCCTCGACATAGACGTTCATCAATGTTCCACTGATCTTGAAAGCCATGTTCACTTCTTCCGCAGCCTTCACACGTCCGGGAAATTCTTGAACCGATGTAGCACCGGCGTTTTCAACCATGAAGAGCCGGACATTTGCCGTGTCCGTTTCCTCCGTCTGCTTACTGTGGCACGAGCTGTTTAGCAATAACAGTCCCATGAACAGACATGTTATAACATAATTTTTTCTCATATATGAATTGTCCTTAATTGCGGCTATAAAATTATGCAAATCAAAAATGGCACGCAAGAGCAAAATTGAGCGAAAATTGTATGATATGTTCGATTTACGGAAGATTCATAGCGAAATATGAGTTTGTTTTGTTTGTTTTTTTATCTTTGCCGAGGTTTAGATATACAAAATAAATGAGTACAATTGAAGATTCCAATATCGAGTTATTCGATATAGACAGCAAAAATATAAAGCAAAGAAATCCTTTCAGCTATCTTAATCAAAATGGATTTCTGCTTTGTAAAAGAGGAAAAATTTCTCTTATAATGGACGAACGGCTATACAATGTGGAAAAAGGCGATTTGTACATATATCCGGCATTCTCGCTGACGCAAATCCATAGTGTCAGTGATGACCTACAGGGAGTGGCGGGAACGGCGGATTTCAATTTCATATTTTCCTCGCTCGATTCCATATCCGACACTCAAAGTCATATTTATATACGTTTCCATCCTCTTGTTTCTTTGACGGTTGAACAATTGCAACGTATAGAGGAAATCATTTGGTTTGTCCGTAAAAGGAAAAATATCCAGACCCAATTGGGGACACAAATCGTGTTATCGCTTGTTCAAGCCTTTTGTTACGAAGTGATAGATGCCTATATAACCAACAAATCGATGCAGTCTATGAAGCAGACTCGCAAGGACAAGACTTTCCAGAACTTTCTCGTTTCACTGTATCAGAATTTCCATATTCACAGAAATGTACAGTTTTATGCAAAGCAACAAGGCCTTACGCCCCGCTATTTCACGACATTAATTCATAAGGTATCGGGCAAGACACCATCTCAATGGATTACGACGTTCGTCATCATAGAAGCCAAACGTTTATTGTCCAATCCTAAGATAAGCATCAAGGAAACATCATGCAAATTACATTTTACCGACCAGTCTTTTTTCGGGCGCTATTTTAAGTTGTATGCAGGCTGTTCTCCGTCTGAATATAAAAACGCTACATTTAAGAGGAATTGTAGTATGGATTTGTAGATGTCCAAATATAAACCGATAGGTACAAGAAACAAGAATTTGCCGGCAAGAGTATTCAGCGAATGAGAATGACAACGGGCAGGTTTCGACGCCTGCCCGTTTCTTTGTTCGGTTCAGTTCAGAAGCCTGTCCTTTCGGTTTTGAGGAACAGC
>OGTB01002607.1_pt1 | contig 9922 bp, 8 predicted proteins | sample 1553611 | NCBI WGS metagenome assembly OGTB01 (sample SAMEA2580032, study PRJEB22360) | human gut metagenome | biome: human gut; feature: human-associated habitat; material: faeces | place: Denmark | collected 2008/2010 | reverse complement strand
TGGACTCCGTTCGCTCGGAGACGAAATCCCGGTAGATACCCATCTGCTGGATCAGTTCGTCGTGGGTACCCTTTTGGACGACGCGGCCCTGGTCCACCACCAGAATCTGATCCGCGCCCCGCACCGTCTTGAGCCGGTGGGCGATCATCAGCACGGTCTTCTCCCGGGTCAGGGCCTCCATAGCCTTTTGGAGCTGGTCCTCATTCTCGGGGTCCACATTGGCCGTGGCCTCATCGAAGATGACGATGGGCGCGTCCTTCAGGAGACACCGGGCGATGGAGATGCGCTGCTTCTCCCCGCCGGAAAGCGTGGCTCCTCCCTCGCCAATTACCGTATTATATCCATCCGGCAGGGCAGAGATAAAGTCGTGGCAACACGCCTTTTTGGCGGCCTCCACCACCTGTTCATGGGTAGCGCCCGGGCAGCCGAACTTGATGTTGTTCTCCACGGTGTCTGCAAAGAGATACACCCGCTGGAACACCATGCTCACCTGCTCCATGAGGGATTCCAGTGTGTACTCCCGCACATCCCGTCCACCAATGGTCACACGGCCGCCGTCCACATCCCAAAACCGGGCGATCAGGTTACAAAGGGTGGTCTTGCCGGAGCCGGAAGGCCCCACAATGGCGGTGGTGGTCCGGTCTGGGATAGTCAGTGATACATCCTTGAGGATGGGGCGGCTTCCATAGGAGAAGTTCACATGGTCGAATACAATCTCGTGGCTCTCCGGGCGGATGGCCGTGCCGCGCTGGTCCATCTCCGGGATGTCGTCCACCTGGTTGGCGTGGTCAATGGAGCTGCCCACCAGACGCAGGGCGGACACGCCGCTGCCCGCGGACTGGATCTGGGAAAAAATCAGGAAAGAGACGATGACCGCCATCAGCGCATTGGCGAGGGACATGGCTCCCGTCAGGCACAGCCCCACCGACGCGGCCAGGATCAGAACGCTGAACAGGTGGAGGACCATCTCCTGGCCCCAAATATAAGGTGTAAACAGCTTCTCCACCGCCAGATTATTCGCCCGGCTGTCCTCCAGCGCCTGCCGCACCCGCTTGTCGCCCTTTCCCGTCAGGTTAAAGGACTTGATGACGCTCATGCCCTGGAGCTGCTCCAGCACCGCCTCCACCAGCCGGGCCTCGTCCCGCTGGCGCTTGGGGGCGATCTTGGCGGACTGCTTCTCCATCGCTGAAAGGAGGGCCAGATACACCAGCATCCCCGCCAGGGCCAGCAGGCCGATCCGCCAGTCCCAGAACAGGACGCACAACAGCATGACGGCGGAGTTGATCAGGCCGCCCAGAATGCCGACCAGCACCATGGGGCCGGTGCTCTCCACCTCGTCCAGAACGGTGGTGGTAATGCCGGTGAGTTCTCCCAAGCTCTGGTCGTTGAAATAGCCCATAGGGACCCGTTTGAGCTTGTCGCCGATGGAAATGCGCTTGTCCGCCACCATGAAGTAGCCGGCGTGGGTCTGCTGGAGCTGGCTGAAGCGGTTGAGGACCGCCCGGCCCAGAATGCTGGCCAGCAGAAGTCCCAGCGCCTGCCATGCCGGGGCGGAGTCTGTGGAGCCGCCCACAAGGGCCAGCACCACCACATAGATGGCCGCGATCTGGAACATGTGGAACACCGCGTAAAAGAAGCCTAAAATCATGGACTTTTGGATATTGCCCTGCTCCTCTCCGGCAAAGTCCCAGATTTTTTTCAAAACACCGATCATGCCTGCTCTCCCTCCTTTGCGCCCATATGAGCCCGCCACATCTCCTGATACAGCGGGCAGTTCTTCAAAAGTTCCCCGTGGGTGCCCACATCCTGGATGCGGCCGCCATTGACTACCACGATCTGATCCGCGCCGGTGATGGTGCTGAGGCGGTGGGCGATGACCAGCACGGTCTTTCCCGCCACCAGCCTGCCCACGGCCTGCTGGACCACGGCCTCGTTCTCGGGGTCTATGTAGGCGGTCGCCTCGTCCAGCACCACAATAGGCGCGTCCTTGAGCATGGCCCGGGCGATGGCGATGCGCTGACGCTCACCGCCGGACAGGTGGGCGCCGCCTCCGCCCACCACCGTGCCATAGCCGTGTTCCAGACTGCGGATAAAGGCGTCACACCCGGCGGCCTTTGCCACGGCCTCCACCTCGGCGTCGGTGGCCGCCGGGCGGCCCATGCGGATGTTCTCCCAGATGCTCTCGTCAAAGAGGTAGTTGTCCTGGGATACAAAGGCCACCTGGTCGTAGAGCTGCTTCAGCGGGACACGCTTCAAGTCCTGCCCGCCCAGAGTAATGGAGCCGGAGGTCACATCCCAGAAGCCGGCGATCAGCTTGGCGATGGTGGACTTGCCGGAGCCGGAGGGCCCTACAAAGGCGGTCATGGTCCCGGCGGGGATGGTGAGAGATACATCGTGGAGCACCTCCTTGTCTGCATGGTAGCCGAAAGACACATGGGAGAGCTGGATGTCCCGGCCTCGGAACTTCGCCGGCGTTTCCCCGTGGTCCTGCTCCGCTCCATTCAAAATGGCGTCCACCGAGCCCACAATGGTGCCTACCTTGGCGAGACTGTCCACAAAGTCCATGGCGGCCAGCAGGGGCCCGGCAATGCCCAGGGACAGGACGATGGTGGTGATAAAGGTCTCGATGGGCAAACTCCCTCCGGTATAGAGGAGCCAGCCCACCGGCAAAATGGTGATCATGGTGGTGGGCGAGATGGCACGGGCCAGAGAGACCGGCATCTGGCAGCTCTTCATCCAGTGGTAGAAGTAGGAGGCGTTGGCCTTCACGCTGTTGGAGAAGCGGGCATAGGACTGCTTGCCCTGGTTAAACGCCTTGATGACCTCAATGCCGCCGATGTACTCCACAATGGCGCTGTTCATGGCCTGAGTAGTCTTGACCGAGCCCTCGTACTGCTTGCCGTAGCCGGCCATCACCGCCATCATGAAAGCCATGCCCACCGGGATGGACACCAGACTCAAAAGGGCCATCCGCCAGTCCAGCACGAACAGATAGATCAGGATGCACACCGGCCCCAGCACATTGGCGGTCATCTCCGGCAGAAGATGGGCCAGAGGCCGCTCCATGCTCTCCACCTGGTCCACGATGATCTGTTTCATCTGTCCGCTGGAGGTGTCCAGAATCGTACCCAGAGGCATCTTTGGCAGTTTCTCCAGCACTTTCTCCCGGATGGATTTCAGGATAGCAAAGGTGGCCTTGTGGGATTGGGATAGGGCCAGAGAATACAGGGTGGCCCGGAGCAGGAAGCCCACGAGCGCCACAGCGCACCATATCAGGTAGTATTGCGTGCTCTGCTCCCCTTTCAGCAGGCCCAGGATGATCTGCGCCGCGGCGAAGTAGGGGAGCATCCCAAACAGTACCCCCACTACAGCGGACAGGACCGCCCGCTTCAAGCCGCCCTGCTGTCCCTCTCCCAGCTCCCACAGACGGAGCATGGGGCTTTTCTGTTTCATGATATAAATTCCTCCTTTTGGTTAGTAATTGCTAACTTTTGCGCAAATGAGAGGGCTGCACCCAAAGGCACAGCCTCTTATCAGGGCTGAGGGTCAAACACGGTGGAAAATCCCGCCATGTGGTAGCAGTTGAGCATCTTGATATAGCGGTGGGCGGCGGCGCGGTCCATGTTGTGCCGCACCACCTCAAACATGCCGTTGAAGTAGGCGGTGACGATGATATGGATGAACTCCTCCGTCACCAGACCTGCCTTGACGCTCTCGCAGCCAATGACCTCCATATACTTATAAGTGTACTCCACCTCAATGTCCACCAGCTCGTCCAGGAAGCAGGAAAACCGGGTGCCGTGGGCCCCGTCCAGCAGCAGACGGAACACATCAAAGTGGTCGTAGATGTAGTCCAGCATCTCCTCCTGATGGTGGGCGGTGTACTGTCCCATATCCGCACGCTGTTCCTCCTCGCTGAGCTGGTGAAAATCCTCCTGTACCCTGCGGAACATGGCCTTGAACTGATCCACCACCGGCTCCGCGATGGCTCGGAACAGCCCCTCTTTGTCCCCGAAGCGGGTATAGATAGAGCCAGTGCTGGTTTCCGCCTCCTGGGCGATGGTACGCAGGGAAGCATCCAGAAATCCCTTGGACAAAAACTCTTCCTTGGCGCACTCCAGCACCTTGTCATAGACACCCGCCTTTTGTTTTGCCACTGTCATTCCTCCTTTTTCAAAACAGTGTTTTATAACGGTGTTTTGAATATAACACTATGGTTTGTATTTGTCAAGAGGGGAGCTTAGAATAAGAGATCGAAAGGACCCCACAGACCGAATCTGCGGGGTCCTTTCATGTCATTCTATCTCTGTATCCTCTTGAATAGTCGGATAGATTATCTGCCACGCTGGAAGAAAGTTCAGTTGGACCAATGCGTTGCGGAAAGCTCTTGATAAGGGGTCCACAAATTCTCTTCGTCCGTGAAGCAGCTCCACGATATAAAGCTCCCATGTGTAGTGAGGTCCCCGCTGCTCCTTCCACAGCGGATAATACGCCCTCTCTGCCCGGAACATCAGAAACTCCACGATTGAGATGTAGTTCTCGAAGGAATAGAGCTTTGCCACATGGAGCATCCCGGCGCTGTCATAACGCGTTACGGGAAAGTCCACTTCTGCCTCTGTCAATGTAAAGTCAAATGCGGAGGCAGGGAACGCCATCACGGTGTTGAGCAGCACCCTTTTGGCTGCCAGGAGCAATGTTTTTTCCCGCTGCAAAAAGGCGATATATTCCTCCCATGTGAGGTCGGCCCAAAAACCGTCCGCATCGCTTTCCTTTTTCCAAGTGAACAGCGCGTCCTCCACCCGGTAGGTTAAATAGGTCAGGTACCCGTATGTTGTTTCTTCATCATACAGCTTTGCATACATGCCGGTGCGAAGGATTTGCTCTACCAGATTTTCATTTTGATCCCAGTTCATTGTTCCACCTGCTCCGTCCATTTTTAGCCCTATTAGAAATTCAGGAAATCAAGCCCGGCGGCTTTTGACATTGCAATTACCTTGCTCGGGTCGGTCTGCAATTCCATCTCCGCCCCCAGCGCGTTCATCAACAGGCCGAAGGTATCGTGCATTCCCATCTGATTCTGCATATTGTATGTGGCAGCGTACTCCGGAAAATAGGCCCAGATATAGTTCATCAATGCAGGGTAGTTGATTAAGCCGCCAGCCCTTAACTCCTCGTACTGCCCCCATAGTTCAAACAAGGCGAGGCTGCTGGCCCGTTTTGAAAAGAACAGATACCCCAAAGTATTGTCAATTCCTTCCCGCATATCCTCTTCGGTCTGCTCCGATTGCTTCAATACGGCTTCCGAGAAGTCGCAGTTCCAAATAGGATAGCAGACAGCGAGGACTTCCGCCCCTGTGCCTGTTTCGATCCAGAAGATGCCGTTCATCAGCGGCTTGTAGCGTGTGGTACGGCCCCGCGGCGTGGCAAGGGGTGCTGGGTAAGTTCCAAAGTATTCCGGATGATACTCCATATTGTAAAAAGCAATATCACGAAGCGAGGTCTGTCCGTCTGCATATATTCCGTGCCGGACCTGATACCGGTAGATCTCATACTCAATGATTTTATATCCCTGCCGCTCTTCCGCAAACGAATAGAGCAGCACGCGAGAATCCTCTTCCGACATTCTTCCGTATGCCATAGCCTCTTTTGATATGGCTGGTGAGGATTTTTCCACCACATAGTATTCGTCTGCCAAAAACTTGGCGTCTTGTTTTCTGGCTGCGATATAGTAGACGCCGGGACATTCCTGGCTTGCCCTTACGATTTCACCAACTGTATCATCCAAACAGAACGGCAACCTCTCCAGAGGTGATTCTTTCTCTCTATCCATGCGTTTCTCTCTTTTCCCGTGTGGTATTTTACTCAATTATAACACCAATAAAGTGATATTGCATAAAAAAAGCACACCACACGCACCCTAATGTCACACTACAAAAGTGTACCATGGGGGAAATGGTGGTGGAGGAATCGTATATGGAGATGGACTTTATCAGAAACCGTATTACAGAATTACGGATAAAAAAGGGAGTTTCTGAGTACCAGTTAAGCTATGATTTAGGGCATAGTAAGAACTATATTCATAACATTGTCACCGGGTATTCCCAGCCATCTGTAAAAGAATTGCTCTATCTGATAGACACGCTCGGTATCACGCCCCGTTTGTTTTTCGATGAGGAAGCGGAATATCGAAATCCAATTTTGGTGCAGGAGATCATAGATGGCGTCAAGTCGATGAACGATCAGGATTTAGAAGCTGTTTTGTTGATGGTCAGACGCTTGAATGAGAAGAATTGACAGGAATGAAATTGTGCAATTAAGGCATTATACCCGAGATACCGGGAATATTCAAGAGGCAATGAGTTAAATATAATAGGAATCACAAAGGGGTGGTTTCTATTATTACTTACGACCCGCTCTGGGACACCATGCGTCGAAAGGGAATTACAACTTATTCTCTGATAAAGGACTACTCCTTCAGCAAAGGGACATTGGATTCTTTGAAGCAAAACCGAAATATTTCAACCGCAACGCTGAATGACCTTTGCAACATTCTTTCTTGCAGGGTAGAAGATGTTCTTCGTCACATTCCAGACAAAGTATAAACGACGCTTTGGGAACATTTACTGTTCACTCCAAAGCGCCGTTTTTTATATCTGCTTGCTGGCGTTAATCTAATCTTGTCAATCTGACATCTTTAAACTACATTCCGCTTACTTTTCAAAGCGGTATCCATGTCCATGTGCAAAGTATTTCTTGCCTAAAATTCAGTCTTTCTATTGTCCTGTCTTTAAGGGTTAAACAGCGTCACGGCGGTAAAAATTTATAGCCTTTTCCATACACGGTCTGGATAAAGTCAGCGTTCAGCTTATGACGCAGTTTATAAATGATGCTGGAGATCCCCGTCCAACTGCTGTCGAATGAATCAGGGGCGACAAGTTCATAGATTTCCCTTTGTGAAAACACCCGTCCAGGCCGTCGGGCCAGCAAATGGAACACATCAAACTCCATAGGGGTTAATTCTATGAATTGGCCTTGCCAAAACACTTGACGGCACGCAGCGTCAATACACAAAGCCTTGTACCGTAGGGGCGCAGAGGAAGCATCTGCACACATGACCAGTTCTGTTGACGCTATGAAAGCCATGATTTTCTCAACGGTTTCAAGGTCATCTTCTTCGACCGATAATATGAACAGTTTTCCCACTCTATCACCCCCAATAACCTCGACGGATAGGCCGCCTTTTACTTACCCTGTAGCCCCGACTTCATTTTCTGAAAACTGTCGTCGCTGATAGCGTGCTCCATGCGGCAGGCATCTTGCTCGGCAGTCTTGGGCTCTACGCCTGCATCCACCAGCAGGCGGGTGAAAAAGCAGTGCTTCTCATAGGTTTTTTCAGCAACCTCTCGGCCCACATCTGTCAGGTGCAAGAAAGAGTCTTCGTCCATGGTGAGAAAACCGCCCTCTTTCAAGGTAGTTACCGCATGACACACGCTGGGTTTCGATACATCAAGGTGCCGGGCCACATCTACGGACCGCACCATGCCTTTCTTTTTCTGGATCACCAGTACAGCTTCCAGATAGTCTTCGCCAGATGCGTGTAATTGTTTCATGGGGGAGCTCCTCTCCATCAAGACAGGCTCCAACCGGCAGAGTTCATGCGGATACGGACGAAATCCTGATAAATACCGGGTTGTTTCATCAATTCCTCATGAGTGCCATGCTGCGAGATCCGTCCGTCACTGATGACCAAAATCTGGTCGGCGTTCTGGATGGTGTTCAAACGGTGGGCGATGACCAGCAGGGTCTTACCCTTTACCAGCTCGGAAATGGCCTCCTGAATGTAGCTCTCATTGTCGGTGTCCACACTGGCGGTCGCCTCGTCCAAAATTACAATAGGGGCGTCTTTCAGAATGCAGCGGGCGATAGAGATACGCTGTTTCTCACCGCCGGAGAGGGTTGCGCCGCCCTCTCCCACCACAGTCTGAAACCCATCGGGCAAGGCCATGATGAAATCGTAGCAGCGGGCTTTTCTTGCCGCCTCATAGACTTCTTCTTCCGTGGCATCCGGTTTTCCCATACTGATGTTGTTATAGATCGTGTCCTGGAAGAGATACACGCGCTGGAAGACCATGCTGATGTGATCCATCAACTCTGCGAGGGGGACTTGCCGGGTATCCATACCCCGGATGGCAACACTGCCGCTTTTCACATCCCACAGCCGGGCCAGCAGATTGGCGATGGTGGACTTCCCGCCGCCGGAGGGACCCACAAGAGCGGTCATGGTACGGGGCGACATAGAGAAACTGATGTGATGCAGCACCTCCTTGTCCTGGTAGGCAAAGGCCACATCATGAAACCGCACCTCCGGCTGGCCGGGCTGCGCCTGAGCCGGAATATGCTGTTTCCCTGTGTCTGGGAGCTCCGGCTCATCCAATACAGCCTCAATGCGGTCCAGGGCGGCGTTCATCACAGTCAGGCGGGACGCCTCGCCATAGAGCGCCTTGAGCGGCCCGAACAGGTCAAAGACGAACAGGAGAACGCCCAGCACATAGGCCAGAGAAAGGACACCGCTCCGCTCCAGAAAGACCGACAGGCCAAAAATCGCGGCAATCCCGATTCCATAAAGGACATTCAGCCCCATGGTCCACGGGGTCATCTTCCGTTCAAAGGCGAGGGATGTATTTCTGGACCGCTTGAAATTGCCGGTCAGTTCTTCCGACTTCTCGCCCTGTTGGCGGCGCTGGATTTTGATGGGGCCTTCACGGTGTTCCACAGCATTTTCTTCCCCGGCAAGGATAACTGGCTCTTTGACCCCGTCACCGATCCGGTGATCCTGATCCTGCCGGAGGCATTTTTCCGGAACTGCGCCATCGCCATCGTGACGGTGCTGCTGACAGTGTGCATCATGCTGGTGGTGACGGGCAGAAAAAGACCCTCCCGCCGGAGTGCTCCGGGGGAGGGTACGGCATCCTGACAAAACCTTGTCCACTGGACAAGATCGGACAAAAGAAAGGGCCGGCTGGACGTCCGTTTTCCGTCCGCCGAACGTCCCATTTTGTCCCGTGCCGCCCCTGTCCGTCCCCACTGAGGGGACTTGACAGAAAGCGACGGAAAACCTACGAGTCTTTGCTAAGTGTCAGAGATTTAACAAATCATTGGGCCGACCGGCGGAAAAATTCATCGGCTGTATCCGGTTGAAGTGATCGCCGTCATATAGATGCCGTATAGGCACTGCATAGGGAGGGCCGAGCCGGCAGAAGGGGCGGCGGCTGCACCTGTGCGATCCACCCACCGCATCGGGAGAGATAAACCACCCGCACCGGGAGAGATAAACCGCTGGCAGGGAGCCTATCGCATCGCAAAAATGAACCGGCGATAGGGCTATCTACCGTACCGGGAAAATGAACCGGCAGCGGGGCGGTAAAAAAATAAAGCGCCCGACGGCGCTTCTGCAAAAAAAATATCCACGCTCAGGCGTGGTGCTTTGTTCGGGGATCTGTCTTACCGCTCGCTGGGCTGCCAATCGCAGTCGGCGAAGATCATATCGTCCAGATCGCCCTTGATCCACTTGTTGGTCATTGTGCTATCACGCTCCTTTCTTCTCTTTTCTATGATACAGTATACCCCGGCGGCAAGAAAAATACAAGAACCAAATTCTACATTTATACCAAAAACTAACCAGTAAATTTTGCTATTCTGCACAAAGAAGGGGCTTGCCTTTGGGGCGGGTACATTATATAATAGGTTGATATTTTAATGGATCGATATTTTATCGGGCCTGCCGACGGCGGGCCGCTCCCCACGGAGAAAGGCGGTGACGCAGATGGCGGAGAGAAAGCACAGACACGGAAAGCTCTATCTGCTGCTGATGGCGCTGGCGGCGGCGGGAGCCGCCATCTGGGTGGGCAGCAGCGTGCTGTCG
>OGTB01002599.1_pt1 | contig 9948 bp, 9 predicted proteins | sample 1553611 | NCBI WGS metagenome assembly OGTB01 (sample SAMEA2580032, study PRJEB22360) | human gut metagenome | biome: human gut; feature: human-associated habitat; material: faeces | place: Denmark | collected 2008/2010 | reverse complement strand
GTATGTTACAGCATACTGCGTTAAAGATCAAAACGGATTGATCATATCTTTGTTCACATTGGCTCATGACGCCGTAATACTATCCTCCGAAGAAGAGAAAGAGGACTTCATATCAGAGTCCTCTATGAGTATCAGTGAAGAATATATAGATACATTTGAGAAGCAATCCGCTTTTCCTGCCATAAATATTGGACATTTAGCTGTAAGGAAGGAATTGCAGAGTGAGGGAATTGGAACATTTGTCATTAACTTTGTGACTAATACATTCGTTGATTACAAAATAAGCGGATGTCAATTTATAACTGTTGATTCCATTAATAACCCTAGAACAAATAAATTCTATGTGAAAAATGGATTTATCAACCAGACGAACAATGATACATGTAAGCCTACAAGAAGAATGTACTTACCACTTAGAATATACCAAATCTAATAGATAAAATCTATGACCATATTTAATATTATAGATTTTATCTATACAAAAAGACTTTAAGAGTTCAATATATCTCCTCCCCGTTAAATACTTGTCCTCGGCTCAACTTTTTACGAATGACTCTAACCGGATCACATGGGGCATCAATAGAACTATCGTCATAGGCGTAAACCGTGCACGTCCCTTTATTGGATAAGACAGACAATACGGATCGGTCATAGCATTCCACGCTCACGTAAGAATGAAAGCCACATTTTATATTAAGGCTTATATCATTGAAACAGTATAATTTAACCGTAGCCCAATCTCTTATATTAATCACCCCGGAAGAATCCCCCATCACGAACACGGACTCTTCCGACCCTAGCTCTATATTGATCTGCCTGTCCAGATAAATGCGATTGTCTTCCAGCTTTTTCAGATCCGGCTCAGAAGAGAAATAACGTCTTACGATCTCCAACGCCGGAGTGGAGTGCTCCATGAGATATTCCGGCCATCGCTTCCAGACCTTGATGATCATATCAACATCCTTATTGCTTCTTCCCCACAATCTCCTGCCACTGGAACAAACCCCTAAATCGGCTAACTCGCTAAATAATTTATTTGTATCCATGATTATATATTATTGAATTCTTACAGCTTTCCCGCCCTTTCCTTGTACGATCACGCTTGATAAAGCGTTTTGTATTACGGTTGAGCTCTTCTGTATCTCAATCGCCGCGTCAGCGTTTGCCTTTGTGTTCGCAGCGATAGCGTTTAGTTGTTGCAACTGCGCTTGCGCCGTAACACTCATCGTAGGCAACAGAGTCCCCGCTATATTCTCCAGCAAGTCACGCTTTACGCTCACGTCATGACGGATAGCGTTCAGATAGCTACCTAATAAATTAGCCGTGTCCTCTGTCACTCCTTGGATACTTGCCGAAAGACCTTTCTTATTACTCTCTCCAGTCGTATCAGTAAGGGTTATCCCCGCCTTCTCTGCCGCCTCGTTCAAATACTCCCAAACCTTCTGGCTTTGCCCTATAATATCTCTCAATCCGGATAATTCCGTGACGAGGCCGGACATATCGCTGCCAGACATCGTCCCATCGCCCAGAATCCCACCTTTTCCATCCTTGCCAAACAAATACTCTCTCAGGGAACTCATGGCGGTCTCTATGTATTGGGTTTGAAGTATATTTTTCAAAACATTCTTCATTATATCAGCCACGGTGTTATCAAAAGCCTCCGCGGCGTCCTCGCCGGAGGCGAATGCGTTGACCAGCGAGTCCGCTATGCTACCGGCCCAGTCTTTCAGATCTATATCGTACAGGTCTTTCGCTAAGTCCTCGTAGAAATATCTCATCTGATCGTCAAGCTCAGCTATCTGCTGCTTATAATCCTCGATTTTCGATTTATCCGTTTTTTTCTTATCCTCCTCCGCTCGCATCTGTTTCTCAAGCTCCTCTCTCTGACGTTGAAGGTTTCGAACCATTTCATCCGTTTGTTTCTCTGAAGCCTTTCCCAACTGCCTTTCAATTTCCTTTTGCAAATTTGTATAGGCGTTTTGTAGCTTTTGCACCTCCAACTGGGATCTTTTAATAGCCCTATCCAGCTTCCTGTCATGGAATTGCGCTATCTTGCCTACAATATTCGGGATAAAAGAAAGAGCGGACGCAGCCATTTGTATCGGGTTCCCGCTGGTCAATCCCTCAGCTAGGCTTCCAAGTTCCCCTAGCATATCTCCGGCAAAAGACAAGGCGTCGGATACTCCCTCATTCCCTAAAGAGTCAAACATCCCAGACCAAGCGTAAGTAACCTCCTTGATCATTTGAGCGGCATCATTGGCGTACTGCCCTAAAGAGGATAACGCCGCCTCTTTCTCTTCCTCGTTTCCCTCCTTTAGGGCCTTATTATATTCATCAAGACTGTCCTTGATTCCTTGAAAGGGGTTTTGTTCATTCAGTTTTCTTTCTTCCTGAGAGACTTGCTTCACTAATCTCAAATACGTCTCCAAGGAAACGGTAGTCTTCTTTATGTCATCATTCTCATCCTTATAGGATAAGACATATTGGGATTCCCCGGTTTTAGGGTTCTTGATTTCTTCCACCGTATCCACCATCTTTTTAGCCTCAGATACGACTTTTCTCATATTGGAATAACCAAGAGCGGCGGTATCCCCGAACAGCTTCTGCCATATGGGAGATAGCTTGATAGACTCTTCCCGTAAAGATTGAATCTGCTGGGCATATTCTTTAATGACCCCTGCGTCCAAAGTCTTTTGTCCCTCCTCTGACAGGGACTTATAATAATCGGTATTCCTGAGATTGGATAACATGTCCTCTCTCTTATTCTCAAGCGCCTTTATCTTCTCGTTAGCGTCAGCGTATTTCTGCACCATGGTCAAGGCATCTTGGATAACCGCCTCCGAGCCGCTCCTCGTGGCTTCCCTTATCTTATCAACGATTTCCTTCGCTATACCGCTGGTGTCACCTAACATTTCCTTTAGCTTGTTTTCTGATAAATCGCTTAGTTCCTCATATGTCTTCCCTGTTTTCTCTAATAAAACATTCTTTAAATAATCCACTTGGGTGGTTATGCCGTTCATGGAAGACGCATCCATGCCAAAAGCTACCTTTAACGATGCCTGCTTGTCCCCTGTTATATCAAATATCTGTTTATACAGGTTCCATTTTCTCGTACTCTCCTCTACTTGTCTGCGAATAACCTCCATGGCCTCCGAGGAGCTACGTTTGATGCTATCCAGATCGATATCCGTGTACATCTTCTCAATCTCCTTGTTGACCTTGATCCGATCCTTGTTATCTCCCATTACCTTTTGCAACTCGGACTGGACATTCTTCAGAGACTCCTTGAATTTATCGGGATTAAAATTCAACCCGGCGAAACGGGTGTCTTCGTTTACCGCCTTCGTGGCACCCTCCTTTCCAAGCAATGAAACGTATTTATTATATGTGTCCATCGCTTCTTTTATCATACGCACTTGCTCCTGAAACTTCTCGGCGATCGGATCTTTACCCTTTTCTTTCCCTTTGCCGCTAACGGATATATTAAACTTATCAACGACCGATTGGAGCTCTTGGATACGCCTCTTGTCCGCCTTTATATCATCCTCCGAGAAGAGTCCTTTCGTACCCTCTTTCCGGGCAAGCTCATCTTTCGCGTCGCTCAACTCGTCCTTTAATTTCTTTAGCCATGCGGCGTAATCATCATCCTCTTTTGGTACTAGGTGCTTCAAGCTATTATTCCCGGACACGAAATCCGCTACGGACTTTCTCCATCCTTTTAATCCCTCTTTCAATCCATTGATATTCTTGTCACTTTTGCCTAAATTATCAAGGAATTCTTTCGTATTTTTAGAAGACTCCTCTAATCTTTTTAATTCATCTTCGTACTTTATGACATTATCGGCCATTTCGGCGAGATCCTTGTCTGTCACATAGCCAAAATACAAGAGATCTTCCATATTGGTGGCCTCCCCGACATGAAATCGTCCGCTCCCGTTGCTGATCACCATGTTTATGTATTTGATCTTGTCTCGAAGCTCTTGCGCTCTCTCCTCCGCCTCCCTTAAGCCTTGGCGTGCTGATATTTCATAATTACGCTTTTGTTCGGCATTCAATTCTCGCATTTTCTGAACAGACAATTGCAATGATCCACTATAAGCATTTACCTCCATAGCGGCACCTTTAAAATGAGATTTAAGAGAAGATGTAACGGTTTCCAATCTCTTTGATTCCTCGCTTGTCTTATTCTGCTTATTAGATAATAACTCGTATTCATCTATTAGCTTTTCCATGCCCTTATTTTCCTCGAAATTGGACTGGAGCTTACCAAGCGATTCATTTAGATCCGTTATTATTTCTTGCGTCTCTTTTGCTTTGTTTGAAAACAGTGTATAAGAGCCAATCAACCCTGCAATGGCAGAAGCCACCAAAATTATAGGATTAGCTTTCATTACTGTATTCAAAACTTTTTGTACAACAATTTGAGCCTGTGTAGCTCTGGTTAACATTTGGGTTGATCTGAGGAAATTTATCAGACCACTAACACCTAATGAGGAATTATAGACCTTTTGGGCAACTGTTAATGTCATAATAGCTGCCTTATAGCTTCCATAAGTCGCCACAACGGTTAATATAATATCCGATAACTCCTCCCAATTACTCATCGTATCGGTTATCAAGTCAAGCCCTTTACTTAGCGTGCTATTGTTACTCTGCGCTATATCAGCGAGCATCACATCGTAAGCGTCACGTAGGTTTGATAATTTACCGGCGAGAGTATCGGCTAGAGCGCCTTGCATGTTATAGAATTGACCGCCTTCATTCGTCAAGTCCCAAAGGACATCCTTGACCATCTGGAAAGAAACCTCTCTTCTGGATATTTTATCAAATACATCTCCTACTGTTATTCCGGTCTCACCCAGTTCCTCAAACTTTTTCCTCAGTTGTTCCAACAACGGAATACCGGCCTCCGTGAATTGACGCAGCTCTGTCCCTTTTAAAAACTCAGCGGATCGCACCTGTCCATAAGCAAGGATGATACGCCCCATGTCCACGCCTACACCGGCGGAGATATCCGCTAGACGCTTCGTGGTATCATACATCTCCTCATAAGGGATATTAAAGGCGGCAAGCTGTTTTGTATATCCGGCGAGTTCCTTGAACTCAAAAGGGGAAACGACCGCCAGTTCCTTGATCTGCCCAAACAAGACATCGGCCTTGGTAGCGTCTTGGAACATGGTCTGTAACGCCACACGCTGCTTCTGGAACTCTCCGCCTATCTCTATTATTTGAGTCAAGAATCTTTCTGCCGCATATACGGAATATATATTCGCCAACTGATTGCGTAGTTGAACAGCGAGGTTGAATTGCGTACGCATATTCTTGGTTATTCCTCCAAGAGATCCTGCGTACTTACTAGCGGAAGAGGACGTATTACTATACTCACCCCTCAACTTCCTTACTTGCTCTTGTAGTTTTTTGATCTTTTCCCGGCTTTCATCATACGAGTTCTGTATGCGCTTGTTTATCTCCTCGATTCGTTTAGCGCGTACGTCGCTAGCGGAGACATTTGTATTTATTCCCGCTTTGGCAATAGCGTCTTGAATCAGCTTAGTGGTATTAGCCTTATCCACGACAACATCAATCTTAAACTGTTGCCCTCTTAAAGCATTCTCTATAGAATTTCTCAAGGCATTTCTATCCAGCCCCACGTCTACGTTCAAGTCCTTCAGACGTTTTTCAATACCTTTACGGATTTCCGCTATATCCTTATCGGTTTTATCTTTTAATCCAAGTTCAAACCATAGTTTACCAAGGTTTCCCATATGCGCTACTTTTTTATTATAAACCGGGAAAGATCGATTACAGGTTTTGATCCATCCTTATATTTATCTTCCCATTCTTTTGTTTTTTTGATCACTTGTCTCTTGCTTGGGCGCTTAGAGTCACGACCTCTCTTATCTCTCTTCCCGTCTTTGTCCATCCCGTAATTTATCACAGGCTTGTCTATAGTAAGAAGCTCTATCTGAGCGCAAGAAAGGACACATCTGTACTCATACATGGGAATGGTCAAAAGCCCGAAAAAGAAAGACCTAGAAGCCATTAAATTAGGGTGCTTCTCACCTATTGTCCATGCTTCTCCGTACGCTGTTCGAGAAGGATACGATCGGCTTCCTCCTTCTTCATATTCATCTTCGAGTCTCTCATCGCGGTCGCTAATATGATACACATCCAATAGTCCTGTATGAGCGACGCTTCTTTTTTTTTACCTTCCGTAATGATGGCCGCTAGAACCTCCGATGGTACATAATGATAAAGAACTCTCCATAGTATACGATAAAACAATACAATAGACATTAAACCATTCAAAAGGATCAAGGCCGCCGTCTTGGCCGGAACCTCATTGTCGTTTTTACAGTTCAAGGCCACGTCGGTGATCTTCTCCAACGTATAAGGGCGCATCCATCCAATCTTGAAGTTTATCCGTCCCCACCGTATCGTACTCTTGGAGGCCGTCCTGACCTCTTGCATCGCCCGCTCATCCTTTCTTGAAGGCTCTATTAGTTTCCCTGCCATAAAAAATAGGATTATGAATAAGGGCCGTCTTGGGTTTAAGACAGCCCATTAATTTTTTAATCTGCTTCTTTCTCCAAAATGAAAATATCGGAGCCGTCCTCGTTCTCCAAAGGGGTTACGGTTACATTGAAATAAGCGGGGTTATCGCCATCCGCTACGACAAGGCTCCCATACATCTCAATGCTTGGCAAGATCACGATGACATCCTTGTTGTCGCTCATCATGATAAGAGCGCCGGAAATCTTCTTCGGGGCCATGCTATACGCTGCACCTGAATAATTATCGCCCTCCGCCAAATTGCTAGTAGATACAATTTCGGTCTTTTTGTCCATGAACAAATCGTTGATAATGCCCTTCAAGCTCGCCACCTGAAGGGATATATCCGAGTCGCCCTTTTCCGTTCGTGTCACCCAGTTGGCCCCGGTAGTCAATTTGATTTCCGTGGTCTCCGGTTCTCCCGTATTAAACGTAACGCCATCGGACAATACCGGGAGCTCCATGTCGACGGTAATAGCCGATGCTAATTTAGCGACAGTCAAAGGAGTCTTGTTATAATACACCTCGTCCATTTTATTGAAAACGGCTCTCAGTGCACTCAATTGATTGGTAACTGTTATTTTTGCCATATCTTTTATGTTTTATTGTTAATACCTATATGAATCAGTTTGATTTATTCGCAATTCAGCGTTAATAAGCCAATGAGAGAATCCAAGCCCGTCATCACCTTTTAGTACGACAACGGGATCGGTAACAGAGAACCTTCCGCTTCCTGATTTTATCGGGAAATATGAAATAACAGAGTCAAGCATCTTTTGCAATTTGGATGTGTTCTCCAATCCGTTTTGTATGTTCCTAGCGGCCAAGTCAAAGCGGATAGTCGTATCTTGCATGACATTGCTGTCAGGGATATTAACGGGAAGAGAGACAACGATAAAATCCTGCATCTGCTTTTGACTCGCAGACTTACGATTGCTAGCAGATACGTTCATACTGACATCGGATAACAAGGAGCAAACTTCCTCCAAAATTTGAGATATGTAGAAACGGCTAACTTTCATGGGATATGGGCTTTAATTCTTTCAACAAAATGTCCTTCCCAGATTTGGATGTGTCTGTCAGTACATTCAAGTTCCTCACGTTTTCTAGATATTCGGAATATTCCGTGCCGGTAGTCATAACTATAGAAAAACCTTTAGTTATAAACGGTCTGTAAGAAGATAGAAAATCAGCCGCTGAATCAGCACCGAATTCTCCACTTACATCCACTTTCCCCACGACAATTCGAGTTTTCCCTTCATATGGATTACTCAAATAAACACGTTCCCCTTTTCGAATTTTAATACGTACAGGTTTACGCATCGTATTACCGGAAATCACCATTCCCATCAATCCGCCATTATAGTAAATACCACAAGCATATGAAGTTTGAGTATTACCTGTAAAGCCATCATACTCTCTTTCTTTCAAGGCATGGTCTATCAGCTTGGAACACGAACGTTCGATAGCGGAATACAAATAATCATTGATAATCCGTTTCACTTTCCTCATGCCTTCATCAAAAACCTTGCCGTTATCCATGCCTTAATTTTTAGAGATATTGAAAAATATTTCCGTCCCGAAATTGGAGATATTCACGTCTGTTATAAGAATGTCCGTCCAAAGGCTTACCCGATCCTTTACGTCGATCATATCCCCGGGCAATACCCCTTCCACGAATCCGGGCATCGAGACCCGGTAGTCCGTTTTAGGGACATTATTGGAATAGAAATTACGAATCGAGGTATTGCTCTCTTTCCTGCATTCACCCTCATATAGCGATACCTTCTCCCCTTCCGAGAACTGGGTCGCCCCTTTTATCCGGTAAATCACGCAAGTATGAGGATATCTTGGATTATTGGTCCTCATGACATTTCCTCCATATTCTCATGCCTCTGGCACGCACACGAGGCCCGCTTGAAGCATAGCGGATCTCTCCATACTGAGCGTATATGTTATTGGCGATAGCGGACCATCTTCTCTTGTCCGTCTCGGATATCTGACCGCCCCCTTCCTTATGTCTCCAGTTGCCATCAGCGTCATCTACGCTAACGGCTACGCTAGGCATGGCAGAACAAGCCATATATACATCCGCCTTCAACAGCATCTTAGTTCTCAGATCTAAATCGGAGACAGGATAATCCGGCGATACATGACGATCTAAAAGGATGTTAGCAATTATCTCATCACCTAATTCCATATTAACGACGCCACGAACATACTGTTCAGCCGTCCGCTCAGTATTTAGAGAATCGCAGGTCATACTTTTAGGCGGTTACCGTATAAACACACATATACTGAGGCATGTTTGGGACACAAAGAACGGCCATCTCGCTTTCCACGTACATGGACTTCGTCTTTGACTCAAAACGCTGTGTCAACAACGTCCTGCCACCGTCAAACCAAGCGATACGCTGGGTAGGATCGTCGGTGAACACCATCGGCTGAACGCTCTTGATCGTACCCACCTGACCATCCGGAACGAAAGACACGTTCAACGGGTTGAAGTTCTCGATCGTCTCGGTTTTCAAAGACTTGCTATCGCTGTCAAACTTGTCTACAGCTGCAATGCTGTCACGAGCTATGATAGAAGCGCCGATAATACGTCTGATCGCGTCCAACTTTCCTTCATCCGTCATGTTTTGAGCATACTGTGATGCTACCGTATCAGGATTGGTAGCACCGGCCGCACTTGGATAAAGAGCAAGACCGATACGTTTCAATACTTTGCTGTGAGTTAAAAGATCATCCAGCAAGTCGGATGCAATTTCGAAATGACCTGCGGGGAAGCCCTTTTTGCGCATCGCTTTCGCCTTGTCCTTCAAGAACAACAACGGATCAGAAGCGCTTCCTTCGTTCGCTGTAGTATGAGTGCTTGTTTTCCACCATCTGTTTTCTCCTGATAAAGTCTCCTTGTTCGCTGCCGGGACACCAAAATCAAATGTCAAACCGGTAATACCACGGGGATTGTTATCGACCCCTATCGTAAACTGACCGGTAGACACGACACGCATACGCTGATGGGTCAAAGCGTTTCTGTTGCCCATAAGCAAGTTATCCGTACTCGTGAACAGCATATCCATCAGGGCCTCTTGAGTGCTTGAGTTCAACGCCGCATCACCGAAACGCTGTACCATCAACATCCTTTCACGCATCATTTTAGCGCTGATAGGATAACGATGCTTCTGGGTAGGGATCTTGTTAGAACCGATCTTGAACTCGCCGAAAGACTTGTCCAGATGTTTAACCTCGATCACTGCGTGCCAGCCTCCTTTCCAGACGTGTTACCAGAGAACTCAGAATCATGACCATAATCAGATAGATCAGCGCAACGGCGATCAGCGGCATGAATGCATCATATGTACGGCTTCGGATAATGTCCCCGCCCTTCGTCAG
>OGTB01002597.1_pt1 | contig 9965 bp, 9 predicted proteins | sample 1553611 | NCBI WGS metagenome assembly OGTB01 (sample SAMEA2580032, study PRJEB22360) | human gut metagenome | biome: human gut; feature: human-associated habitat; material: faeces | place: Denmark | collected 2008/2010 | reverse complement strand
GGTGCTGAAGAGACCCGGCCGCCTTTGCTCCGGCAACCACAACACTGCGGCTGAGCAGGAACGGCCCTGCGCACACCGCCGCCAGCACGCCGCCGGAAAGCAGCAGATAGCCCGGCCGGGTGGAGATCTCCGGGTCCTGCCGGGTGGTGCGGTTGAACCCCACCAGAAGCACCGCTGCCGCCGTCGCAAAGGGCAGGGCCGCCGAAAGCACCGCGTTGGCGTTCCACAGCAGCATTGCCACTGCAAAGAAGGGCCATACCCGGCAGAGCCAGCGCAGGCGCTCGGCCTGCCGCATCGGCGAAAGGGCAAAATCGCCGGTGTAGGCAAGCAGCACCGGATAGACTGCCGCCGGGAAGTAGCAGAACTTGTCCGCCCCTGTAGGCAGGAAGAGCAGCGCCGCCGCGCTCAGGGCCGCAAGAGTGGTGCGGAGGGGGCGGCTGCCCTCAAAGCAGGAGGCCAGACCAAAGCAGAGGGCAGGCCAGACCAGCACCAGCGGCATGGGTGTCCCGCCGAAGCTGGCGGCAAAAAAGCCCGCAAAGGCATAGTAAAAGCTCAGATCACCTGCCAGGCGCAGGGTGTGTAAGAACATCATGTGCCCGCCTCCCCTGTCTGGGCCGTCTCTACGGCCATTTCCGGAGTGAGCACCAGCAGCGGAATGCCAGGCAGGGGCCGCACGGCAGCACGCACAGCTTCTTCCGGCTCCGTTGTCACCACGATGCAGCCGACCTGCTCCTGCGGGTGGTAGTATTCGGCGCAGAACCGCGCGCAGGAAAGGACGGTCTGCCCGGTGGCGCGGCCCAAAATTTCCAACACCTTGCGGTAGTGTTCGGGGCCGTAGCCCTGCGGGGTTTCCAGCGGCTTTCTCCACTCCTCACCGGAGAGAGCCGCATTGAGCAGCAGGTCAAAGGCAGCGTTTGCCGCAAAGCGGTAGGACACCGCCTTTTCTTCCAGCCTCCGGCAGACTGTGCGGGCCATGGAGTAGCAGAGCTCCGCCGGTTCCGGGTGGTCGTAATCCTTGGTATCCGCATGGACTAGCACCACTGCCCAGGGCTCAGTGGTGTAATCCCACTTTTTGACCATAAGCCCCTGCCCCCGGACGCTCTGCTTCCAGGCGATGGAGCGCATGGGGTCACCACTGGTGTAGGGGCGGTAACCCGCCGTGAGAATAGGATCCTCGTAGAGATAGCGGTTCACCGAAAGCTCGCCCAGAAAACCGCCCAGCATCTCTTCCAGTTCCGGCAGAGCGCACTCCCTGGGTGGAACAATGAGCTCGTGGAAGCCCCGCTCGGTGCGGGACTGTTCCACAAGACCCAGAAAGTCGCCGCCGATGACCTGCATCGGTTCCAGCACATAGCGGCCCCGGCGTTCCAGCCTGAGGGCGGTGGAGAAATCTGCCTCCTGCCCCGGGCGCAGCCAGGTGGTGAACCGCACCGTGTGACCCAAACCTGCCTGATCCTGCGTAATGTGGTGCTCCGCGCAGGGAAGAAACTCCTTGTTCAGGTGGAGCTTTGCCGCCAGGAACATCTTCCAACGGGGGCCGCTGTTCCGGACAACAAGGGGGATCACGGCGGGCTCCCCGGCTTCCACAAGATGATCCTCCACTTCCAGCCGCCCCTGCACATCGTCAAGGCTGTGGGCTGTGCTGTAACGCTCCAGCCCAAGAGCTGTGGCCACCAATAGCAGCGCGAAGATGACGGCGCTCATTCCGCACTCTCCAACGGCACAGTGATCTCGGCCAACAGCTTGCGCATCCGCAGAGCGGCGGCTTCGGCGTTCATGCTGCTGCCCAGAGAAATGCGGTGAGAAAGCACCGCCGGGGCCAGCCCTTTGATGTCCTCGGGGATGACGTATTCCCTGCCCTGCAAGGAGGCATACGCCTGCGCAGCCTGATAGAGCGCCAGCGCACCGCGGGTAGACACACCGCTGACAAAGCCGCTCTGTGTACGGGTGGCTTCCACGATGTCCATAAGGTAGTGCTTGACCTCCTCGGAGACCTTGACCTCCCGGTAAGCCGTGCGGACGTATGCGGTCTCCTCTGGAGTAACGACGGCCTGCAGCTCGTTCAGCACGGTCTGGGCCGAGGGGCGTGAGAGCACCTCCAGCTCCTGCTCCCGGGTCATATAGCCCAGCGACAGCCGCATGAAAAAGCGGTCCATCTGGGCATCTGGCAACGGGAAGGTGCCATAGGATTCCAGCGGATTCTGGGTGGCCAGCACCATAAAGGGCTCAGCCAGGCGGCTGGTCACGCCGTCCACGGTAATCTGCCTTTCCTCCATGGCTTCCAGCAGGGCCGACTGGGTACGGGGCGTGGCGCGGTTGATCTCGTCCGCCAGCACAAAGTTGGTGAAGAGCGGGCCGGGCCGGAACTCGAACTCACCGGACTTCTGGTTGTAGAAATTGATGCCGGTCAGATCGGAGGGCAGCAGGTCGGGCGTGAACTGCACCCGTTTGAAGTCCCCGCCCACCGTGCGCGCAAATGCACGCAGGAGCATGGTTTTGCCGGTGCCGGGCTTATCTTCCAGCAATACATGGCCTCCGCAGAGGAAGCTGACCAGAATTTTCTCGGTAGCATCCTCCTTGCCCACAATGACACGGGCACAGTTGGACACAACTTTTTCGCGGTAGGCGGTAAAAGCGGCAGTGTTCATTGGTGTTTCCTTTCCCAAAAACAATTTTTCTAAGTGTACTCTTGTTTGGAAAGGGTGTCAACAAAAAGAAGGCAGAGCCTCCCGGGTGGGAAGTTCTGCCTTCTGCGGCGTATTGAATTGGTATGGGGAGCCGGTGCGGCTTAGTACATGCCGCCCTTCCAAACCACACTTTTGGAGCCGAATCACGAATATCGGGAAACGTAGACTTTTGTAGAATTATCAAGGCCACAAGCCGATTTTTCCAGATTCTCAGTTTTTGCACGATTCACGCTTTTCTACGCAAATCTACGCCACTTACCGGGTGATTGGCGTAAGTTTTGGCGTAAGCAATTCCGCTTCATGCGTCGAAAATCACAGGTTGCCGGCGATCTGTTCAAAGGCTCTTTCAACCGATTCAAAGCTGCTGTGCGTGTAGACATCCAACGTCACACTGGCATTGGAGTGTCCCATCAGGTATTGCAGGCTTTTTACATCCAGCCCGGCCTGCTGAACATTGGTGCAGAAGGTGTGTCGCAGCACATGAGGTGTAATGCGCGGAACAGGTTTGCCGTACGCCTTCTCAAACTTTCCCTGCACGCCACGCATATAGTTTTCCAAATGCATTGCCACCTTCGGCATCCCGGACTTGTCCAGAAAGAAGAATCCGCTGCAACCATCCACCAGCGCTTCCACTTTCGTGGACGCTCTGGCTTTTACTACACGCCGCAACGCTGCACAAACGGTATCTGTCATGGGAACATTGCGGATACCGCTTTTTGTTTTCGGCGGTGTGACAAAGTAGGGCTTTTCAGCCGTCCGGCAAAGCTGCCGCCGGACATGGATGCAGTGCCGCTCAAAGTCGATATCTGCTCGTGTCAGGCCATACAACTCACTCACACGCAAGCCGGTTCCCATAAGAACGACGATATCATCATAATAGTTGCCGCCATAGTCTTGAACGAATTGCAGATATTTCATCTGCTGCTCTCTGGTCAGAGCATCACGCACATAAGCGTCCTTTGGCACAACATCGGACAGTTTGAACTTGAACGGATTCTTGCGGATAATGTCATCCTCCACCGCCATCTCGAATGCCGGTCTGACAACGCTTTGCAGGATTCCTATGGTGTTTTGCTTGAAACCGCTGTCATGCAGAAACACGAACCAGCCTTTCGCATCGGACAATTTTACCGTTTTGATGGCTTTTTGCCCGAAAGGGTCCGCATGAATCCGCTTGACCGCTGTGTTGTACGACCGAAGTGAATTGGGTTTCAACCCACGTTTCAGGTTCATATAGCGGTCAACCAGATCAGCCACCGTCATCTCTCCGGCGGCGTAGTCGATGCCGTCTGCCAAATCGCGCCACAGTTCTTCCTCTTTTTTCCGCAGCTCTGTCAGGGATTTAGCGTAAATACAACGCCGTTTCTTGTGGATATCGGTATAACGATAGTCGTAGGTGCCGTTTGCTCTCTGGCTTTCGCCATCTTTCAAAACACGGCCCTTGCTATCCTTGCGCTTTTCAGGCATTTAGAAGCTCCTTTCTGTGAAAAGCGCATCTATAAGGTTAGTGTCAGTATAACACATCAACCATGCGATTTCCACCCGCAGCGAATGAGAAAAGGACGGTTTCACATTTGCAGCCTTTGGCAACCTCTTAAATAGAATATGCTTGCTCGACAAAGCAATCGAACAGGCGACGTTTGATCAGACGCTTGTTTCCCACCCAGAGGACGAATTTGCATTTATCCTCATTCGTGATTTCACGCAGCTTGTTGATGCCAATGCCGGAGTAAGCCGCAGCTTCTTCCAGCGTCAGATTGCTCTTTTCCCAAATCGGAACTTGTCGGGACTTGGTCCCTCCATCTTGCTGATGCAAGACCGTTCCGTCGCTTGAAGTCTCCACCGGGGACTTCATTGCTTCGCAAACGCGAACTTCCTTCATAGGCAGACCTCCAATTCCTTGTAACCGAACGCCTGTAACCGGGCAGGAAAACTCTCTTTTCTGCACACAGGGCATCCGGTGGGCTTTATACTTTTTCTTCTCTTTTTAAGGTTACATGGTTACAGAAAGAAGAAAACGTAGCAGTCATGCGGATTTTTCGGTGTAACTGCAGCGTAACCGAATTTGTAACCAGACGTGTAACCGGTGTCCGTCAGAAGGGAAAGCCCAGTTGCTGGGCTTCCGCATCCGTTATTTCGGAGAAATCTTCAGCCCCGGTTTCGGGGCTGGTTACGCGCTCCCAGCCTTTCTGAACCCCGTACTTCGGGTAACGCTTGGCGGTCTTGTGCGCCTGCCAGCCTTGGATATCGCCGCGCGAAATGCCGGTGTTCATGATCTCGCAGATAGCGCGGGTCTCCCGCTCTGCCGGGATGTTGGTGTTGCCCAGTGCCTCCGCATAGAGCTGCTTGGAACACACCCGGTCACCCGTGTAGTCCTCCAGAAAGGCATAGATCATGCCCGCCTGCGCATCCTCCTGCATGAAGTCCTGCTGATGGACTTGCAGCGTTTCCTGCATGGCGGGGCTGAACGCCAGCTTGTAATTACCGCTGTTGTAAATCGTCATGGCTTCTGCCCAGAGCTGGTCGATATAGGTGCGAGATTCCTCCTCATTGTCCAGAATGTGAACTTCGGCCAGTTCCGCATCCACCGGGATGGGGATGAAGCGGCGGTTGCCCGTGCGGTCACGGGGCAAAAAATCCTGCCGGTTGGTCGTGCCAGCAAAAACACACTGGCGCAGACGGTCGGCAGGATGGGTCTCGTAGGGGACTTTATAGGTTTCCTTCTGTTTACTGAGAAAACTTTTGATCTCCTCGATACTCTTGGCATTGGCGGTGGCAATCATCTCCGACATCTCGATAATCCAGTGGCCTTGCAGCTTGCGGTACACGTTATCATCATCCAGCTTCCGCAAATCATCGGAAAACCACTCGTCTTTTACTGCCAGCAGCCGGAAAAAGGTGGATTTCCCGGCTCCCTGACCGCCCACCAGACAGAGCATGACTTCAAATTTACAGCCGGGGCAAAATGCCCGGTGGATGGCTCCCAGCAGGAACAGCCGCAGGGCTTCATAGGTGTACTGGTCGGTGTCGGCTCCCAGAAAGTGGCGCAGGCAATAGCGGATACGCTCCTGCCCATCCCATGAAAGGCCGTTCAGGTAGTCCCGGACGGGGTGGTAGCCGTTTTCATTGGCAACAATCCCGATGGCGGCGGTAATCTTTTTCTCACTGGTAAGCCCATAGGTTTCTTCCAGATACAGGAGCAGATAGTTCATATCCGTGTCCGTGATGGCGGTGCCGATGCGGTGGTAGCCGATGGGCTTTACAATGTCCACTCGCTCGGTCAGCAGATTTTTTGCGATTGCCCCGGAAAGCAGCGGGTCATTCTGAAAGACGGTCAGGCAGTTGCGGATACTGTTGCGGACGCTGCCTTTCTCGGTGCTTTCCAGCATGGCCTTTACTTCCTCAATGCTCCGGGGCGGGGCTGCTTCTTGTATGGTCTGTTCTGCGGCCTGCCGTATCTTGGGCGGCAAGCTCTGCCATTCGTCTTTCAAGATTGCTCACTTCCTTTCCATAGTCAACGATAAGGACTGCCCGTTCCTCCATATCCGGGGAGAGCAGCACATCCAGCAGATATTCCACATGGGATTGCTTCTGCAAGGCTTCCACAAAAAGCGGGTGCCATGCTTCTTCCGGCATCTTAGGGGCATAGTCCCGTTTCCAGCGGCGCAGAAGATGGTAATAATCGGACAGCACCCGGAAGCAGTAACGCTCCATGCGGCAAAACCGCTGTTCCGGGGTTTCCTGCCGGGGTTTGGGTTTTCTCCTGCCGGGTGGTTCCCTGTCCTCATAGGGGATGGAGAACTCCTGCGCCAGCATGAGGGCGGCTTCCTTCGGACTGACAGCTTCCAGACGGGAAACAAAGTCAATCACATCCCCGTCTGCCTGACAGCCGAAACAATGAAAGCGCCGGTCAACCTTCATGCTGGGGTTTTTATCAGCATGGAAGGGGCAGACACACATCCCGTTTCGTCCCACCCGGATTCCAAAATGCTCCGCAGCCTGCCGGGTGGTAACAGACTGCTTGACAGCTTTAAATACATTCAAATAAATCCTCCTGAAAATAAGAAAAGCGCCTGTCATTCTCGAAAAAGAAAATAGCAAGCGCCTATTAAAGTTCCATATCCTGTTTTTTCTCTGTGCGGGGCTGCTTCCGTTTCTCGGCCTGTTCTTCCCGGATACGCTGCGTCCGGCCTTTGACTGCCTGCTGGATGGACGGTTTCTTTCCCGGCTCGGCGGTCTGGCGGTACTGTTCAGACGGAAGAACCTGATTGAGCCAGTGACGCACATCCCGGAGAATCTTCACATCCTCCTGTAATGCGGACAACCGTTCCTTATATCCGGCAACTTCTCCGGCAAGCTGTGTCTGTTCCTCATTCAGCTTTTTAATGCTGTACTTCTTCTCCTTCAAATGCACCTTGAAATAACGGATAGCGGCATTATAGGCGTCCAGCTCGTCCCGATGGGCGGCGGCAAACTGTTCCCGTGGCTTCTTAAACCGGATGGCAGCATACTCCACATGAACCGGCTTATGGGCTTCAAAGTTGGCGATATGGGAAAGCAGGGTGTTGATTTCTTTCATACGCTGTTCTTTCGGCTTCATCTCTGCCCGGATGGAAACGGCCTGCCCGCTGACGGTATCCAGATAAGCGTCCAAACTCTGCACAGTGGACAGCTCCTTTTCCCGCAGATAGCGGATAGCTTCCATAACCTTGTTGAAATCGGCAACGCTGCCTGTAAGCTGGCCTTTGCTTGTCCAGCCTGTACGTTCCTCCCGGCGCAAATCCAGATATTTCCCCAGCAGCTCCGGCAGGGTGGGTTCCTTCGATTCCTGCAAGGCTTCCAGCAGGGCGGCTTTTTTCTCCTTCAGGTCTGCAATCCAGCCTTTCAGGTGGCGTACCATCTGCCGGATAGATTGCATAAGGGAATTGGCGGCTTTGATGTCCCGGTTCAAGTTGCCGATGTTGGTCTGTATCCCTCGTTTCTCCATCTGGCTGACTGCTGGCCCCATATGGACGGTGGGGATTTTATCAAGCCCCTGCCGTTCATAGGAACGAAGGTCAAGGCGCTCCGGGCGTCCGTTGGCTTCCAGATAGCGGTTAGCGGTAGCCGCCCAGCCCTGCCGCCAGATCTCTCCGTACTTCTGGTCGTTCCAGTCCACGGTATCCTCCTTGTGGCTTTTCCAGCTCCCGGACGGGAGCCGGATACGCTCGCCGTTCTCGTCAAGGTCATAAACCTTCCGGCTCTTGGGAAGCCATTTCCCGTTTTCGTCCATTGCCCGCATGGTCAGCAGGATGTGGGCGTGGGGATTCCCATTCCCTTTGTCGTGGATGGCAAAATCGGCAATCATGCCTTTAGAAACAAAAAACTCCCGGCAGTAGTCCCGGATAAGGTCGGCGTGCTGTTCCGGGGGGATTTCCCTCGGTATGGCAAGCACGATTCTCCGGGCAAGCTGGGAGTTCCATTGCTTCTCGATAGCTTCGGCGGCGTTCCACAAAGTATTGCGGTCTGCATACGCTGGTGGGGCGTGGGGCGGCAGCATGATTTCTGTATGGACAATCTCGCTTTTATGGGAATAGTATTTCTGCTTCTGGTCGTACTCGGAAAACAGCCGTTCCCCACTCTGGTAGGCGGCAGACGCAACGGCTGACTGGTGGTTGCTGCGCTGGATTATTTTTATATCATGGTGTGGACAGGGCATAGCGTTCCTCCTTCCTGTGGTTGATTTTGGGCAAAAGAAAAGCAGGAAACCGTTTCTGATTTCCTGCTTAGTGGTGTCGCTGGTAGGCGATTAGTATTCAGTTTTGAAGGTTCGGGTCAGGTTGGCTCGATGATGGAAAGCTGTCTAATAGCTTAAAAGTTTTTGTTCGCAAATTTACTTGTAATTCCAGTTTCTGTTTTATAAAATCCAAAAATCAGAAAAATAATTCCAACAACTACTCCTGCAAATACGGTAGTCTGTGTAGAAATATTAAGAAGAAGTAAGGATATACACAAAACGATTTCTACCAAACCTAATGTTTTGCCAATACCAATAAAAATATTAGGTGCTATGCTTTGTGCATAATCCCAATGCTCTTGTGACTTCCGAGATGTAGGCGTATTGTATCCGTTACCGGATGTCATATCTTTTACCGGGTGCTTCTTTAAGATATATCCTACAAAAACCATAACAAAGGGTATGATGAAATTCAAAGCAATCAATCCATACATAAAACCATCTCCTTAGATAGTGTTCGTCATTAGCTTTATTATACTACGGGCAGTCCTGTTTTGGAATAGATAAATTGTAAACTTGCTGGACGGGAACAGCTTGCAGCGCAAGGTGTTCCCGGGCGGCAAGTCCACAAAGGGGTAGCTGGCGCAGCCAGCGCAGGGGAAGTGTAGCGTCCCCTGTGATGATTGGAAGCAGCCGCAACGGTGCTGAAAATCATCCGCTTTCCGCAGGAAGCCCCCGGCAGGGCGCAACGCACCGGCTTGACCGGTGTATAGTTGCGCCCTTACTCCGTAAGGGATTCCCCGGCTACCCGCCCTTTCACGCTTTCTGCAACTATTTCCTTCATGCCACTTTGAGAAAATGCCTGTTTCAGAATGTCCATCACATCCTCGTCTGTCAGCACTTCCGGCCTTAAAAGGAAACTTTCCAGCATAGCTCCTCTGGTACAGAGCCGGTGCGTCCGTTCCTTCCGGGTAAGCTGCTTCACCTGGTGTTCCAGTATTTTTTCTTCATGCTGCGCCCGCCGCAGTCTGGCTTCGCCTTTGGCAATCTCCTGATTCAGCTTTTCCAGCTTCTCATTTATCATGGCAGCCCTCCTTTGGGAAGCAGCGTGTAAATGCGGTTTGGTTCTCCCACACCCCGGCGCACCCGCAGGATAAGCCCGATGTCCTCCAATTCTTTCAGGGAACGCTTCACAGTGACGGGGCTGCGGGAGAGGGCTGCCGCTAATTCCATGATAGGAAAACGGACAAACAAAATGCCGTTGCTATCCTCTATCCCTGCCGTAAGGGTGGTGTTCAGCAGACGGGCATACATGACTTTTGCTGTGCTGCTGATCGGCAGCCGAAGCATTGCGGCGGGTAGCGGCATACAAGGCGGCAGAACCGTGTCTGCGCTCATAAATTCAAATTCCATTTAACTGATTTTCTCCTTTCGCTTGGCTCGTTTTGACAGGTAATGGGGGCAGTCTATCACGACAGCCCGGAAACTCTGCTTGCACTTATGCTGGCACTTCCGGCACAGGTCGTTGTAGGCCACACGCCCCCGGTCATTGAGGAAGAAGG
>OGTB01002589.1_pt1 | contig 9992 bp, 7 predicted proteins | sample 1553611 | NCBI WGS metagenome assembly OGTB01 (sample SAMEA2580032, study PRJEB22360) | human gut metagenome | biome: human gut; feature: human-associated habitat; material: faeces | place: Denmark | collected 2008/2010 | reverse complement strand
GACGGCGGGTCATCTGGCCGGCCGTCCACTCGTTCCAGCCCGTCACGAAAACGAACTCGGGATCGACTTCCAAAGCCCGGCTCCACTGCTCGGCGAAATAGAGTCCCTTGTCGGTATCGGGCGTCACGTCGTAACGGTCGGTTTCGGGCTGCACGCCGTCATGGAAGCTGCGGCCGATGTTCGACAGCGGATGCTCGGCTACGGCTACAGGCACGTACTCGGCCCGGTCGGGCGACTCGCTCCAGCCGACCGACTGAGGATAATGGTCGACCCAAGGCCATTCGTCGTGACCGTCGTCGTACCAGCGGAGCGTCGTCCATGCCCAGCTCTGACGAATCGTGAAAAAGTCGGTAATCGCTTTCGGGAAGCGCACGTCGTTCACTTGCTGGCGATTCCCGGTGACATGCTGCCCGAACAACAACAGCGGCTTGCCTTTCCATCGGAACCACAAGTCGGCATAGAGGCCCCGGCTGTAAATCTTGTCCCAAAGCAACTCGACCGACTTCTGACTGGCCAGACACGCGATCTGCGGCGTCGGCTCGCCGTCGGCGCGCATCCGCCGGAACACGTCGGCGATAAAGCAGAACACGTCCTCGTAAATATGGTCGTTCGTATTGTCCAGCACGATCAGATCGACGCCCGCATCGCACAACTGGCGCGCATGACGTCGAATGATCCACTCGTCCTTCATAATATAGTAGCCGGCCTCGGGCTCGCCCCAATAGTGCGTGCCGCCTCCCCATTTCGGATGCTCCGGATCGGCCGCCAGAATCTTCGTCACGTCGAACGGCCCCTGCTTGGCGCCGTTGTTATTGTGCGTAACGAAATAGAACATGCCGACCACCCGGTTTCCCTTGCGCGGTCCGCACTCGTCGAAGCCGGGCAACGCGCGGCCCAGCGCGTCGGTCGCCGTCCACGTATCGGACCGAAGATCCTTCGCCGGCGTCGAAAGCGGCTCGGGAGAAGCCGCCCGCAAAGCAAGCGACCCCAAGCTGCAAGCGACCGACAATATGCCTATTTTCAAAAAAATCGACCTACTCATCTCTATCAAAAGTTCGGTTTAATCGTTCAGTTCGGGCCTCATCGGAATAGGCGCCTTGTAGATCACCTGATCCCAATCGTCGATGCCGATAATGTCCTTGGCGAACTCGAATACTTCGTCCTCTCGATCCGTCCCGAAAGCCTGAAATACGAACCATGCCGGCTTGCGTCCGCCCGGATCGGGCTCGTCGTCCATGAAGCGCCGCACGCCGATCCGCAGGCCGCCCTCGGCCCGCTGGTCGAACCAGCCGTGCATCTGGTAAGCATCGATTCCGTCGCACGCCTCGAGCTTCTTCATCGCGTAGGCCATACCGGCGGCCTGCTCCCTGAGAGCCTCCTCGGAGTAGTCCTTCGAGTTGGGATTCTGCTCGGAAAGGAAAACCGTTCTCTTGATCTTGCCCTGATACAGCGCGCGGGGCTGCTTGATCCATGCGTCGAGCACCTCCAGATTCTTGAACGTAATCTGAGGCGTGTCGTAATCGAACGTCGCCTGATCGTCAAGCCACGATTTGGGCTCGAACAACGACTGGGGGTAGGGGTGATGAGCGACGCCCCATTTGAAATCGCCCTCGGCCTGCGTATAGTCCACGAGCAGCTCGAGCAACTGAGCCGACGGATAGCAGTACTCGTTGTGGCGCGACTGCCAGTAGTGCGTCAGCGTGATGAACACTTCCGGATGAGGGCTGTACTTGCGGGCCGTATAGTACAACAGGCGCATCGACTTGATATAAATATCCATGAAGCGCAGCGGCGTCTTGATACCCGCGTTAGTCCACACCCAGCCCGCATCAACCTCGTTGTGAGCGATCCAATGATGCACGCGACCGTACTTTTTGTCGGGACGGCTGTAGCGCTCGGCCAGAAAATCGATCGCGGCGGCATACAGGTTCAGCGACTCGAGCGTCGTCATGTTCGGCATCGTATAGATACCCGCCGGATCGAAGTCGGGATGCTCGAACAGCCGTCCGGCCGCTTTGTCGGCGAACGAGCGTTCGGGAGCGATCAGAACGATCGCATTGACGATTACGTCTCGGGCGGCCGTATACTGCAACGTCTTGTCGAAACCTTCGATCGCCTTGCGGTCGGCATAATACGTCCGACCGTTATAGTCGAACGGAATCGCATCGTCCGAGGGCGTCAGGCTCATGAAGCCGAGCCACATGTTGACCGTGACGCTGGTAATGTCCAGACTGTCGAGGTCGGAAGCGAAGCGATTCGCCCCGAAACCGCCGATTCCCTTCTTGCTGGCAGGAACCTCATGGGGCAGATCGTACTTCGCCTTCACGTCGTCGGCATAATGGCCGTGCGAGCAGATCAGCATGCCGTTCTGCGATTTCTGAGCCAGCACCCAGCGCGAGTACAGCCGGTCGTAGCGCTGGCCGTCCACCTCCGCATAGCGGTCGAAATCGGCCTTGAACTTCTTCGGCCCTTTCACGCGCTGAACCGTCAGGAAGTCCTTCTCGGTCAGTTCGCGGAACATCGGCACCTCGCACAGATAGACCTCGCCGGACATCCCCTTGATGTCCCCGCTGACCTCCACGCGGTCGTCGTTCACCGTGACGCGAGACACCTCGCACGGGTAGTTTTTCTTCAGATAGACCTCGATGTCGGCATTGAGCTGTTTCTCGCGCCGCTCCCGCTCGGTCTTCAGCCGGGCCTGTTCCCGCTCTTTCTCCGTATAGGCTCTCAGCCGGGCATTGCGGATACGCATCGTCGTCGGCCGCGCCGCATTCGGAACGATCAGCAGGCTCAGATAATCGTCAGGACCTTGCAGCCTCTTCAGCTTGTCGGTCACGTCGACCGAGAAGGTGCTCCATCCTTCGGCTATCGGCAGCCGGATCATGTTCTCCTCAATACGCGAACGGTCGTCATTGACCATCACGACCATGAACTCCATGCCGCTGGCGCAGAAATAGTCGAAGCTGAGCACCGAAATACCCTCTGCCAGAGAACCTTTGACCGGCTCGAAGCGGATGACCGCGCTGCCGGGCGCGGTCGTCACCTCGTAGACATCGCGGTCGACTTGCTTGAATGTAAATTCCTTCGATTCGGTGGGACGAACGGTCAATGCGACCGGTTCCGGAGTCTGGGCGCCGAGCCTGTACAGACCCGACAGCGCACCCGCCAGCAAAAGGCTGGCAAGAATCTTCCTTCGCATAGAATATTAAAAGTTTAGGTTAAGTAATACTTGTCTCGCCTCTCGAGGCGCAGCAACTCTAAAATACAATAATACGGTTTTTTCCGGAAAAAATTCGCATTCCGGCCCCTCCTTCGTGAATTTTCCGGACGGAAACCGTCCATCTGCCGGACATTTTTTTCTGCGACGGATGCGGCCGATTCGCGATACTGTTCTATCTTTGCACGGCAATGACCAGATAACCGTTTGTAGGTATTTCCGGACGGAACTCTCCCCATATGCAGGTATTCCGACCGGCGTGCGGACGGACTATCTTTGCCCTCGAAAACTGACCGGAAGCTGACACGCATGGAAAAACCGATCCTATATAAACGCTTGTCCGAACTGAAGACTTCCGAACAAGGAGTCATTACGAAGGTATTCGGACACGGGTCGTTCCGAAACCGCATCACCGAAATGGGATTCGTAAGGGGCAAGGCCGTCAAGGTCATCAAGAACGCCCCGCTGCTCGACCCGATCGAATACGAGATCATGGGCTACCGCATCGCGCTCCGCAAGAGCGAGGCGGAGCTTATCGAAGTCACGGTGGCAGAGAACGCCTTCGGGCCTTCGAGCCGACACGGCGACGCCACATTCCGAGACGAGTCGGTCAACCGTTTTCTGCATGAAGCAGGGAAAACGATCAACGTCGCGCTCGTAGGCAACCCCAACTGCGGCAAGACCTCGCTGTTCAACACGGCCTCGGGCTCGCACGAACGGGTAGGGAATTACAGCGGCGTCACGGTCGACGCCAAGGAGGCCCATTTCCGACAGGACGGTTACACGATCCGCCTGTTCGATCTGCCGGGGACCTACTCGATTACCGAGTACACGCCCGAGGAATTATACGTGCGCGCCCATCTGCTGAACGAAATGCCCGACGTGGTAGTCAACGTCGTCGACGCATCGAACCTCGAGCGCAACCTGCTGCTGACCACTCAGCTGATCGACATGAACCTGAAAGTGGTCATCGCGCTGAACATGTACGACGAGCTGGAACGCTCGGGAGATACGCTGAATTACCGCGATCTGGGCCGCATGATCGGCATACCCATTATCCCGACCGTCGCCAACCGGAAAGAAGGGATCGACGCCCTGTTCAAGACGGTCATCGACGTATTCGAGGACAACGAACCCGTCGTGCGCCATATCCATATCAACTACGGCGCCGACATAGAGCAAAGCATCCGGACCCTGCAGGCCAAAATATGGGAAAACAAGGATCTGGTGGCACGCTACTCGTCTCGCTATCTGGCGATCAGACTGCTGGGCGACGACAAGAACATTCGCGAGATCGTCGCCTCCCGGGCCGCCAACTCCGACGAGATAGACGCCACGGCCGCCCGGCTCCGCGAAAAGCTCGAGCACCGCTACGGAGAACCCGCCGAAACGATCATCACGGATGCCAAGTACGGATTTATCGCCGGCGCCCTCGAAGAAACCTATCGCTCCCGAAATGCAGGGAAGAAGCATGTCCCGGCCGACCGAATCGACCGCGTGATGACGCACCGGATCTGGGGACTGCCCATTTTTCTGTTGCTGATGTGGATCACTTTCCAGACCACGTTCTCGCTGGGAGGCATACCGGCCGAATGGATGGAAGCGGGCGTGCAATGGCTCGGCGATTGGGTGACCGGCCTTATGCCCGAGGGTTCCCTGCGCGAATTGCTCGTAGGAGGGATCATCAGCGGAGTGGGGGGCGTCATCGTCTTTCTGCCGAACATACTGATCCTCTTTTTCTTCATTTCGCTGATGGAGGACACGGGCTACATGGCGCGCGCCGCCTTCATCATGGATAAGCTGATGCACAAGATCGGCTTGCACGGCAAGTCGTTCATCCCGCTGCTGATGGGATTCGGCTGCAACGTCCCGGCCATTATGGCCACGCGGACGCTCGAAAGCAGGAAGGACCGCGTGATGACCATGCTGATCATTCCTTTCATGTCGTGCAGCGCGCGTCTGCCCGTGTACGTACTGCTGATTTCGGCCTTTTTTCCGCATAATCAGGGACTCGTGCTGTTCTCGATCTATCTGATCGGCATCCTGATCGCCGTACTCTCGTCCGTTCTGTTCAAGAAACTGCTGTTCGCCAAGCAAGAAGCCCCGTTCGTCATGGAGCTTCCGCCGTACCGCATCCCGACCGTACACAACGTCGTAAGGCATATGTGGGACAAAGGCGCGCAGTACCTGAAAAAGATGGGAACCGTGATCCTGCTCGCCTCGATCATCATCTGGGCGCTGGGACACTACCCGCGAAACGTCGAATACTCGACCGACTACGCGGCCGAGAAAGCTCTGGTCGCCGCCTCGGACCAAAGCGCCGAGGAGAAACAGGCGCAGATACAGCACCTCGACAACAGCCAATACGCCGAACATCAGGAAAAATCGTACATCGGTCGGATCGGGCATTTCATCGAGCCGGCTATCCGTCCGCTCGGCTTCGACTGGCGGATCGGAGTCAGCCTGGCCAGCGGTCTGGCAGCCAAGGAAGTCGTCGTCAGCACGATGGCCGTGCTGAATAACAGCGGCGACGACGAAACCATGCTCGCGCGGAATCTGCAAAAGCAAACCTACGCATCGGGCCCAAAAGCGGGAGAGCATGTCTACACACCACTGGTCGCTTACACGCTGATGATTTTCATCCTGCTCTACTTCCCCTGCATCGCCGCCATGGCGGCGATCCGCAGAGAGGCAGGCGGACGTTGGGCGCTGTTCACCCTGTTTTACACAACGGCCTTAGCATGGTTATTGTCTCTGCTCGTCTATCAGATAGGAAGTCTTTTCTAACGGGAGCGACGACATGCAGGAAATCATAACAAAAATCATTATCGGAGCAGCGGCGGCATGGGCGATCTACCGAATATTCAAATGGTTCGGTCGTCGCAGAAAATCGCAGTGCGGATGCGGATGCGGGGCATGCGGCTGCGGAGGATGCGACGGATGCGCGCGGCGTTCGGCCTGCGAAAAAGAAAAGCAATCGGATGAGATCGCTGATAATCAACGGTAGCCCTCGCCGAAACGGGACGATCGGCACGATGATGCGAGTCGCTTCGGAAACTCTCGGGCCGGACGCCGAGCTGGTCCATATCGGCGACTGCCGGATCGCTCCCTGCACGGCTTGCATGCGATGCCGCGAAACGGGCGAGTGCTCGCTGCCGCACGACGACGGACACGATCTGGCCGACAAGATCCGTAATGCAGATTTGCTCGTAATCGGATCGCCGACCCATTGGGGAGGCATGAGCGCGCCGCTGAAAAACCTGTTCGACCGGAACGTTCCCGTCTTCATGGGCGAAAGCGCCCGGGGCATTCCCGTAGCCCGTCAGAAAGGGAAGCGAGCCCTGATCGTCGCCGCTTGCACCACGCCATACCCGTTCAACATCTGGATGAAGCAAAGCAGAGGCACTGTCCGCGCCCTACGCGAAATACTCCGTACGGGCGGCTACAGGATCGAGAGCATCGAAATCGGAGGAACGAAAAGATTCGGAACTCTGCCACTCCGATACCCCGAACGCCTGAAAAGTAAATTGCGGAAAATACTCCGAAAAACGGCGGGCAAAGCCCGTTAACGGTCAGCCCGGGATAACCGGACATGCGCGACTCCTGCCGGCAAAGCGTCTCCCGCCCTCCGAACTATAAGGCACTTTTATCATACGAATAACCGTAAACGCCGTCTTGCCGCGCTATCCGAATGCCCTCAGGCGAATCGCCGACCGCTTCGCCCGACAGGAATACGACGGACATGTGAGGGCTCCCTGCACACAGGAGGCCGTCATTTTCCCGCGAGCATCTCGATCGCACGGGCCAGCTGATCGGGACAGGAAGTGCCCTTGCCCCTGCAATCGATGCCCTTCAGTCTCCGGACCGCCTCGCCGGCGTCCATTCCCCGAACTAGAGAGGCGACGCCCTGCGTATTTCCGTGTCCTTGCCGCATTTTTGTGAATAAAATGACGATTCGTCCCTTTTTTCGCTAAATTTGAAGTACATTTGCACCCAAATGAATCAACCCTTCTGATCATGGCCATTCACAAACTCAAGATCTTCTCCTGCCGGGGCTCGCGCTATCTGGCCGAGAAGATCGCAGCCAATTTCGGCGTAAATCTCGGTAACTCACAGGTCTTGGAGTTCAGCGACGGAGAGTTTCAGCCTGCCTACGACGAAAGTATTCGCGGGTGCACCGTCTTTATCGTACAGTCGACTTTCCCGCCTGCGGACAATCTGATGGAGCTGCTGTTGATGATTGATGCGGCCCACCGTGCGTCGGCTCACCGGGTGATTGCCGTCATGCCCTATTTCGGATGGGCCCGTCAGGACCGTAAGGACCGGCCCCGCGTCTCGATAGGAGCCAAGCTGGTGGCCAATCTGCTGCGAGCGGCGGGCGTCGACCGGATCATGACGATGGATTTGCACGCCGATCAGATTCAAGGGTTTTTCGACATTCCGGTCGATCATTTGTATGCGAGCGGCATTTTCGTTCCCTATATGAAGAATCTGCAGATGGAGAATCTGTCGATCGCCGCGCCCGACATGGGCGGAGCCAAGCGTGCCCATGCCTATTCGCAGCACCTGAACGCTCCGATGATTATCAGCCACAAGCAGCGCGAGAAAGCCAACGTCGTGGGCAAGATCACGGCGATCGGCGATGTGGAGGACCGCAATATCATCATCATGGACGACATGATCGACACGGCGGGCACGATCACCAAGGCCGCCGATATGTTCATGGAGATGGGTGCGCGAAGCGTCCGCGCTGCCGTGACTCATCCCGTGCTTTCGGGGCCGGCTTACGACCGGATCAACAAGAGCGCGCTGTCGGAAGTGATCGTGACCGATACCATACCGCTGAAGCAGAGCGAAGACCTGTCGAAATTCACCGTGCTTTCGGTGGCCGACTTGTTTGCCGATGTGATCGAGCGCGTGCACGATTACAAGGAGATCAGCTCGAAATTCATCTTTTGAGACGAGCTTTCGGCACGAGTCTGACAAACCGGTATGAAATTCAAGCAAAAAGGCGCGAAAGCGCTTTTTTGCTTAATATGACCGTTCGTACGTAAGAATGCCCGTTCCCCTCTCCGAATATGGTGGTGGACTCCCGGCTTCAGAGAGCGTCGGGAATTCTCTTTTTTCGGATAATTGCCTTTGTCGAATGTGCGCGGCGGGGAGGGTGGGGCTGTTGCCCGGATTTCATTTCGACCCGTTTCCCGTTTGCGTGAGTTGCCGTATTCGATGTCGGATGAAATTTGGTGCGCTTCCCCTGTCCGGGCGTATGATCCGGCTGAGCCGCACCGCGTGCTATGCCGCCGATATTTCCGGGAGGTGGCGCTGCGACCGTTTCCGTATTTGTGGACGGAGTGTTTTTGGAACGATTGACGGGGCTGTTCGCGTACGGTATATCCGGCAAGAGCCGTTCTTTATTATGTTTTCCGGTACGAATCTCTTGTGGGGAAGCTGTGACATGCTGCTCCAAGGCATTATTTTCATTGATTTTTAGCCCGGAAATTTGGTCGTTTACAAACTTTGACCTACTTTTGCGTTCGGTTCTTTCGGAAGAAAGCCGAAGCCCGGAGAGGTGGGTGAGTGGCTGAAACCAGTAGTTTGCTAAACTGCCGAGCTGGGCAACTGGCTCCACGGGTTCGAATCCCGTCCTCTCCGCTGAATTTGTTGTATGAAAGTAAACCTACGAGTCATTGATTCGTAGGTTTTTTATTGCCCGTAAGCTTGTCGCCGGGAACATCCGGAGGAAGGGAAAGAACGCCGTTAAAACGACTGCCGGGCCGATGCGAAGTTTGCTTTCGGGAAAAGAGCCGGATTGGACCGGCCAAAGCTATTTTAACAAAAAAAGACGGTCGGAGCTATGTGTAAGGCTATTTTGTTGTATATTTGAAGCATACATGGGGAGTGCCCGGGAAAAAGAAAGCCCCGTGCGGCCGGAAGGTAAACGGACGCGAAAACCGGAAAGCATCGAGATTTACAAAAGAAATAAATACGAAATCCGAATACAATTCATTCATGTCGAAAACACCGATATCTTCCGCGGCTTTCGGAGACACGAAACCGCATTACATGATCCTCGACGGATTGCGCGGCGTGGCCGCCATTATGGTCGTATGGTTTCATATATTCGAAGCCTATGCGACGAGTCATCTGGATCAAAAGATCAACCACGGTTATCTGGCTGCCGTCCCGCAACGCCGGAACGTAACGATCCCACGGAAGAAAATACACAGGTACAGGAAAAGCATCAGCGACGCTCCGATCAGCCCGTACTCTTCGACGATAAAGGCATACGCGAAATCCGAATAGGAGTGCGGCAGGTTCGACCGCTGCGTACTGTTTCCCGGCCCTTTGCCCATCAATCCGCCCGAAGCGATCGCGATCCGGGCCTGCTCCTGCTGCAGGTCGTCGTCTTCGCCCTGCGCTTTGACTTGCTCGGTCTTACTCATCATATCCCCGATCCCAAGCCGGTTGACCCACGTATGCGACCGCCCGATATTGAAGGCGTACATCACCGACACGGCGCAAACCATCGTCACGAACACCAGCGCGACCAGCCGCCACAACTCCCGCACGCGGACACGCCCGACATAGAGCATGATCAGACAGGTGCAGAACGTGATCGCCGCCGTCGAAAAATTGGAAATAAAAATCGCGGCGCAGGCGATCACGATCGGCCCCAGAACGGGGATCGTGATATTGGTCAGTATATTGAAATTCTTGTCCGGATATCACATTGCGAGCGAAAATCATCACAATATCGTCATCATGAAATTTTCGG
>OGTB01002588.1_pt1 | contig 9994 bp, 8 predicted proteins | sample 1553611 | NCBI WGS metagenome assembly OGTB01 (sample SAMEA2580032, study PRJEB22360) | human gut metagenome | biome: human gut; feature: human-associated habitat; material: faeces | place: Denmark | collected 2008/2010 | reverse complement strand
AATCGAGGTAATGCTGTTCGGCCTCGCCCTGCTGGTCGAGGGGGAACTGCGCGGCATACGCGGCCGCCTTCTTCTCTACGCCACGCGTCTTGAACGTAAACGAGAGCTGATAAACACACGCGAGAGCCAGCAGGACCGCAATGAGTTTAATAAAACCTTTACTTTGCATTTGAGTGAAAAATAGTTGTTATTATTTGTTGTAATTATTGTCATTACGCACAATAGCACGCAAAGATAGAAAAAAAGAATTAAATAATGCGGCCCGGAAGGGAGGAAAATGCCATTTATCTGTCAATTCACGCCATACGGCTCCCTTCCGCGCCGCATCGGGGCGTCCGGAAGAGGCCCCGGCCACACAGGCAATCCCCCTTTTTTCGGCCCGGACGAAAGAAAAAACAGCACCGAACGGTAAAAAATCCGTATTTTTGGAACCGCATGCTGAAATACACGGAATACAAATACCACCTCGCGGCGCTGTTCACGGTGACCGTATGGGGTGCGACGTTCGTTTCGACGAAGGTCCTGATCGCCAACTCGCTGACTCCGGCGGAAATTTTCCTGCTCCGGTTCGCAATGGCATACGTCTGCATCCTGCCCTTCGCACGCGGGCGCATGTGGGCCGCGGGACTGCGCGACGAACTGCTGCTGGCGGCCGCGGGGCTGAGCGGAGGATCGCTCTATTTCCTCACCGAGAACGTGGCCCTGGAGTACGCCCCGGCATCGAACGTTTCGCTGATCGTCTGCACGGCGCCCGTGTGGACCGCCGTGCTGCTGAGCCTGCTGTACGGCAGCGAGCGGATGTCGCGGCGGCAGATCGCAGGCTCAGCGCTGGCATTCGCGGGCATGGTGCTCGTGGTGCTGAACGGGCACTTCGTGCTCCGTCTCTCGCCACGGGGCGACCTGCTGGCGCTCTCGGCGGCGCTGCTATGGATGGTTTACTCGCTGGCGATCAAACGCATCGGAGGCCGCTACCCCGCCATCTTCATCACCCGGAAAGTCTTTTTCTACGGACTCGTGACGATCCTCCCGGTCTTTGCGTTCCGGCCCTTCGACGTGAGCTGGGAGGTGCTGTCGCGGCCCGTCGTATGGGGCAACCTGCTCTTTCTGGGACTTGTGGCCTCGTTGTTATGTTTCGCAGTCTGGAATACGGCGGTCAAGCATTTGGGCACAGTCAAAACAAGCAACTATATTTATCTCGTACCTCTGGTGGCGCTGATCAGTTCGGCCATCGTACTGAACGAGCGGATCACGCCCGTCGCTCTCGGCGGAGCCGCACTGATCCTAAGCGGAGTTTACATAGCCGAAAACGGTCGGCGCATCAGAGGACTAAAACCGATTCACCGATGAACGAACTGAACATCCGCCCTGCCGGGCCGGAAGACTCGGCCACGATTTACGGATTCATCATGAAAATGGCCCGCTACGAAAAGCTCGAGAGCGAAGTGGATACGACCGAGCAAGCGCTCCGCAAATCCCTTTTTGAAGAAAGACAGGCGGAAGTCGTGCTGGGCGAGCTGAAGGGGCGACCCGTAGGGTTCGCTCTGTTCTTCCATAACTTCTCGACTTTCCGGGGACAACGCGGTCTCTACCTGGAAGACATATACGTCGACGAGGAGTACAGAGGGCGCGGATACGGGAAAAGGCTGTTGCTTCATCTGGTCAAGCTCGCCGCCGAGCGGCGCTGCCGGAGGATGGAGTGGGTCGTACTGGATTGGAACGCACCGTCGATCGCCTTCTACCGTTCGCTCGGAGCCGTGCCGATGGACGAATGGACGGTTTTCCGCCTGACCGAAGACAAAATCAGAGAACTGGCCGCCGGGCAGACGGAACAGGCCGTCCCGAAACGGGTTCCGTCGCCCGGACATCGAAAGGCATAACAGGAATCAAAAAACAGATGCAAAGTATGGTTATCGACGAAAGAGAGTGCCGCAAGGAGACCGTTGCGGAAGTCGCCCGGCAGATCATGATCGCCGGACGCACGGCCCCCAAGGGCAAAGGTATCGACCTGATCGAGATCGTCGCGGTCACCGGCGAGACGATCGAGGCTCTGGCCGAGGCGACCCGCCTCGCATCGGAGCAGACCGGCATGAAATTTTTCCTGCGCGACGCCGAAAACATCCGTCAGGCCGACGCCGTCATTCTGGTCGGAACGCGCCTGCAATCCCTGTCGCTCAATTGCGGTTACTGCGGTTATCCGACCTGCGAGAAAAAGAACGGCCATCCGGCCGCTCCCTGCGCGCTGAATATGGTCGATCTGGGCATCGCCATCGGCTCGATGACGGCCAAGGCCGCCGACTTGCGGGTCGACAACCGCGTGATGTTCTCGGCAGGCAAGGCGGCCCCGAGCATCGGACTGCTCGCCGGATGCCACTCGATCTACGCCATTCCGCTGAGCGTCTCCTCGAAAAACCCGTTTTTCGATCGGGCATCCACCCGCTAAATCCGACCGCCATGTATGATATCGAACTGAAGAACGAACTGGAAAGACGCTGGAGCTCCGTGCGGGAAGAGCTCGCCCGACAGCAGGCCGACGCGCTGCTCGTAACCACGAACGTCAACCTGTACTACGTCAGCGGACGCGTATTCGCCGGCATGGCATATATCCCCAACGAGGGCGAACCGCTCTTTTTCGTCCGTCGGCCTGTGGGCCTGAAAGGAGAAAACGTCCTGTATATCCGCAAGCCGGAGGAAATGAGCGACCGCCTCCGGGAGCGCGGGATCTCCCTCCCTCGGAAACTGCTGCTGGAAACCGACTCGATTCCGATGAGCGAATACCTCCGCTACGAAAAAATCTTCTCCCCGGAGCAAACCGGCAACGGGACCCGGCTGCTGCGCACGGTGCGAAGCGTCAAGACGCCTTTCGAGCTCGGGCGGCTCCGGCTGTCGGGCCGGCTCCATGCCGAGGTCTACCGAAGAATTCCCGAATTGTTCCGGCCCGGCATGACCGATCTGGAACTGTCGGTCGAGATCGAGCGGGAGAGCCGTCTGAAAGGCTCGCGCGGCATTTTCCGCATATTCGGCCAAAGCATGGAAATCTTCGGCGGGAGCGTGCTGGCCGGAGACAATGCCGACACGCCATCGCCTTACGATTTCGCGCTCGGCGGCAGAGGCCTCGACACGTCGCTGCCGGTCGGGGCGAACGGCACGGTCCTGAGCGACGGCATGAGCGTCATGGTCGATATGGGAGGCAATTTCACGGGTTACATGACCGACATGACGCGCGTATTCTCAGTAGGCAAGCTCCCGGACCTAGCATACCGAGCTCACGACACGTCTCTGGAGATTCAGCGCAGAATCGCCGAAGCCGCGCGACCCGGCACGCCGGCATCCGAGCTCTACGCCATCGCCGTACATACGGCCGCCGAGGCCGGACTATCGGAATACTTCATGGGGCACCGCCAGCAGGCAGGCTTCGTCGGACATGGCATCGGCATCGAAATCAACGAGATGCCCGTGCTGGCTCCCCGCTCGAAGGAAATCCTTGCGGAGGGCATGGTTTTCGCGCTCGAGCCGAAGTTCGTCATTCCCGGCGTAGGAGCGGTCGGCATCGAAAACAGCTTCGCCGTGACGGCCGGCGGGCTCGAAAAGCTGACGCTGCTGGACGAAGAAATCGTTCCGTTGGCATGATTCCGTCCGAAAACGCGGACTTTGTCTGACCAAAGCGAAAGTGCGACCGTACGGTCGCACTTTCGTCATGGCATAGTCCGTTCCGCGGGCCTACCTTCTGCCGCAGCAATGACCGGCAGGCCGGCAATGACGCGCAGGCCGGCAATCGCGTTTGGCGTCCGACGGACATTCTTTCCTGCAGTTTTCCGCATAGGCGCACGTCGAGCAATCGGCGCACCGGCCTTTCCTGCACTCGTCGCCGCAGGCGCAGTCCGCGCAATACCCCCTGCTATGATCGCAATCCTGCGGGCAGCATTCGGTCGCAGCCTTAGGCTCGGTCGTTTTCTCCGGACCTTGCGCCATCGAGATCGTAAACAACGCTACGACAAAGACAGAAACCAGAAACAACAATTTTTTTCTCATCATCTTTTCTCATTAAATAATTTGAACGGCGGGCGATCCGATACTCGCCGATCCGCACGATAAGAACGGCCGACGGCTTCCTCGTATTATTCGCCGCCTGCACAAATATACGAAACTCTTCGTCATAATAATCTAAAGTAATCGTTCCATCACAACCATAAGACGAAATTTCACATTCCTTTCGACGCGCTACGGATAAATCCCGCATCCTGAACACGCCGCCCGGACCCCCGCGCGAACTCATCGTTTTATAAAGATATTTAAGACCGCAACATTTCATGCCGCATTCATGTGCAGATCGCACGGAAATCCGTATTTTTGTAAACTATCGAATAACGGAGCGAGCCGTTTCGCCGCGTCTCGGCCCTCATACGAAAAGCCGATAAAATACTTTCCAGACCCTCACACGAAAGAACCGAAAGCCATGAAACAAGACGATTTTTTCCGATACGGCGATAAGGAAACGGAATACCTGAAAAGGCGGGACAAACGGCTGGCAAAGGTCATAGAAAAGGTCGGGAAAATCGAAAGAACCGTCATTCCCGACTTGTTCGCCGCGCTCGTACATTCCATCGTCGGACAACAGATATCCACCAGAGCGCACGAGACGATCTGGGCAAGAATGAAGCACGGGCTGCGGGAAATTACGCCGCAAGCCATCGACCGCATGCCGGAAGAAGAACTGCAACGGTTCGGCATCTCTTTCAGGAAAGCGGCTTATATCAAATCGGCAGCCAAGAAAATCGTCAGCGGAGAGTTCGACATCCAAGCCCTCGAGACCTTGCCGGACGAAGAAGTCTGCGCCAAACTGACGGAACTCGAGGGAGTCGGCGTGTGGACGGCCGAAATGTTGATGATATTCTCCATGCAGCGTCCCGACGTATTCAGCTTCCAAGATCTGGCGATCATTCGCGGACTGCGCATGACTTACCGTCACCGCAGCATCGACCGGACTAAGTTCGACCGTTACCGGAAGCGATACTCTCCCTATGCCTCCGTCGCCAGCCTATACCTTTGGGCTGTAGCGAGCGGAGCCGTGGACGGAATGAAAGATTGCAAACCTTTGAAAAACAAGGTCCGACGGAAAAACAAGCCTCCTAAACCGTCCGACACGCCGGAGGGAACTTATCTCAAATCAGAATATAACGATTTAAAAACGAAAACATGAACGCTATCCGGATCAAACGCTACCTTTCTCCGGTAGGGGAGTTGCTCGTCGGTTCCTTCGATGGCAAGCTGTGCATCTGCGATTGGGCGCACGAAAAACGCAGAGACATCAATGACAGGCGAATACGACATGCCCTGCACGCCGTTTACGAAGACGGCGCTTCGGATACGATCGAGCGGGCGATCGCCCAGCTCGACGAATATTTCGCCCGGGAAAGAACCGCATTCGACATTCCCCTGATATTTACCGGAACGGATTTCCAAAACTCGGTGTGGCGAGAATTGCAGAATATCCCTTACGGCAAAACCGTTTCCTACGGCGAACTGGCGCGAAAACTGGGATGCCCCAAAGCCGTGCGCGCAGTAGCCGCCGCCAACGGGGCCAATCCGATTTCGATCTTCGTTCCCTGCCATCGGGTCATCGGAAGCGACCGTAAACTGGTAGGGTACGGCGGGGGACTGGAAGCCAAGAAAAGTCTGCTGGCCTTGGAACAGGCCTCCGGCGGCTTATTCTGACGCGGTCGGAAATCCTCGCACCGAGAGCGACAATTCCAAACCGCAGATTATAAATCTTGCCATATAGCACGGCTTTGGGGCGGCAGGCGTATTCGAAACGATCGACTCCCTCGACTCGAAGAAGGGCTCACAGCCAAAAAAATAATATTCAGACAAATACGAACAAACCTCTATTTTCCAAAAGCGAAGAACCGAACGATCCGCATTCCATTATAAAAATCTTTTGCTATCTTCGTGAACCGGTCGGGAGCCCGTTGCATCCTGCCGCACTGGTCGCAGGAGCGGGTCCGCCATACGGACCGTTTTCCGAAACGGTACGATTCAATATGCCAGATGAAACAGGAAATTCCATACGCAAGATACGACTATGCGGTGCAGCCCCGCGAGGTGGACCTAACCAAAAGGGCCACGATCATCACCCTCGGCGACAGTATTCTGCATACCGCCGGCGAAGACGCGGACCGGATCGGGTTCGGAATCCGCAACCTGCAAAGCAAAGACTCGACCTGGGTCCTGTCGCGCATGGCCGTCGAGATCGACCGGCTGCCGGCCGAATACGAGCGGTATACGGTCGGCACATGGGTCGGCGAGATCGGCCGTCTGATGACCACCCGCAATTTCATCGTCACGGATGCCGGAGGACAACGGATCGCGGCGGCTTCCACCCTTTGGGCGATGATCGACGTGAAGACCCGACAGCCGCTGGATCTAAGAGATAACGTCGACTATTCCCGAGCGCTGCTCGCTATCCCGTGCCCGATCGACAAACCGGCCAAATAGGCCGCATCGAAGGCGTACCGTGCGACAGCCGGCGCGTCCGGTACAGCGACATCGACTTCAACCAGCACACCAACAGCATGAAATACATCCAGTGGATGCTCGACGCGCTGCCGCTCGAAAAACTGACCGGCTGCCGGATGAAGCGGCTCGACGTCAACTTCGTGCACGAAACCCGCTACGGACAGCAACTGGTCGTATGCTGCGAATACGGGACCGACAGGGACCGTTTCGAAATCAGGTTCGAAGACGGGACCGCCGCCTGCAAAGCCGCCATACGATGGGAAACCTCCGACGAACGCTCAAACCAGACAGCATAATGAAAAAATCGATTCTTGCGGTCGCCGTCGCTGCGATCCTGATCTCTTGCGGACCGAAACCCGCTGCCGTCTCGCTTTTCAACGGCAAAGACCTGAACGGATGGACCGCCGTGCTCGAGGATTCTACGCTCCATCCCTCGACGGAATTCACCGTCGAGGACGGAGCGATCTCGCTCTCGGGAAAGTTCGGCTACATCCGAACCGAAATACCGTACGCCGACTATCGGCTCAATGCCGAATGGCGCTGGCCCGATTCGGCGACCAACAGCGGCATCTTCCTGCACATCCAGCGCGACGGCATCTGGCCGAACTGCTACGAATGCCAGTTATGGAACGGCAAAGCCGGAGACCTGATCCACTCCTCGGGCACGGAAAGCGCCGAGTTGCGGGCCGACTCGACGCTGATCATACTCCCGAAACTCGAGCCCTCGACGGAGAAACCGGTCGGAGAATGGAACACGGCCGAGATCGTCTGCTCGGACAGCACGATCACCGTGCACGTCAACGGCCAGCTTCAGAACCGGCTCACCGGTCTGTCAAACCGTCAGGGATTCATCGGCCTGCAAAGCGAAGGAGGCCCCGTCCAGTTCCGCAACATCATCCTCACTCCGCTCGATTGAGAGGCTCCCGTACCCTGCCGCCCGGGGTTGGAATAACGCTCGGGAAATAGTACTTTTGCCGCGGATATCAAATACGACGACAAAAAGATGATTACGGTTTCAAACTTGGAAGTTCAATACGGCAAGCGGGTCCTGTTCAAGGATGTCAATCTGAAGTTCACGCCGGGCAACTGCTACGGCGTAATCGGAGCCAACGGCGCAGGGAAGTCGACCTTCCTCAAGGTGCTCAGCGGCGAAGTGACGCCCACGCGCGGATCGGTCGCCTTCGGGCCTCACGAAAGACTCTCGGTACTCAAGCAGGATCACTTCGAATACGACGAGTGCACGGTGCTCGACACGGTGCTCATGGGCCATCAGCCGCTTTGGTCGCTGATGCAGGAGAAGAACGCCCTATACGCCAAGGCCGACTTCTCGGAGGAGGACGGAATTCGGGCCGGCGAGCTGGAGGAGAAATTCGCCGAGATGGACGGATGGAACGCCGAGAGCGACGCGGCGGAGCTGCTGAGCGGGCTGGGCATCCGAGAGGCCCTGCATTACGAAAAAATGGGCAGTCTGAACGCCAAGGAGAAAGTCCGCGTGCTGCTCGCCCAAGCCCTTTTCGGCAAGCCCGACAATCTGCTGCTCGACGAGCCGACGAACGACCTGGACGTGAATACGATCATGTGGCTCGAGAACTATCTGTCGAACTACGAGAATACCGTGCTGGTCGTTTCGCACGACCGTCACTTTCTGGACTCGGTCAGCACGCACATCATCGACATCGACTACAGCGACATCAACCTGTTCTCGGGCAACTATAGCTTCTGGTACGAGTCGAGCCAGCTGGCGGCGCGCCAGTTGGCGAACCAGAACAAGAAAGCCGAGGAGAAGAAGAAAGAACTGCTCGAGTTCATCCAGCGTTTCAGCGCGAATGTGGCCAAGTCGAAGCAGACGACCAGCCGCAAGAAGATGCTCGAAAAGCTCAATATCGAGGAGATCAAACCCTCGATGCGCAAGTACCCGGGCATCATTTTCCAGCCCTCTCGCGAGGCGGGAACGAAAATACTGGCCGTCGACTCGCTGAGCAAGACGGTGAACGGAGAGACGCTGTTCAGCAATATTTCCTTCGCCGTCGAGAAAGGCGACAAGGTGGCTTTCCTGTCCCGCGAGCCGCGGGCCGTCACGGCGCTCATGGAAATCATCGCGGGGAACGACAAGCCCGACACGGGCATGGTGGAGTGGGGCGTCACGATCACGCCCGCCTATCTGCCGCTGAACAATGCGTCGTTTTTCAACAACCAGCTCAGTATCCTCGACTGGATAGCCCAGTTCTCGGACGACACGAGCGAACTCTATCTGCGCGGCTATCTGGGCAAGATGCTTTTCAGCGGCGACGAGATCCACAAGCGGGTGAACGTGCTTTCCGGCGGCGAGAAGATGCGCTGCATGATCGCGCGCATGATGATCCAGCAAGCCAACACGCTGATACTGGACTCGCCGACGAACCACCTCGATTTGGAATCGATCCAGGCATTCAACAATGCGCTCGTCTCGTTCAAGGGAATCGTTCTGATGACCTCGCACGACCACGAGTTCATCAATACGGTGGCTAACCGGATCATCGAGATCACGCCGAACGGAATGATCGACAAGTACATGGAGTACGACGACTACCTGTTCGACGAGCGGGTGCAGGAAAATCTGAACCGCCTGTATACGAAATAGCGGACTTGCGCCGTTCGAAAATTGTTTATTATGAGATTGAAATCGCTTATACGGATCGTGCTGTTACTGCTCTGCTTTTCGGGCGGCGTTTCCGCGCAGAGTCCGGCCGATTCCGCGGCTTTGGCAAATGCTTCGTGGCGGACGGTTTACGATGCGGACGGGATGACTGTCCGTAAGTTGTCGATCCGCCTTTTCGATTCCGATCAGCAGATTTCGTGCATCGAGATCGCCCCGGAAAAATACCGTTTGGCCGTGATTCAGGATTCGCTTCGAACGAAGACTTCCCGCATCGGGAAGCAGTCCGGCGCGGTAGCGGCGATCAACGGGGGCTTTTTTAAAACCCGTACGAAACAGGCCGTAGCCATGGGTTTCATAAAAACAGGAGGATATCGGCCCGCCCAGATAGGGGCCGAAACCGGCGTCGCCGTGGCGGTCGATACTGCGGGAGTACTGCGGTTGATCGATTGGAGTCTGGCGATGGAGCAGGCGGACGCTCCGCATCGGGATCGGTATCCCGATGTGATGGTAACCGGCCCGATGCTGCTGCGCGGCGGCCGGTCGTTGATTCCGTGGGATTCGACGGCTCCCCGCCATCCGCGATCCTGCGTCGGGACGAAAGCCGACGGAACCGTCCTGCTGATGGTCGTGGACGGACGGCAGAGCCGCGCGGCGGGGATGGCCCTGTGCGAATTGGCTTATGCGGCCCGCCTGATGGGAGCGGCGGATGCGATAAACCTCGACGGGGGAGGATCTTCGACCTTGTGGACGAAGGGGCAGGGGATCGTCAACGCTCCTTCCGACCGGATGCTCTTTTTTCGCTCGGAACGTCCCGTCTGCAATGCGATCGTCGTGAAACGTAAA
>OGTB01002587.1_pt1 | contig 9997 bp, 7 predicted proteins | sample 1553611 | NCBI WGS metagenome assembly OGTB01 (sample SAMEA2580032, study PRJEB22360) | human gut metagenome | biome: human gut; feature: human-associated habitat; material: faeces | place: Denmark | collected 2008/2010 | reverse complement strand
TCTTCCACATTTTATTCATTTAACAGTTTTATCTGCGATTTTTTTCCTCGATCCACGCCAGGATATCCTGATACACATTCTGACGGTCTACTTCATTCAATATCTCATGACGGTCGCCCTTATACAGATGGATCGACACATCTTTGATCCCGGCATCTCTATATTTCTCATAGACTCTGGTCACATTCTTTCCGAATGCCCCTACCGGGTCATCGGATCCTGCCGTAAAGAGCACCGGAAGCGTCTTCGGAATCCGTTTCATACTTCCTTTCCGTACCAGAACCTTCATACCGGCAAACATCTGATAATAGGCTCCCAGTGTAAATGTATAGGAACACAGCGGATCCCGCACATATTCATCCCTTTTCTTCTTGTCGGATGTGATCCATTCCTTCGATGTCTCACCAGGTTCAAATTTCTTATTGAAACCTCCAAAGCTCAGATTATCCACAAATGTACTTCTGTATTTCCATCCTTTGAACGCTGCGATGATCCTGCAGATCATCCTTCCCGCACAAAGCGTCAGCATTCCCTGATGACCGGTTCCCATAATGACAACTCCCGCAAGGCCTTCCGCATACATCGTCAGATACTGTCTCAACAGGAATGACCCCATACTGTGCCCCAGCATAAAATACGGCACATCCGGATATTTTTTCCGTGTCATCTCCTGCAGCTGATAAATATCTCCGATCACATACTGATTCCCTTTCCGTTCATCAAAATATCCCAGATCAGCTTCTGTCTGTATGGATTTCCCATGTCCCAGATGATCATGTCCGACTACATAATATCCGTGCTCCGACATAAATTCGGCAAATTCATCATAACGGTCAATATACTCCACCATTCCATGACATATCTGTAAGACACCTTTTATATCTATATCCGGAAGCCATTCGATCGCATGGATCTTTGTCACGGAATCTCTGGATGTATAATAAAATTCATGCTTCATCATCTATCATCCATTCTGACATACTCTTTGTATTCGGCCAACGGTTTGTACGCCGGACGAATGATCTTATCTACATTCTTAAGCTCTTCCAGACGGTGTGCACTCCAGCCGACAATACGTGCCGCCGCAAAAATCGGTGTGTAAAGTGCCGGAGGAAGATCCAGCATACTGTAAACCAGTCCGCTGTAAAAGTCTACATTGGCATTAACACCTTTGTAAATCTTACGCTTCTGTGCGATCACTTCCGGAGCCAGACGTTCTACAAGCGCATACAGTCCGTATTCTTTTTCACAGCCTTTTTCCTCTGCAAGCTGTTTTACAAATTTTTTGAAAATGTCTGCACGCGGATCTGAAACAGAATAGATTGCATGTCCCATTCCGTAGATCAGACCTTTCTGGTCAAATGCTTTCTTCTCCAGCAGATCATTTAAATACTGACGTACTTCATCTTCATCTTCCCAGTCTGATACATGCGCTTTCATGTCTTCAAACATCTTCGTTACTTTGATATTCGCACCACCGTGTTTTGGTCCTTTTAACGAAGCCATCGCTGCTGCCATCGTTGAATAAGTGTCCGTTCCGGAAGAAGTTACAACGTGTGTCGTAAATGTTGAGTTATTCCCACCGCCGTGATCCATATGCAGAACCAGAGCCATATCAAGGAGCTTCGCTTCCAGTTCTGTGTATTTACGATCCTCACGGAGCATCATCAGAATATTTTCAGAAGTAGACAGATCCGGTGATGGCGCGTAAATAAACAGGTCATCGCCCATACGGTAATTATATGCATGATAGCCGTACACCATCATCATCGGTAACTGGCTGATCAGGTTCAGACACTGTCTTAATACATTTTCAATGGAAGTATCGCTGCAATTTTTATCATAGGAAGCCAGTGTCAGAACACTCCTGGTCAGGGAATTCATGATGTCACTGCTGGGAGCTTTCATGATGACATCTCTAGTGAAGTTGGTAGGCAAAGTTCTGCTGGATGCCAGAATATCGTTAAAATGCTTCAGTTCGTCACGATTCGGCAGCTTACCGAACAAAAGTAAATAAGCCACTTCTTCGAATCCGAAATGATCCCCGCGGAATCCGTTGACCAGTTCGATACAGTCATAACCGCGATACCACAGCTTACCTTCACAGGGTATCTTTTTGCCATCCTCCATTTTGAAGGATTCGATCCGGGAGATATTGGTAAGGCCTGCGACTACGCCGTTACCGTTCTTATCACGCAACCCCCTCTGCACGCCATACTCATCGAACATCTGGGGTTCCAATCTATCTGCCGCTCTGCACAGGCCGGCATGTTCCAACATATACTCTGCGTTTTTCTTCATCCAAATACCTTCCTTTCCCTCACATTTCTATATATGATACCAGGGTCAAAAGGTCTAAGCCCACATGAGCTAGCTCATAAGTGGGTGAAAGACCTTGGGACCCGCCCCGATATGAGCATAAAAGTGGGATGATAATCCCACGATATGCGAATATTGGGTAGGATTGTGGTAGTGCGTAGCACGAAGCAATCCGTAGGTATCAAAGTCGGGGGCTTTTGACCCCGACATCATATATACCTACTTATCATAACTTTTCAGAAACTATCCTGTCAATTAAGAAAATATAAAATATTCTTTGTATTCTCTTTGATCTTCTCAGACAGCTCAGCATATTTAATGAGTTCTTCCTCTGTGAAGCCGGCGAATCTGGCAGCATCATAATCCCTCTGTGCCATCTCCAGTTCTTTCATAACGGCATCCGCTGCCGGAAGAATCGTCACGGCGATCCTGCCTCCCCGTCCCTTCCGCTTCGTTTCTGCCATCTCCGCTGCTTTCATTTTATTTTTTCCGGTCGTCTTATCTTTTTTGGATGGTTTGGGTTCCTTCACCTCTTCTACTTTCAGGAATCCCTTCATGGTCAGTCGCTGCAATCCGCTGGTCAGATTCGTCCGGGTGATTCCGGCGAAATCCGCCAGTTCCCGTCTGCTGTCCCATTCGTGCTTTTCACACAGACACAAAAGCAGACACACATCCATGACCTTCAGATCTCCTTTTAACGCCACCGGCTCCAGATAATGTTCTAATAACTTTCTCTTACGGTAATCCTCTCCTGCAGGTCCTTCCGCCTGTAAGATCTCTGTATTGACAAAGACTCTCTCGTCTCCCAGCTTCTTGGAACCGGGCAGGATTGAAGGCGGAACGGTGCCGTCCCCCGCAGCATCGATAAAAAAGCGGTATACCTGCAGACGATTCTTCTCATAATCTTCCTCTTCCAGAACATGTTTGTAGAAGTTATTGTAGTACTCAAATACATTCAGCTTCATCTTCACAGTCTTCGAGATATTAATGCCCTGACTGGCAAGAGAGCCTTTCCTCTTCACATAATAATAAATGGGCGCATGCAGGGCATAGAATACTTTCGCATAGCGGATATATTCCAGATTGAACATAAAATCCTCACACCAGCTGATATCCGTATCCATGCGTAGCTTATGCTCTTCCACAATATCCCTGCGGTACAGCTTGTTCCACAACACACCGTAATAAAAATCCGCCGGATTCTCCATCATATGTGCTGCGAACTCTTCTCTGGTGAGCACGCCCTCCTCTTCGATGTCTCCCTTGGGGGACAGACGCTCTCCCACCACGCGGTAAAAGTCAGAAATGACCATGTCACAGCCGTACTCCTCCGCTGCCCGCACGAACAGTCTGGTGGCATCCGGTGTGATCCAGTCGTCACTGTCGAGGAACTGCAAATATTTTCCCCGGGCACGGTCAAGCGCCCGGTTTCTGCTGTCAGAGACTCCGGTGTTCTCCTTTTGGATCACAATGACTCTGGGATCTTGGTCTCCGTACTCTTCACAAATATCGCCGGAAGCATCCGTACTGCCATCATTGACCAGCAGCAGTTCATAATCCGTATATTCCTGGTTCAAAATGCTGTCGACACAGCGTCGTAAATATTGTTCCGCATTGTATATCGGAACAATGATGCTTACCATTGGCTGCATAAGTTCATCCTCTCCAAAAATTACTTCATAAACGATTTCTTCGCTTTTCAAGCTTACGAAATCGTGATCAGTTCATAGTCTCTGCTGCCGATGCCGATCTTCTCCGCATGCTCCAGGCAGGTCTTGTACTCCGCATTGGGAGTGGTATTTTCAAAATGATCATGATGATCGCAAAAGCCTTCTTTTGCCATAGCATCCGCCAGCTGGCTGTTCGGCAGCGGTGTCTGCTTCAGGCAGGCATCCACGCAGGCCTGATCCAGCGCCAGTGGATCAAAGGATGCAAACATACCGATATTAGGCAGAATAGGAGCATCGTTCTCGAAGTGGCAGTCACAGTTTGGAGACACATCCACTACCAGAGAAATATGGAAATTCGGTCTGCCGTCCACGACAGCCTTCGCATATTCTGCCATGCGGCAGTTGAAATCCTTCGTCGCCGCAGCATCGCCGCTGTGGATCGCATCAAAATTGCAGGCGCCGATGCAGCGTCCGCAACCCAGACACTTCTCATGATCAATGTGCATCTTATGTGTGGTCTCATCATATACCAGTCCATCATTGGCACATTCCTTCATGCAGCGCTTACAGCCCCGGCACAGACTCTCGTCGATCTCCGGCTTGCCCTGCGCATGTTGCTCCATTTTGCCCGCTCTGGAGCCGCAGCCCATACCGATGTTTTTAATAGCACCGCCAAACCCCGCCGTCTCATGTCCTTTGAAATGATTCAGGGAAATAAACACATCCGCATCCATGATGGCACGACCGATCTTCGCATTCTTCACATATTCGCCGCCTTTTACCGGTACCTCGATGTCATCCGTTCCCTTGAGTCCATCGCCAATGATCACGGGACATCCCACCGTCAGAGGCGTGAAACCATTCTCCCAGGCACAATACATATGCTCGATGGCATTCTTACGGTTGCCGGGGTACAGGGTGTTGCAGTCGGTCAGAAAAGGCACACCGCCCAGCTCCTTTACCACATCCGCTACCGCTTTCGCATAATTCGGACGTAAGAAACCCAGGTTGCCCAGCTCTCCAAAGTGCAGCTTGATAGCAACAAATTTGTGATCCATATCAATATTCTGAATCCCCGCCGCCTTCATCAGACGCTTTAACTTACTGGGAAGCCCCTCTCCCAGACGGGTCCTGAAATCTGTAAAATATACCTTTGATTTTTCCATTGATTTATCCTCCGAGCAAAAAAGATACTACGATTATAACATATCTTTTCCGCTTTTTGAGAATTTTTTTGCATTCTCCACGAAGCGCTCCGCGAACTCCGGGCAGGATGGATAATAGAGGTGGGGAAAACCGTACCAGTGACTCTCTCCCACGTGGATACAGGGATAATTTCGTCCGGTGGAGGGTTTGGTAGCGATGCAGTCTGCGCCGTTGTCTTCACTGTCATAATAGTGGAATTCGTGGGCACGGATGCGGCTGCCACGAGGCATAAAATGTCCGCTGTTCTCTTCCAGTTCAATGTATCCGAAGCGCACCAGATGTCCGGTGTCGAAGCATTTACTGGGCAGGACTCCCGCCATGGGATAGGAATGTCCTTCCCGATCCGTCAGGGTCGTATGCAGGTATAGAAAACCGCCGCACTCTGCCACCGTGGGCAGGCCGTCTGTGACTGCCTTCCGGATTGCTGTGCGCATGGTATCATTCTCGCTTAACTGTCCGGCATACAGTTCCGGATATCCACCGCCCAGTAACAATCCGTGAATGTTTTCCGGTAAGTTTCTGTCATGCAGCGGGGAAAAATACACCGGTTCCGCGCCCGCCTGTTCCAGCAGACGCAGGTTCTCTTCGTAATAAAAACAAAAAGCTTCATCCCGGGCTACGGCGATCCGTGGGCGTATTGCTTCGCTGGTTTCTACGGAATCCTCCACTACCGTCTCTTCCTCCAACAGCTCCGCTTCCTCTGCGATCTGCAACAGTTTTGAAATGTCTGCGGTCTCCCGTAATCTCTCTGCCGTCATACGGATCTGTCCCTGCAAGTCTTCCAGTTCTCCCGGCATGCACAAGCCTAAGTGTCTGCTGGCGATCTGCAGGTCCTTATTTTCCGGAAAATACCCCAGTACCGCAATGCCCAGTTCATCTTCTGCCAAGGGTTTCAGTATCTCATAATAGGATGCGGACATCCGGTTGAAGATCACGCCACGGATCAGATGTGCCTTATCGTAAGCCAGGAATCCGGCAATCAGAGGGATCACCGATCTCCCCATGCCTTTTGCATCCACCACCAGCAGGATGGGGGTCTGCGTCACCTTTGCCAAATGATAGGAGGAGCCTTCCTCACGGATGCCGCCCAGCCCGTCATACAATCCCATAACACCTTCCATGACCACAAGCTCGTCTTCTCTGCGATCCTTCAAAAACAGCTTACGGGTGCCCTCTTCTCCGGTAAAAAAGGTATCCAGATTCCGAGAGGGCACCCCCAGCACCTGTCTGTGGAACATTGGATCAATATAATCCGGGCCGCATTTACAGGAAGAAATATCCTCACCGTTTTCTTTAAAAATCTGCAATAATCCACAGGTGATCGTAGTCTTGCCGCTGCCGCTCTTCGGTGCAGCGATCATAATGCGGCGTATCTTCTTTTTCTGTGCTCCGGTCATCTCTGTACTTCTCCATTCTTACCGTTTCCGGTCTCCCCTGCGTTTTGTTTTGTTTTCTTCGCGTTATCCATAGGATCCGTTCCTGTCTCCCGGAACGTAAATGAACAGATCCACACCGGATTTTCCGCCTGGGGCAGATGATAGCTTAAGAGCTTCTTCACCCGGCTTACCTGCATCTGCAGGATCTCCTCTTCCTCCACCGGAAAAGTATCCAGCACTTCCTTAAATTCTGCAATGGTCTCCATGCTGATGGCATTGATCACAATACGCATATGGGGATTCTTCCGGTACAGGGTCTGTAAAATATCCAGCAATCTGCCGCCGCTGCCGCCGATAAAGGCATGGGTCGGCACAGGTAATTCCTCCAGCCCTTCCGGTGCCGGGGCTTCAATGATCTGTATATTATCCATGTGAAAATGCTCTCTGTTCTTTCGAAGCAGTTCCACCGCCTCCGGCTTTCTCTCAATGGCATAGACCTGCACCCCTCCGGGCACCCCGGCGATCTCTATGGCGACGGATCCGGTGCCGCTGCCGATGTCATAGACCACGGCGTTTTGTGTCAGGTTCAGCTTGCAGATGCTGACCTCGCGGACTTCTTCTTTTGTCATTGGCGTTCTGCGGATTTTTCCCTCGGTTTCCGAAGCATCCCGCAGGAAACAGATATCGGCTCTTCCATGGGTCAGGCGTTCCGGTTGCCAGTGAGGATTGCGGATCAGGCAGGTATATAACCCTTCCTCCGTAATCTCCTCACACTGCCCCGGGGTCAGGATCCGGATGCTTTCCTCCGGATAGGACAGCTGATATCCTACAATCACTTCACAGTCTGTCAGTCCCGCTTCTGCAAGCAAATGTCCGATCTTGCGGATGTCCTCACTTCCTGAGGTCAGTAAAAATACCTTTTCATGGCTCTTCACCGTTGTCGAAAGCCGGTTCAGCTTCTTGCCGTGCATGCTCAAAATGGCGGCATCTTCATAACTTTCTCCCACTCGGGCCGCCAGTGTGGCCACGGAAGAAATTCCCGGCAGGATCCGTACTCCTGCGTTCAACACTCCTACGGCAACGGCTTCCTGCAATGCCACATACAGCTTCCTGCATCCGCTGTAAAATCCGGTATCCCCGGAAAAAAGGACCGTTACCTGAAGGGGATCTTTCTGTTCTGTAAGACCGTTTTTCTGTAATTGCTCCAGATACGGCAGAATCTGCTCCGTCATGTAGTAAGGTCTTTTTTCGATTTTAGCAGAATATCTTTCGATCATGCGCTCCGCACCCAGCAGGATATCTGCAGTTTCGATCGCATGCTGCACTTCTTGTGTCTGACCGTCTTTGCTGCCCATGCCGATTCCGGCGAGGCAGATCTCCATGCTGCCCTGCCCGGAGAGCTTACAGTCACAGAGCTGTTCCAGTTTTCCACAGATTTCCGCAAAAGAATACGTATCTACAGCCTTCTTGGCAGGCTGTATCACATACACCGGGATCCCCAGAATTTTCGCAGCTTCCAGTTTCTCCTGATACCCTCCGGTGCGTCCGCTGTTTTTCGTGACCATGTGATGGATATCGTATTGCTTCAGGATAGCGGCGTTCATCTCTGTGGAAAAAGGTCCCTGCAATGCCAGGATCTGTCTGCCTTTGATTCCCTGCTCCATGCACAGTTCCAGGCTCTCTCTGCCCGGAAGGATCCGCACATACAGGCGATCATGGAGTCTTCCGGAGGCACAATACGTCGGCAGTTCCTTGCTCCCTGTGGTCAGCAGAATATTGCCCTCTGTATTCTCCAGCACTTTGGCACAGTCAGCATTGCTTTCAAAATACCGGATACTTACGGCAGGATTCTCTGCTTCCGGAGTCTCCGAAATTTCCCGTTCCAGACGCAGGTAAATGGAAGACTGTGTTTTCACAGCGTCCCGTATGTTCTCTGTAACGACCTGGGCATAAGGGTGGGTGGCATCCACTACGATCTCATAACCCTCGTTACGCAGAAATTCTTCCATCTGCTGCCGGTCCATTCTGCCACGGTGAAGAGATACGAGTGGCTGCCCCTTTGTCCCTGCCGCCTCCGCATCCGTCTGTTCCCGCATCACGATCTCACCATATTCCGTTGCCACGCATACGGTATGCGCGATTCCGGCATCTGCCAGGATTTCCGACAGCCGCCGTCCTTCTGTGGTTCCCGCAAAAATTACTATTTTTTTCATCCTGCTCTCCTCCCAAAGAGAACTTAATGTATGTTGTTCTCCACATGATATCCGCGCTTTGTGATCAACTTGTCCCTAAGGATCTCCGTCTCCGAATTGCCGATAAATACCGTGGTGAACATATTGACTTCCCGGTCCCTTAATTCCCGCAGCGTACAGGTCACCGCCCGGGTGCCTTCTCTGCCGATGTTTTCCACATAGCCGCAGGGGCGCTCCCCTTCTATGGTTTCCAGTAAAATATCACAGGCTCTTTGCAGATAATCCTTTCGCCTGTGGCTGGAAGGGTTGTAAATTGCCATGGCAAAATCTCCCATTGCTGCCGCCCGCAGTCTCTTTTCGATCTTCTCCCAGGGAGTCAGCAGGTCGCTTAAGCTGATCACACAGAAATCATGGTTTAAGGGTGCTCCCAGTACCGCCGCCCCACTGCTTGCCGCTGTAATACCGGGGATCACGATCAGTTCCGTCTTGGGATGTTCTTCTCCAAGCTCATACATCAGCGATGCCAGGCCGTAGATACCGGCGTCGCCGCTGCAGATCAATGCCACCCGCTTCCCGGCTTCCGCCTCCCTAAAACACAGTTCGCAGCGTTCTGTCTCCTGCCTCATAGGGGTGGTCAGCAGTTTTTTCCCTGCAAAACGTTCTCCCAATAATTTGACATATACGGTATAACCCACGATCACATCTGCCTGCTCCAGCGCAGCGATGGCTTCTCCTGTCATCATTTCTTCCCTGCCTGGACCTATTCCCACGATATAGATTCTGTTACTCATCCGTTTTGCCTCTTTCTATCCTTTTAAAGCCACATCCGAATCCGCTCTTTCCATGTTTTCTCTGCAACTGCCACGGTCATGCCATCCTGTGCCTGCTTGCCTAAGAGGATCCATCCGCCTGTCCCGGCTGCTTTCAGGGCGGCGCGCTCGCATACATTGTCCACGCCCACCTGTGTCTTTACGAACCCGGAACCGTGAAATTCTCCCGGCACTGCCTGTAATTCCTGTGCTGTATAAGTCCTAAATGGTATCCTGTATTTTTCACTGAATTCCAGCAGGCATCGTTCCTCTTTTTTCACGTCAATAGAAGCCAATGCTGCGATCTGCTCTATGACAATGCCCTGTTCTTCCAGTATTTTTTTCAAAAATAGATCCAGCTTTGCGCTGTCCGTATCCTTCTTGCAGCCCACGCCCAGAATATATTTTTTCGGCTGCAGCCGTAG
>OGTB01002570.1_pt1 | contig 10047 bp, 8 predicted proteins | sample 1553611 | NCBI WGS metagenome assembly OGTB01 (sample SAMEA2580032, study PRJEB22360) | human gut metagenome | biome: human gut; feature: human-associated habitat; material: faeces | place: Denmark | collected 2008/2010 | reverse complement strand
GACATCGACGACACCGCGGGGGACTACACCTGCCGCGTCGAGGCGCCGCTCGATTTGGACGCCGTGCCGGTGGAGTAAAGGCTTGAGGGTCGATAGTTAGTTTAAGGCTGCCGGGTTCTATGACCTGGCAGCCTTTTTGCATTTAGGGCAACGGGTCCGCGCGATTTCTCGGCGCACTTTTCGCTACTCGATGATTCCGAAATGGAATGATGGTGTTACGTTTCGAATCGCTATTGCTCTGTTCCTTGCCAATATTCTATATATACGGAGCTATAGAGGGGATTGGCGGGTGCGCTCGAGTTGCTCGACGTATCGCGAGGTAAGCAAGGGGGATTGTGTGAGAACAGACATGCTTCAGGAATTCATCGTCTGGGCGGAGAGCAAGACGATCGAGGCGGCGGCGAAGGAGATGCATATCTCCCAATCTACGTTGAGCAAGCATCTTATCGCACTTGAGGCTGATCTGGGTATAAGCTTGATTAACCGCCATGACAAGGGCCGCCTGACCCCTGCGGGCGTGCGCTTTTACAACGGCATCGTCGACGTGATGGAACGGCTTAACAAGACCGTCGAGGAAAGTCGGCAGATTGCGGAGAAGACCGACTACGAGATCATCGTTTGGGACCCCTTCATCTTCTCGGGCGCTATGCGCGAGTTGGAGCGCATCATGCATGCGTTTTCAAAAGAGTGTTCGGTTCCTTTCCACTTCACCTTGAGAAACGAGGCGTACAAGACTCCGGGTGAGTCGCTCGCTGAAGGCTTGGTCGATGTTGCCATCGGCTATCATCCTTTCGGGGCAGAGGACGAGGCGCCTCAGGGATCGATCGAATTCGATCTGATGGAAGAGCCGCTTGTGCTGTGGTGCAAGAAGGAGCATCCGCTTGCGCGGAAGGAGCAGCTGCTCCCCGAAGACCTCAAAGGCGTGCCCATCATGTGCAGCATGGAGCTTGCCCATCCCCTGGCACCTGCGATAACGAAGATGTGCGCACAAAGAGGGTTCAAGCCGCGGTTCTATCGCTTCAACCCCACGTCACAAGCGTCGTTTTTCTTCGATGCACCGGCGGAATGCGTCTATGTCTTCACGTCGGAACTGCGCAATGACGAGCGCATCCGTTTGCGCGATGACATGGTGCTGCGCCATTTCGAAGACAAGACGTTTGCTGTTCGTTGCTCTGTGGCGGTTCGCAACGTTGAGACCAACGAGGCGTTCTCCCAGTTCCGCGCGTTCCTTGCCGACGATGAGAACCGCTAAGGACCTGCTAAGGGCTCCCGCACTCGGCTTCGGCGAATGAAGGCGGCGGCGCACGACCCCGGCCTCAACCGAGAGGAAACGGAATGGGCGCTTGACGAGGGTTCATTCCGTTTCGTCATTAATCCCGCTTGAAGAATAATCAAAACGACGTCAAGTGACGTCGTTTTTTCTTTCGTGGGTGCATTTTCATCGCTTAGCTCATGACGTCGCCGCTTCCCATAATGGCATCTGCAGAAACCACTCCAAGACGAAGAGAGAGGGGAATGGAATGCAGATTCCAGAAGGGGAATATCGAGTCGGCACTGATGACGACTACTACGTTCGCACGAATGTGTGGTCGGCACCTGGCTGCCATGGTGCAGCGTGCGGCGCTATCCTCCACATCAAGGACGGCAAGTTCGTCGACATCGAAGGCGACGAGAGCAATCCCATCACGCAGGGGCGTTTGTGCATCAAATGCCTGAACATGACTGAGTTCGAGTATCATCCCGAGCGCATCATCTACCCGATGAAGCGCGACCCGAAGGATCGCGGCAAGAACGCGTGGGAGCGCATCACCTGGGATGAGGCGTACGACCTCATTGAGGAGAACTACAACAAGGTCGTCGAGAAGACGGGAACGCCGAATGCTGTGCTGACCCTCGGCGGCACCGGCCGTGAGGCGACGATGTTCTACCCGGTCATCTCGTTCGCCGACTTCCGCTCGGCTAACGTCGCGGCGCCGATCTCCGGCGACTCCTGCTACGGTCCTCGCTGCATGATGGCGGCGAACATCTTCGGCTCTGGCTATCCCGAGGTCGACAGCGGCATGTTCTTCGACGACAAGTACAACGACCCGCGCTTCGAGCGCCCCGAGTACATGATCGTTTGGGGTTCGAACCCGCTCGTCTCCAATCCGGCGGGCTATTTCGGCCACCAGATCATCGACATGATGAAGATGGGCACGAAGCTCATCGTCGTCGACCCCCAGATCACCTGGATGGGCTCTCGCGCTGAGCACGTGCTGCAGCTTCGCCCGGGCACTGACGCGGCGCTCGCTATCGGCATGCTGAAGGTCATCGTTGATGAGGACATCTACGACAAGGAATTCGTCGAGAAGTGGGTGTACGGCTTCGATTGGCTCGTCGAGCGAATCAACAAGTACTCCTACGAGGAGATCGAGAAGCTGACGCAGGTTCCGACCGAGCAGATGCGCACGGTCGCCCGTGCATACGCCACCGCCGACGGCACCGGCCGTAACTGCTCCATCTTCATGGGCGTTGCCATGGAGATGCAGACCGACGCGCTTTCCGACATCCAGGCTGTTTTGAGCCTCATCGCCATCACGGGCAACGTCGACGTTCCCGGCGGCAACGTGCTCGGCCCCAAGGCGTCCTTCACGGGTGCGTGGCGCTACGAGCAGATCAAGTGGGTTGCGGAAAAGGAGAAGCAGAGCCGTATCGGCAACGATCGCGAGCCGATCGAGCGCAACGCGCTTTCCAACGTCCAGTCCGACGCCATCCTTCCTGAGCTCGAGCTCCCCGATGATCAGCGTACGGTGCACATGATCTGGTTCAACAGCTGCAATGCTCTCGTGTGCATGCCCGCAGAGCCGCAGCGCTGGATCAACGCCTGCCAGAAGATGGACTTCAACGTGGTCCAGGACCTCTTCATGACGCCGACGGCGATGGCCCTGTGCGATCTGTTCCTTCCCGTTTCCACGTTCATCGAGCATGACGGCGTCGTCCAGATTCACTACGGCCGCCACACCCCTTACCTCGGCGCCGAGGTGAAGGCTATCGACTACGGCGAGACCAAGTCCGACCTGGAAGTCACCTTTGAGCTCGGCAAGCGCCTGAACCCCGAAGCTTGGGCCGAGTACGAAACGATCGAAGACTTCATGGACAACCAGATCGAGCCGACGGGCATGACGTTCGATGAGCTGCGTCACAAGGGCATCCTTTCCTTCAACGGTTGGAACTATCGCAAGTACGAAACCGGCGAGCTGCGCAGCGATGGCCAGCCCGGCTTCAACACCGTCACCGGCATGATCGAGCTGTACTCTCTGCAGCTCGAGTCCTGGGGCGAGGAGCCGCTGCCGATGATCGAGCCCGTTCCCTTCAGCAAGGAATCCAACCCCGAGATGGCGGAGAAATACCCGATCATCCTTACCACTGGCGGCCGCAAGTGGACGCAGTTCCACTCCGAATGGCGCCAGGTCAAGGGTATGCGTGAGATCGATCCGTGGCCGGTGCTGACCGTGAACCCCGAGACCGCTAAGGAATACGGCATCTCCGAGGGCGACTGGGCCGAGGTCTTCAATGACACCGGCAAGGCACGCCTCAAGGTGAAGGTCTCCCCGGTTATCAAGCCCGGCATGGTGCACGCGACGCATGCATGGTGGTTCCCCGAGCAGGACGGCGAGGCTCCGAACTACTTCGGCGCGTTCAAGTCGAACATCAACACGCTGCTTCCCAACGACAGCTGCGGGCGCATGTACAAGGGCAGCCCCTACAAGTCGAACATGTGCAATATCCGCCGTGTCACCGGCCTGGACGACTAGTCGGTAGCCGAGAAAAGAGAGGAGAAGAAAATGAGCAAGAAGGCACTTCTTATCAACTACAAGTACTGCTCCGGCTGCCACAGCTGCGAAATCGCTTGCCGCAACCACCTTCAGTGCGGTTTGGGCAAGTGGGGCATCAAGCTGACCGAGATCCAGCCGTTTGAGGCCCATCCCGGCGACTGGAACTGGGACTATGTTCCCGTTCCCACGAAGCTCTGCGATCAGTGCGCCGAGCGCGTCGAAGCGGGGGAGAAGCCGGCGTGCGTCAAGCACTGCCAGTCGTTCTGCATGGAGTATGGCACGCCTGAGGAAATGGCGAAGCGAGCCGAGGAGCTCGGCGACAAGACCGCCATCTTCATGATTTAAAGGCATTGCTCGCGTGGTGCGGGCGAGCGCTTCGTCCGCACCACGCCACGATATCGAGGTTGCGTCCTATTGGAGACGCGTGGGGCGCAACCGATTTATTACCGCGCTAGTGCTGTGAAAGAGGGGGACGGCATGGCTAAGAGGCAACGTGGATGGACTACGCTCACCGATATCGAAGAGTTCAAGACGATAACGTGGAGCTTCCTTAAGAATATTACCATGACCTGGGAATATGACGGCATGGCATATCTGTTTCGTGAGGCTCGTATTCCCATCTACGGTATCGACCGCGGAACCATGAAGATGAACCACCCCATCATGGCAATGGGAATTCCCATGCAGAGGGACAAGAACTACGGCGTAGATATCTATGTTCCCGCCAAACTCAAGAAGAAGGCCGCTTCTCTGTTAGCGGATGAGGCTCGCGTTCGCGAATGCGCCGAGCTCGAAATCGTTGCTGGGGAAGAGAATGCGCGCGCTTTCAACGAGGAGGCTCTTGCAAGCAAGAAGAGGAATTCCCAGCGGAAAGCTGAGCGCAGGAAGGGTTTCTTCAAGACTCTTCTGTGCAAATAAAGGAGTGGGATTAAAAAATCCCAAAAGAAAAAGAGGTGGCTATGCTTCAAACCGAGCAAGATTTGCAAGCGAAATCAGGAGGCTTGCACTACGCATTCGTGATTTGTCTGGGTGGCTTTTTGCTTTTCGGTATCGTTTTGGCGGCGCAACGCCTACCGTCTATCGCACTCGATTCCGTGCGACAGACATTGGGCGTCGGTTACGCCGAGGTTGGCCTGATCACTTCGGTGTTCATGATTTTCTACGCCGGCTTGTCGCTGGTGTGGGGCATGCTTGGCGATAAGATCGGCACGCGTTGGGCGATGACGCTGGCGTGCGCTCTGTCGTCTGTCGGTACGATTCTCTTCGGCCTGTTCGGCGGCACGAGCCTTGCTGCCGCAATCGTCACGTGGGCCATCTGCGGCATCGGCTGCGCTGGCCTTCTGATGGCGATTCTCCCGAAGATCATCTCTCGCTGGTTTGCGCCGAACAAGCGTGGCTTCGGCATGTCGCTGTGCACGCCTGGCGCGAACTTTGCAGCGCTCATCCTCGGCGTTGTTGCGCCGCTCGTCATTAACGGCCTCGGCTGGAACATGGCTTACGTAGCGTTCGGCATCTACTTCGCCTTCATCACCGTGTTCGTCGCTTTGACGTTCCGCGAGGGTCCCGAGGAGAAGGGCCTTGCTCCCTATGGCGCTCCGAAGGGCACCCAGGCTGCTCCTGCTCCGAAGCTTGAGGAGAAGGCTGGGGCTTCCGGTAAGAAGGTCTCCCCGCTGCGCCAAGTTGCGAGAATGGGTATCACCTGGCACTTCGGCCTGTTCTACGCGGTGTACCAGCTGGGCTACATGGCCGCAACGCAGTACTATGTCGTGTCGATGACCGGCAACGGCTTTGATTTGGCAACCGCTGCGTTCTCCCTCACCATCGGCGGCGTGCTCACGATCATCACCGAGCTTGTCGTCGGCAGCCTGTCCGACCGCTTTGAGCGCAAGAACATGATCGGCATCATGGTGGCTTGCACGGGCGTCCTTTCTGCGGGATATGCGATCTACCTGCTGAACACCCCGGCTCCGGATTTGATTCCGTGCTACTTCTTCATTGCCCTTATCAGCGCATCCACCGGTGTTATCACGGTTATCATGTCGGGCGCTGGCGAGTACTACAACGATGAGTGCCGTGCAACGGGCACTGGCATGATCGGCACCATCAACATCGTCGGCCGCTACCTCGGTCCGTGGGTTGCCGGCATCGTGATCGACGCAACCGGCCAGACCGCCTACGCGTTCGTCATCGTTGCCGTCGCCATGATCGTGTCCTGCTTCATCGCCTTCGCGATGCCGCGTGCGGCAACCGTCCAGGCGAAGTGGGCTGCGAACAACTAGCAAGTCTCTTCCGTTCGATTGCGGTCCCGCTACTCTCCACAGGTTGGACCGCAATCTCTTTGGCGAGGGCTTGGTGCGGTCTTCGGACGAGCGCTGAGTCCTCGCACTCCCTCCGATTTACCTGCGCGCCGTGAACGATAGATTGGACGGTGCAGCCGTATCCCCACGATTCGGGAAAGGAGTTTTGCCATGACATGTTTTCCCTGTATCAAGTGCAACAAATGTCGAAAATTGATTCCGAAGATCGATATCGTCTGCTCGCAATGCGGTGCCGACATGCCGCCCGGCATTCCCTCTTGTCCGAAGTGCGGTTGCACCAAGAGAAAGTTTATCAAGGGTTCTGTCCCGAATCCCGATTGGCAGGGAACGGCAGAATTCAGGGAGCCATCGAGCTCCGATTCCTCACAATGATCCTCGCCGCAATCTGAGATGCGGCGGATCTATCCCCTTATGGCCCGGATGCACCCTCAAGCATCCGGGCTCTTTTGCGTTTGAGGGGGGAGATTGTGCCCGCTATGGGACAACCCATCGCGCCCGACGTGCCTTTTTCGGCAAATGTACTAGAATATGCCCCATGCAAAAGTCTTGGTCTGACATACGCGAATCCATCACGACGCCCCTCATGGGCTTCACGATTGTCGTGCTGTTCCTCGTGTGCTTTCTTCTTGCGATGGTGGTCCTGGTGAGCGTCGTTCGCGTGCTGATGGGGTAGCGCCATGTGGCAGAGGTTCTCGCTTTACGACCTGCGCGTCATCGGACATTACCTCGGTACGCTCACCCAGCTCTTTGCGGCGCTTATGGCGGTGCCGTTTATAACGGCGCTCGTGTTCCAGGAATGGGAGCCCGCCGAGCGCTACTTGTTGGGCATCGGCATCGCGCTTGTCGTCGGCACGCTGTTGCAGTTTTTGCGCATCGAGCCTGGTCGCCTGGGCCGCCGCCAAGCGCTTGCGGTCACGGGCTTCGCGTGGATCGTGCTTGCGTTCTTCGCATCGGTCCCGCTTTTCCTGTCCGGGCACTACGCCACCTATATGGATGCGCTTTTCGACGGCGTCTCGGGCCTCACGACGACAGGTGCCACCGTCGCGCTCGACATTGACCACTTCTCCAACGCCGACAACATGTTCCGCTTCATGATGCACCTGGTCGGCGGCTTGGGACTCATTGTCGTCGCGCTCTCGCTTGGCATTTTCGGCAAGCGTTCGGGGTCGTCGCTCTACACCGCCGAGGGCCGAAGCGAGCACGTGGTTCCCAACGTCGTCCAGACGACGCAGCTCATTTTGCGCATCACGCTCGTCATCATCTTCATCGCCGCGGTGGTGCTCACCGCGCTGTGCATCTCGATCGGCATGGAGCCTGTCCGCGCTGTGCTGCAATCGATCTGGCTGGCAATCTCCGCGTTCAACACCGGCGGCTTCGCCCCCAAGGGTGAAAGCGTCTCCTACTACAACTCGATTCCCATCGAGGTATTCCTTATGCTGCTCATGATCTTGGGCTCTATCAGTTTCGTCGTCCATGCCGAGGTGTGGAAGGGGCGCCTGCAATCCTTCTTCGGCGATATCGAGATTCGCACGATGCTCATCTGGCTGCTCGTGATGACGGTTGTCGTCGCAGCGTCTCTTTCGGCGAGCGCCCTGTTCTCCGACCTGCCCGCGATAATTCGCCGCGGCCTGTTCATGGTGGTGTCGGCATTCTCTACCACTGGGTTCCAAAATGTCACAACCAATCAGCTCACGACGGTGTTCTCGTCGGGCGCCTTCCTCGCGCTCGCGCTGATTGCGGCGGTTGGCGGCTCGGCGGGATCGACCGCAGGCGGCGTGAAACTTCACCGGGTTGGCATCATCTTCAAGTCGATTGTCTCCACGGTGAAAGAGGCGGTGTCCCCCTCGTCTGCTCGCGTTGTCGTTTCCTATAACCATCTGGGACGACGCGTTCTTTCCTCCGATGCTGTAAAGGAGGCGATGACCGTGTTCGTGCTCTTTGTGATCACGTACTCGGTCGGCGCGCTCGTGGGCATCGCGCACGGGTACGAGGCATCCCAGGCCATCATGGAGTCGGTCTCCATGACCTCGAACGGCGGAATCATCACCGGCATTGTGACGCCTGGCATGTCGCCCTCCCTTGAGGCGTTCTACATCTTCCAGATGTGGGCGGGCCGTCTTGAGTTCGTCACGCTGCTCGCCGTTTTGGCCGAGATTATCGCGTCGCTTGCTCCCCGAAAGAGGGTGCGGCGCCAATGAGCAGGCACGATACGACACCTTGGGCCTCGCTTTTCGGACGCGCGCTGCTGGTTGCGCTCGCGGTTTTGTTCTGCCTGTTCGCATGCATGCCTGTTGTCGCTTTCGCGGACGACGGCGACGGCGAAGATGATTCCAACCTGATAAACCCCCAGCAGCGACCCGACTCGTCGTTCATCTACGATTCGTCGATCATCGACCTGTCGAACGCCGATTCCTACTACGACAAGCAGACTGTGCAGATTACCGGCGAGGCGGTGGGAGACATCATCGATGCGCGCGACGGCATGGTATGGGTCACGCTCGCCGAGGCCTCGAACTCGAACAACGCATCGGTTTCGGTGCTGATGACGCGCGAGTCCGCGTCGCATATCGACACGCTCGGACGCTATGGAACCACGGGGACGATGCTGCAGGTCCGCGGGGTGTTCCACCTCGCCTGCCCCGAAGACCAGGGATTGAGCGACGTGCATGCGACGAGCGTTGCCGTGGCCGCGAAAGGGTCGAATCATGTCGAGGAGTTCCGCCCCGAGGCGTTTGCAGTCGGTGCCGCGCTCACTGTCGTCGGGTTTGCTCTCATGGGACTGTTCCGCTACTTGCGGGAACGCCAGCGTTAGGGGGAGTTGTTGGAAGAAACGGTTGCCATCGGGTGCGTCGTCAAGCTCGACCGCGGGTTCCCCTTGGTGCGTCTTGAGGACGGAGCTGAGCTTCGCTGCAAGCACGCAACGTCGCTCGTGAAGGGAGAGCGCGTCCGCGCGGTGATCGGCGACAGGGTGCGCGTCTCGTTCGCCGAGCGAAACGACAAGGCGCTCATCGTCGAAGTGCTTCCCCGTTCGCGCGAACTTGTGCGGAAGGACCCCACCGAGCGTGCCGTTCCCCAAGTGCTTGCCGCCAACTTCGATCGCGTTATCGTGACGCAGCCTTCAGTGGAAGTGAATATGCGCAGGCTGGAGCGCGAACTGGTGCTTGCCCATGAAACGGGCGCCGCCGTGTCCGTCGTGCTCACGAAGGCCGATCTCGCCGAAAGCGAGGACGAGGTCGAGCGCGTCCGCGAGCGCGTTCGGGCGCTTGTCGGCGCGGATGTGGAGACGCTCGTCGTGTCGGAAGCGATGCCCGAAAGCGTCGAAGCCGTGCGCGCGCTCGTGCCCGAGGGGACAACGGCGGTGCTTATCGGACGGAGCGGCGTGGGCAAGTCGAGCCTGGTCAACCTGCTTGTTGGACGTGATGTGCAAGAGACGGGGACGGTGCGTGAGACCGATGGCGCGGGCCGTCATACCACGGTGAGCCGCGAGATGGTGTCCATTCCCCACGGCGGCTACGTGGTCGACATGCCAGGCGTGCGCGGTTTGGGCCTCTGGGATGCCGACGCAGGTATCGGCGTTGCCTTCGCCGACGTGGAAGAGCTTGCCGAGCAGTGCCGCTTCCGCGATTGCAAGCACGAGAACGAGCCTGGTTGCGCCGTTCGCGCCGCCGTCGAGCGTGGCGATCTTGCGCGGGAGCGCTTCAAGTCCTACGTTTCCCTGAAGCGCGAGACCGAGGTCGTCCGCGAGCGCCGCGAGCAGGCGCGCTGGATGCAGCGCGAGCAGGCCCAGGCGGGATCGCGCGGTTCCCGTCGTTCGGGCAAGGGCTCTTCGGGAAGCGCGGCGGGAACGGGCGGCAGCGCGGGCGGGCGAAAGACATCGGCAGCCTCGTCGAAGATGCGCCGCAACAAGTCGGGCC
>OGTB01002560.1_pt1 | contig 10088 bp, 10 predicted proteins | sample 1553611 | NCBI WGS metagenome assembly OGTB01 (sample SAMEA2580032, study PRJEB22360) | human gut metagenome | biome: human gut; feature: human-associated habitat; material: faeces | place: Denmark | collected 2008/2010 | reverse complement strand
ACTGTGTCACCGTCAGATGTTCCTCGGTGCTGCCACGCTCTCCACGCTCCACATCGGTATATCCGGCAGCACGCATGAAATTAAAAAAGTCATCCTGCAACACGCTGTAGGATGACCTTAAAATCTTTTTTCCTTTTTCATTGAGCTTGGGATTTCCGTCCTCGTCAAGCACCGGTTTGGAGTCCCATTTCTTACTTCGGCTGACTTGTGTGATCGTTTCCTTTACCGTTCCCCGGAGAGCTTCATCCTTACATCGCTTCGACCAAAGGATCTGCTTTTCCACTACCGGAATATAAACCACATGGAGGTGATAGTGGTACACATCCTCGCCAAGAGCTTCGGACATTGCCCGGTTGTGCTCATCGGCGTGCATCACAGCAGAGAGGATATACTGCTCACCGCCTACGATCTCCACGGCGGCTTTATAGGCATCAGCATAAAACTGTTTTGCAAATTCATAGCCGCCGTGGTTGTAGAAATAAGCGGAGTTCACATCAAAAACCAACTCGCCGTATTTGATGGCATCCGGTTTCAGACCTCTGGTGGAGATCACGCCATCCTGTTCCATTTGCTCAAACATTTTCACATAATCATCGGTGGGAGTCTTGAAGTGAACATTCAGCGGAGTGCGTTCCGGCACAATGTCTTGATTGCTGTAACTGTCCTTTTCTCGCTCATTGTGTTCCTGTATTTTTGCCACATCGTCCGGTGTCGGTAAGTCCTGATTCCGGGCTACGGTGCGGTCTATTCCATCATTTCTTGCCATAGATTTTTTGTCCTTTCCTTAAAATTTGCAGACAGCGGGGAGCTGCGGAGAGGCACTTTTTCAAAGTGTAATAACCCACTATAACACTTTCATCCATACTGGCTGCAAAGTGCCGTGGCCTCTCCGAGGGCTCTCCCGAGGGGGAGTGCGGTTGCTGCGGCAACCTCTGCTGACCAATGCGAAAATGTCTGCAACTTTTCCCATGGTCAGCCCGTCTGCATGAAGCTGTTCCGGTGAACTTCTCTTTGCAGACGGCGGCAGCGAAAAGCGTATCTTTCACTGCCATCCATAGACAGCACTGCGGTGTGCCTATGGGGACGGGAACTACGAGGGGATGTTGCCGGGGCATCACTTCTCCCGTCTTTGCTGCCATACGATGTCGTATCCCAGCACATCGGCAAGCTCCAATACTTCCTTGTATCGGATGCTTTCCCGCTGTAATTTTGCGGACAGGTTGGAAACGCTGTCGCTCCAACCGTACTCGTCCGAGAGCAGGTCAACTACTTCCTGCATAGTCATTCCGGCACGGATGATCTGTGCCTTGATTTCGTTGCGTACATTCATATTGTAAATTCCTCCATATTTTTGATTTACAATTCGGTGCAAAGGCTACTCCCCAAAGCGGAGCAGATGCACCGAACAGTGAAAAATCTGCTTTCTCCAAAATCGCTTTCATTTTGTGAGTGCGATACTCTGTCCATACAGGCATATATCCCACTTTGCTGTTCCGTGGGATTTTGTCTGAAACAGCGAAAACACCCATTGTTTCGTAAACTGGGTGCATGGTTTGGAGAAGCACGATTTGGTGAAATGGTTTCGTCCTGCGGTCAAGAACTTTGCTGTTTCCATTACCATTGATTTTCAATGCCCGAAAACAGGTCAGTTCTGACAGCTGATTATTCCTATAAAAAAGGAAAACAGGTAAAACGCTGTGTACATACATACAGAAAACGAAAGACAGGAATCAGTCCTGCCATTCCTCCGGTACGTACGTACATGGCGAAACGTCGTAAAACCCGTTTATATTAGGTCGTGCCACAGCTTCCACACCCATAAATCCCCATACCCGCCGTCCGGCTGAGTTGGTGATGTTGTTGCAATGCTCCAAATTAAATTTCTTTGCATTGGCAACCATGGCATCGCTGAAGCTGCGGGATTTCAGAGGGGCAAGGGAGTTTTCCTCACACCACAGGCGATAGATAGCGTAAAAGTCCTTGGAACTGATGGACGCATCCGCCTTGCGCCGGATATATCCCTCGGAATCCATGAAGTCAAAAATGTTGTTATTGTCACGCTTGACCGCTTCCCGGTTTTCACGGATGCGGTCGCTCTCCGTAAACTTAAAGTTGTTGGCAACAAGCCGCTGCAAGCCTTCAAATGCCCAGAGGAAAATCCCCTCGGCTTCGGCTTTCATCTTCTCTGCAAGATCGGGATCGTCGGCTCTGTCCACGGGCTTTTCCTTGGTAGTCAGCACAAGCTGTCTACGGTAAAAACCATCGCTACGGTCATACAGGGCTTGCAGATCGCCATTGCTGAATGCCATCAACCGGGCGAACATCCAGCCCTGATAGCTCTGTTTACCTTTGCGTTCCAAATCCATCTTGCCCTGTGCGGTTACAATGGATTTTACATAGTTGGTCTGGCGCAGAGCTTCCATCCGCATATCATCATCCACGCACAGCAGGATGTGTTCCAGATCGGCACGGGCGAAGCGGTTTTCGGAAATTTTACCGATACTGCCGTCTTTCATATTCGTGCCGAATATGGTGGACAGCACTGCACCGATTTGAGATTTGCCCTCGCCGCCGTTGCCCTTAATCACCATCATGCGCTGCCCCTTGTTGGAGGGAATCAGGCAGTAGCCGATAAACTCCTGCAAGGTTGGAATATCTTCTTCATAGAGCAAACCGTCCAAAAAGTTCAGCCACAGAGCAGGTGCAGCAGCGTTTGGATTGTAGGAAACAGGCAAGCGGCTCTGTACGATTTCCTTTTTCCCCTCGATAAATCTTCCATCCAGCATGAGCGTTCCGTTGGCAACATGGATGCGGTCAGGCTGGGGAGGAAGATCCTCAACCATGGCTTCCAGTTTCAGCAATTCCATGATGTTTTTGATCTTCTGCGGTACGCTGCTGATGGTGTAGCTTTTCAGCTTTTCGTAGACCTCGCCCCGCAGGACAATATCATCCGTTACCCGTCCATTGGGCGTAAAGAAAGCCCTGTTTGCAAAGATGATTCTGCTCTCTTGCAGAAATTCTTCACAAAACAGAGCTTCATTGATATTCTGCCCATCAAACCAGACAGGCAAATTCATATCAGGCGTTTTCCGGTTCTTCGCCATGGTGTGCCACCTCCTTTTTCTTTCGTGCAGTGTACTCTTTCAGAAAGTCGATATACCCGTCCTTCATCAGTTTGTCCACAACAGCTACACGCTGTTCCAATTCGCCCACGGTCAGCACATCTGCCATATATTCGATATGGCAGTGCATCTGGCAGGCTTCCACAAAACGGTCATCATAAGGCTCGTCCGGTGTCTTTGGTGCATAGCGCACTTTCCAATCCTCCAACAGATGCAGATAATCCGTCAGCACCCGGAAACACAGCATTTCATCCTCCCGGAACTGACGGATATAGGGACGCTTTGGCTTGACCATAGCTGCGGCAGTGGGCGGTTTCGGGTCAAGCCCAAAGTCCGCAGCCAGCTTTTGCACTGCTTCATGGTTACTCAGATTGAACAGCTTTGCCACAAGGTCGATCACGTCTCCCTTGGCTCCGCAACCGAAGCAGAAGAAATAATCTTCATTCAGCTTCAAGCTCGGATGCCGGTCATTGTGGAATGGGCAGCAAGTCATACCGCTGCGGTTGACTTTCAGCCCATAGTGCTCGGCAGCTTGCTTCACGCTGATCGCCGCCTTGATGTTTTCATAGATTGTCATAGAAAAACCTCCGTTCATAGTATTCAGAAAGTACGAACCCCCCGCCGTGATTGGCAGGTGCTTCGCCCTTTCTACTATGGTTATGACGGATTTGAAAAAAAGCAGGCTAAAAGCAGGACAACCTCATTTCAAAAAACAGGACAACTTATCTGATGATGTAGATTTCTTCACATTTGCATGGTATAATTAGAAAAGTGAAAAAACAGGACAGGAGGGCAAGCATGAATCAAGAACTGATGACATTGGATTTTTGGCAGGATACGGTCATATATGAGGGCAAAATATTTCCTATCGGTACTCTTGCCTGTGATGCGCTGAATGTTCCTGCGGATACCCTCGCAAGAATGAACGAGCAATGCGAGAAAATCAATCTACTGCTTGGAATGTTAAACGCCGGACAGGATGCTTCCGCACTCTTTCCTATGGCAAAGGAAGCTGTGCTGACAATGGTGGATATTCTCAGCGAAACGCCGCCGTTCTCCAATATGAATATTCCAAAACATAGAGAACGGATTGAAAAAGTCTTTACTGCGGACAATGCGCTGAAATATATGGAGTTTGCCATAAAAGCCGCAACTAATTCCTTGCAGTTTGAAGAAATCCCGAACTATGCCGATGCAATGATGCTCCAACGATATACTGCTGTATTCGGGCATCTGGCATACTCCCTTGGGGAATACCAAACCGCAATGCTTGATTTTGCGGAAAAATCAGACGGAAATGAAGCAGACCGTACCGCAGAGGGCTTCGCCAGAATGTTCGGCAGCTATTTCCCGCCGGAGTTCTCTATCACGGAGGGCAATGCCTGGATGTCTACCCTGAACAATTCCGTTCAGTATGTATCGGTCATCCGTCCCGGCGAAAAAGTTGCAAAGCTCGTCAAGCGAATCCATTATGTATCCTTTGTGGGGATGTTCCGGTCTGATCTCTTTGAGGGCTTGTGTGTCGGTCATGCACCGAAGAAATGTAAAATTTGCGGCAAATGGTTTCTGACAACCAACGCAAGGCACACCAAATACTGCGGCGGCTATGCGCCGGGGGACAAGCTACACCGCACCTGCCGACAGATCGGCAATCTGAAAGGCAGAGAACAACGGGAGCTTGCAGACGATCATCCTGTTATCCAGATATACGAAAAGCGGCTGAATACCATAAACCGCTATATCAAGCGTGGCAAACTGGATGAGGATTTAGCAGAGGTTATGAAGAAACTGGCGAAAGATAAGATGCTCCGGGCAAAAAGTAATGTCGCTTATGCCAAGGGAACTTATGAGAAAGAAATGGAACAGGTTGCTTTGAAGAAAGAAGCCCAAAAGTGCATTTGAATTTGTTAGGAGGAACAGTCAATGAAAATAGGATTTTTGTTTTTCTTGGTTTTCTGTATAATTGCAATTTTTGCGAGTAAGAAAAAGAAATAAATTTGAAATTGGACGTTGAAAGGAGGTGCGCTATGCTAAGTGATTTTACATGGAATATGACCGGATACATACCAAAATACGCTGTCAATCCGCACGGTGATGGTATCATTCCCTATATGGCAGAGCGCATCTTCCAACTGGAACCGGAGCCGCCAGCGGTGGGCAGTCTGAATGAATATATCCTGTCTGCCTTGCGGGAAAAGAATTTGATATATTTCTCGTTCTTCCTCCACCATTATGAGCCACAGCTCAATAAGCGCATCAAAGGCTTTTGGGGTGTGGATGGCGGCGATCTGTACGATACAGACCGTTTTATAGATATAAAGCTCTCCTGCAGGGAACAAATGCTCCAAAAGCTGATGGACTATGATCCTGCCAAGGGTGCGGAGTATGCTACATACATTTTCCCGTTCATCCGGGATGCTATGCTCCGCTTCCGCATGGGCGAAGAAAAATGGTCGGTATCCTCTCTGCCCAATTATAAAATGGTGCGGTCAATGGCTTGGCTGTACCATAACACCAAGGATGCAGTCAGCGAGTTTTCCAAAAAGTATAACTGTGACTTTGCCCTTGCGGAAGAATATCTGAGAGTTGTTCGAGGTATCCGCAATCAGCAACCATTCTATGTGACAGATGAGGACGGCGAGGAAACGGGCGAAGATGTTGCTCTTGATGATACTTGGAACTACTCCGACATCCTCTGGAACGGCATACAGGCAGAAAAGGTGCAGCGAGCTTTTGATAAGCTGAACTACCGGGAACAGACCTTGCTTGAAAAGCGGCTGGCAATCTGCATGACCTGCGGGCATGTCGGCTCATGGAAAGGCCGTCCCACCTTTGAGGAACTGGCTGTAATGTTTGAGGGCAGCACTGCCAGCGGTGCGGAGCGAGCCTACCGCAGAGCAGTGGACAAACTGACAGAATTGTTGGTTGCCGAGGGCGCAATCCATGCTGTCCGCTTGAAACAGAAATCCAAGACCAAACGAAAAAAGAAAATCGCCACCGCAATCTACGAATACCAAGCAGACTGCGACGGCGAATGGGGCCAGATTTCATTTGATTTTGAGAACGGCACATCAGAAATAGTCCGACTTGCCGATTGGGATACAATGAAAACAAACCGCTTTGCGAACAAGGTAATAGCCTACCTTCTAAACTGCGAAAACGAGAAGTTGCCAAAGGAAACGATAGTAGCGTTTGAACTATAAAAGGAAATTGACGAGGAACGAGAATGAAAACAATCGCAATCATAGATGATGATATTCATATTGGAGATATGCTGAGAGAAGTGCTGGTGCAAGAGGGCTATTCTGTTCTTCGTGCATACTCCGGCACAGAAGCGTTATATCTTCTTTCACAAAACAAGCCCGATTTGGTGCTGCTGGATCTGATGTTGCCGGGATTGTCTGGCGAGGAAGTTCTGCCCCACATTGAGAACATTCCTGTTATCGTTCTCAGCGCAAAAGTAGATGTGCAAGACAAGGTAAATCTTCTGCTGGGCGGTGCGGCAGATTACATGACCAAGCCTTTTGATACAAAGGAGCTTCTTGCCCGTATCACTGTTCAGCTCCGCAAGGCAGAACAACATGGCGAAACCAAATCTCTTTCCGTTGGCGATTTGGTTTTGGATATGGTTTCCCTTTCTCTGACAGTACAGGAGCAGCCTGTGAAGCTGACCCGAACGGAGTATGCCATCTTAAAACTGCTGATGGAAAATCCCAAACAGGTAATTTCAAAGAGTGTCCTGCTTGACAGAATCAGTCTGGACACACCCGACTGCACCGAGCGTTCTTTGAAGCAGCACATCAGCAATCTTCGTAAAAAGATGCAGGATGTCAGCGGTGTAGACTATATCGAAACAGTCTGGGGAATTGGTTTCAAATTGGCAGAACAAAAAATCTTGACCAAATCTTGACGTTTTTCTTGACCACTTTCTTGACTTTTGTTTTGTAAACTTAGGTCAGCAAAGGAGGTAATACAATATGAACTATATTTTGCAAACAAACAGCCTGACAAAAAAGTATAAAAACTTTCAGGCATTGAATGGTCTTACTATGAATGTTCCCAAAGGTTCCATCTATGGCTTTGTGGGAAAGAACGGCGCTGGTAAGACAACCCTGATCCGCTTGATCTGCGGATTGCAGGAACCGACTTCCGGTAGCTTTTCTCTGTACGGCATCCGCAATGACAGCAAGGATATTATCAAATCCCGCCGTCGCATGGGTGCTGTGGTGGAAACACCGTCCATCTACATGGATATGACTGCGGAGGAAAATCTGAAGCACCAGTATCTCATTCTTGGTCTGCCATCATTTGATTGTATTCAGGAATTGTTGAAGCTGGTAGGTCTCGACAACACGGGAGAGAAAAAAGCGAAGAACTTCTCCCTCGGTATGAAGCAGCGTCTGGGCATCGCTATCGCATTAGCCGGTGATCCCGACTTTCTTGTTCTTGATGAGCCTGTAAATGGTCTCGACCCTCAGGGTATTGTGGAAATGCGAGAACTGATTTTGAAGTTGAACCGAGAAAAACAGATTACAGTTCTTATTTCCAGTCACATTCTGGATGAACTTTCCCGTCTGGCTACTCATTACGGTATCATTGATAATGGTCGCATGGTGAAGGAACTGAGTGCAGAAGAACTGGACACAGTTTGCCGCAAGTGTGTCCGCATGGAAGTGACCGATACTTCTACTCTGGCTCGTGTGCTGGATTCCATGAATCTGGAATATAAAATTATCTCCGCAACAACAGCCGATGTGTTCGCAAAGATCAATGTGACACAGCTGACCGTTGTACTGGCAAAGGAAAACTGCGAAGTGCTGTCTATGCAGGAAAAAGATGAAAGTTTGGAGAGTTATTACATCTCTCTGGTTGGAGGTGATAATAATGCGTAAACTTTTTCGAGCAGCCTTTTACCGTACAGAGAATAAAAAAATGATTCGAATAGAATTAGTGATTGCTGTATTGCTTTCCGCATTCATCATCCTCAACGGTTACTTCCAGACGAATTTGACTAATGCATACATCTATAAGCTGGTCGCCCGTTTTTTTGGATATTCACCCCTGATGGGACCATTTATCGCCGTATTTGCCGCATATTTGTGGGGAACAGACTATGAATATGGAACTCTGCGCAATAAACTAATCTGCGGACACACTCGTGAAGAAGTTTATTTTTCCAATCTTCTCCTGACCATATGTGCTGGACTGAGTACTGCACTAATCTGGTTGATAGTTAATGGGATGCTGGGTATTCCGCTACTGGGTACGGCAAGCCTGAACCTCTCTTTGGGAGAGATGGCATTTTATATTTTTTCAAGCCTTTTGATGGTCGTTGCACTCTCCAGCGTATGTTGTCTGTTGGCAAGTCTGGCGGAGAACAAAAACTCAGCGACACTTCTTTGTCTGGGAGCTGTAGCTGCAATGGTCATAATCGGGATGCTCCTTTATGATCGTTTTGCAGAACCAGAGTTATTGGATGGATGGATGTGGAGTGATACAGACCCAACTGTGCGATGGCATCCCCAAAATATCAAATTCATCGGTGGAACATTTCGTATCCTGCTGGAATTTCTTATCTGTCTGACACCTGGAGGACAAGGTGTAATTCTTTGCGAAGAAGGGGTGGAACACCTGATTTTTCTTCCATTGTGCTCTGCGTTTGTAATTTTTTCAACATCTCTTATAGGAAGTCGTTCCTTTAAGAAAAAGAACCTAAAGTAAGGAGGTAGAAAGATGTTCCCTTGGATTTTGTGTTGTATTTTGCTAATTGTTGTATTTTTTCTAATCACAAAGATTATTTTTATAGAAAAAAGTATTGATGAAATTCATACAGAATTCCAGGAACGTCTTTCCTCCGACACAAACACTCTGATTGATATTTCTTCCAGCGACCCTCATCTGAGAAAACTGGCTTCGGAGATTAATATCCAGCTTCGATTGCTCCGCAAGGAACGCCATCGTTACCAACAGGGCGATCTGGAACTGAAAGAAGCTATCACCAATATTTCCCATGACCTGAGAACTCCGCTTACGGCGATAAACGGTTATCTTGACCTATTGGAACGAGAGGAAAAAAGCGAAACGGTACACTGCTATCTTTCTCAAATCCAAAACAGAACAGATGTTTTAAAAAATCTAACCGAAGAACTATTCAGATATAGTGTGGTTACTTCTTTTCAGGAACTGAAACCAGAACGTATGGATGTTGTCCGGGCATTGGAGGAAAGTCTGCTGTCTTTCTATGCGGTCATGCAGGAAAAAGGCATCCAACCGGAAATCGAATTGCCGGAGGAACCGGTTTTCCGTGAACTGGATGCAGGTGCGGTCAACCGTATCTTTTCCAACATTATCAGCAATGCGCTGAAATACTCTGACGGCGATCTGTCCGTAGTCATGGATAAGAACGGCTGTGTTACATTCAGCAACACGGCGCACAATCTGAATTATGTGACGGTCGGCAGATTGTTTGACCGTTTCTATACAGTAGAAGCCAGTCGCAATTCAACCGGTTTGGGATTGTCCATCGCCAAGCTGCTGATTGAGCGTATGGGCGGAAGTATTGGAGCAATCTACAACAATGACAAACTGCAAATCAAGATAATCTTTGCAAAATGAAATAAAAAAGAGTTTATATGAACGGAGGTGTTTTGATTATGAAGAAATACTTGAAGGAGATACTAATACTCTTAATTCAATTATTTATGTTTTATGTATTTCCATTATTTGCAGGACCAACAGACGTTATGGGAATGATAGTTTTGCTTATTTTAGCAACATTATTGCTTTCAATTCTAATTGGCAGCATTTCAAATCTGAAAGTAAAGTACTTGTATCCAATAATCATAGCAATTACATTTGTGCCATCTGTGTTTATATACTATAACGAGACAGCATTGATACATTCGCTTTGGTGTGAATGTCAACGAATATTTGAGCCAAGTGGGAACCAATATTTGAGCCACTAAT
>OGTB01002552.1_pt1 | contig 10119 bp, 6 predicted proteins | sample 1553611 | NCBI WGS metagenome assembly OGTB01 (sample SAMEA2580032, study PRJEB22360) | human gut metagenome | biome: human gut; feature: human-associated habitat; material: faeces | place: Denmark | collected 2008/2010 | reverse complement strand
CTCCCTTATGTATAATACGACAGTTATCTATATTTTTCGCTTTCTTCTGAAAATTTATTTTATACATATTAGATACTAATTTAAATTTTTAGTCATATTTTACAGGTTATTTTTATTTAATATCTATTATTTTATTTAAATTTCCTATAATTGTGTTAAAGATACACATATTGTTATAAAAAAAGCAAAGGCTTCGCCCCATTACGGGCAAAGCCTTTCGATCATTTTATATGTCGTTTTATTTTGTAAGGACCATAAGGATATCGTTGCTTCTCTTTACAAATTTTGTCATTTCTTCAGGAGAAAGCTGTTTATGGCTCATCATTGCAAGATCATAAAGCTGTTCACAGATCACCGGAACATACTCTGATCCCTGATTTTCTGCTATAAATCTTACAAGAGGATGATTTGCATTCAGTACAAGTACTTCCTGACCACCGAACATATTCGAATCCATTCCGTACATATTGTACATTTTCATCATATCCTGCATACGGCGGCTCTCCTCAGGAAGAGTGATCATCGCTGCAGTTCCCTCATTTTTCAGCTTCTCTACTTTTACTTCAAGTTTATCCTTGCCAAGATTCTTACGGAACACCTCAGTAAGTGTCTTGACTGTTGCTTCATCCGCTTTTCCGTCTTCACGAAGCTCTTCTGTCAGATCTGCATCAATTCTCTTGAACTGGATCGTCTGATCCTGCTGTTCAAGATGGGAAATAAACTGTGAATCGATCACATGCTTCAGCAGTACAGCATCTTTACCCGCTTCACGGAACATATTAATGTACTGGCTCTGCTGTACCTCATCGGTCACATAATAGATCACCGTTTTTTCCGGTTCCTCATTCTGGGATCCTTCAGAAACTTTCTCCTCTGCCTTCTCCTCTTCAGCTGCTTTTGTTTCTTCTTTTTTATTTTCCTCAATGCAGTCTTTCAGGGTAAGATATTTGCCGTCCAAATTCTTAAAGAGGATATAATCGTTCATCTTCTCACCAAATTTCGCATCCTTGATGCATCCAAATTTGATAAACGGGCTGATATCATCCCAGTACTTCTCATAAGACTCTCTGTCTGTCTTGCACATTCCGGTGAGCTTATCTGCTACTTTCTTGGTGATGTATTCAGAAATCTTTTTCACAAAACCATCATTCTGCAGTGCAGAACGGGAAACATTCAGTGGAAGATCCGGGCAGTCGATCACACCTTTCAGAAGAAGAAGGAATTCCGGGATCACCTCTTTGATGTTATCTGCAATAAATACCTGATTATTATAAAGCTTGATGGTTCCCTCAATGGAATCATACTCTGTCCTGATCTTCGGGAAATACAGGATACCTTTCAGGTTGAACGGGTAGTCCATGTTCAGATGGATCCAGAACAGCGGTTCCTTGTAATCCATAAATACCTTACGGTAAAATTCTTTATACTCTTCATCCGTGCACTCATTTGGATGCTTCATCCAGAGCGGCTGTGTATCGCTTAAGGATACCGGCCGTTTATTGATCTTTACTTTATCTTTGGCAGGAGAAACTTCCACAACTTCTTTCTCGCCTTTATCATTCTCCTTTTCCTCTGTCTTGGCATCCTCATGGATATGTTCAACTACCACATCATCTTCACGGAGATCTGCCTCATCGATCGTTTCATACTCCTGTTCAGCATTTGCTTTGGAAAGATAGATATTTACCGGCATGAAAGAACAGTATTTCTCAATAACCTCTCTCATACGATATTCATTGGCAAACTCCAGGCTTTCCTCATTGAGGAAAAGAGTGATCTCTGTTCCCGGTTCTGTTTTGTTTCCGTCTGCCATCTCATACTCCGTACCACCGTCACAGGTCCAATGTACCGGTGTGGAACCCTCCTTGTAAGAGAGAGTATCGATATGAACTTCATCTGCAACCATAAATGCAGAATAAAATCCAAGTCCGAAATGACCGATCATCTGATCATCCGTTGTTTTATCCTTATATTTCTCAAGAAACTCTGTGGCACCGGAAAAAGCGATCTGTGTGATATATTCCTCTACTTCATCTGCTGTCATACCAATACCGTTATCGATAAACTTCAAAGTTTTCTGATCCGGATCAACGATAACATTTACAGCCGGTTTGTAACCTTCCGGGAATGTATAATCTCCCATAACTTCCAGCTTTCTCAGTTTGGTGATCGCATCGCATCCGTTGGAGATCATCTCTCTTACAAAAATATCATGGTCGGAATATAACCATTTCTTGATAATCGGAAAAATGTTTTCACTGTTGATTGATAAACTGCCATGTTTTGCTGACATATATGTCACTCTCCTTTTGTTTTTATTTTTGTTTTTATTTCTGATGTTCCGACAGAGTCGGAAACCTGTTGTTTTTTTCAATAAATATATACTAATACGACTTTTTACAAAAGTCAAGAAAAATTTAGCACTCATCATTATAGAGTGCTAGCAACAGCATGTAAAACGGATCTCTATGTGCAAAAAAATCCCTCCGTACATTTTTTTTGTACGGAGGGTGCTGTAAAACTATCTTCTACATTCTGTTCTTATTTTTTCTTTCTACGATATACAAGGATTCCTCCAATACATACCACAGCCACGATCAAAATAATCACAAATGTCATGATCGGTGTACTGTCTCCCGTCTGCACTGCAGATTTCTGATTTGTCTGTGTCACTGCCGGACTCGGAGTCGCAGTAAGAACTGCTGCCTGTGATACCGTAAAAGTAACCGTACTTTCTGACTGTGTACCGGTATCCTTCCAGCTGGAGCCGTCGTATTTCTGCTGTCCAAAGGTAACTTTCAGAGTATATTTTCCCGGCTTGCTGACACGGAATGTTGCAGTATAAGGCTCTCCATCCCAGGTACGGGTCTCTGTGATCTTCCAGCTCTTCGGCTGATATCTGGTATCTCCCTTACGCGGGTTTGTATTATCCATCCCTGCACCAGATGCTGTAAAGGTGATCTTTGTATTGGTATCATACTTGCCATTGGAATCAATGCCTGTGATATTATTGTCCGATGCAGCGGCTTCCGTGCCCTGATATCCATTTACTGTAATACTTACTGCGATCACTGTACTGATCTTGTTGGGATTCTTAACCCCCTCCGGAAGAATGACGGTACCTTTTACGTTAAATATCTGACGTTCTGCAGAAGACGGATCATAGGAAGATCCCTTAACATCCCATTTAACAGATGCCTTCTGCTCTCCCTTTGTTGTAGTGATCTTTACTGTTCCCGGAAGCTTCAGGGCTTTCTGGGTTTTCTGGGTTCCATTGGGTAGATCTTTGATATCGGATGGCTTTTTGATGCCTGTAAGGTTATTCGCCTTCTTACCGTTATCTGTTTTTTTCTTTGTAACGCTGAAATGGACATTTACATAAGCTTCCACATTTGCATCATTGGCGATCACAATGTCTTCCAGATATTCCCCCTGTGAAAGTCCGCTGACCGGCTGTACGCTAAAGGTTGCATTATCTCCTGCTTCCAGCTCTGTGGCGGAAAGTGTACCAATTGTATATGCATTTGATGAAGGCTGTTTCAGAACGATCTTTGTATTTCCGGTGTTGGTAACTGTAACTTTCTTCGCATCAGGAAGTTCCTTATAGCCTTCCTCTTTGGTTCCAAACTCCAGACTATCTGTTACCGAAAGACCGGGATTGGGTTCCGGTTCCGGCTCCGAAACTGTAAATTCCAGCCGGACTTCAGCCAGTGTGTTTCCGGTATTCTGATCTGTCACAGAAATCGTATCGCTGTGATCTCCGACCTGAAGATCGGTCTTGGGCTGTACGGTAAAGGTTGCCGCCTTATCTCCGGGATTGAGCACTTCCGCAGAAAGCTCTCCCACCTCATAATCCTCCGGAGCAGAAAGCTGGATCCGGATAGCCTCTGTACCTGTATTCTCTACGGTTACAGGCTTTGCATCCGGCGCAGTCTCATAACCCTGTTCCAGTGTTCCAAACTTCAGAGGACCTTCCGGTTTCACTGTTGCAGTAACTGTTTTTGGTGTTTCTGTCTTTACCATAACCGAAGCCGTCACTGTAGCAGATGCTTCCGTGCTTTCATCAGAAGCAAATACAAGCTCTTCCACGTATGGATCATCTTTTGCAGAGAGTCCAAGCTTAGGCTGTACGGTAAAGGTCTGCTCTCCTCCCTGCGCCAACTGGATATTTCCGCTGCTCTCCACTTCACTGACCGGCGCAATATCAAAAAACTCCGACTCAGGCTGTACTAACGTCACAGCTTCTGTACCTTCGTTTTTGATCGTGACTGTACTTGTTGTTTCTACCTTTTCATAACCGGCAGTCAGATCATCAAAAGGCAGTTCTGTCGGATCCGCAGTTAGCTTGTATATTTTTTCCGCTGCAGGGTCCGATGTTTCCCCGGGATCTGTCTGCTCATTATTTTCATTATCTTCGGCTTTTTTATTTTCCGGTTCTTTTACTGTAAAGTCCGCTTCAAAGAAGACATCGGCACCTTCTTCTGTCTGATACGTGATCAGATCTTTGTATTCCCCAGCCTTCAGACCTTCTCGTGGTTTTACCCACACAGTAACACTTTCACCACTCTTTAATGGCGCATCATTAATATCCGCAGCCATGAAATTCTCCGGGGCAATCTCTTTAAAATTGAGATCTCCGGTTCCGTTATTTGTGATAGTAACCATCTGTGCTTCCGGAATTTCCGTATATCCTTCTTCCACGGAACCAAAATCCAGAATTCCACTTCCATCTTCCGTGTATGCAGATGCCGAATATGTCGGTTCCTCATTTTTTTCAGAAGCGTCTGCTGCTGTATCTGCGGAATCCGGTGTCTCTGTCTGACTATCTCCAGATGTATCTGCCTCATCGGTATTCTGAGGCCCTGACTGTTCTCCGTTTACTTCTATAACAGAGTTTTCAGCAGGCTCCTGGGTATCTGCAGGTTCCTGTGCATCTGTATTTTCCTGTACATCTGTATTCTCCTGCACATCCGCTGACTCCGTTTCTTCTGCCGGCTCTATGGTTTCCTCAGGCTGAGCACTATCAGGCTCCTCTGACATTCCAGCTTCTGTATCCGGCGTGTTCTCTGAAGACTCCGAAGCTGCCGAAGCTTCACTTTCCTCCGCATCCGGATCTTCTCCTGCTGCTTTGGCTTCTTCCTTTTTCTTTTCTGCCAGTGCTTTGGCTTCCTCCTCTGTTTCGGAAACCTCCTGGGTCGTCACCGTAAGCTCACCACTAACTCCCGTCTCTTCTTTTCCGGTAATCTTCAGAACGATCGGAAGACCCAGATCTTTTTCATCGATTTTATAAGTCTTGTCAGTTCCTACCTCTGTAAGAAGGTCTCCGTCCTTTAATGACCAGGAAAAACTCACATTATCATCTGTGATCCCCTCCGGCTTGACCTTTGAGTAATCTGCACTTAAAGTAGACCCGATCGCAAGTGTTCCTTTGACCTTCAACTTTCCATCAAGAGTTCCAGATGGAACTGCAGTGGCAAATACCATCGATGGAAGCAGCGTTACCATCATAAGCACAGCCATGACGACTGCCAGCACTCTGCTTTTTTTCATATCCCATCCTCCTTTACATCATTTTATTTTCCCCACATTTACCCTTTCTACGCAGGGCTTTCTTTTGCTGATGCAAGTTTATCATATTTAATTTTCAGAGGTGTAATCCCTGCTTTCCGTCAGCCTTCTACGATCATATATTTTCCGTCCGGGAGTTTAAATACTTCGCTTTCTTCTTCCAGCTCCTTCAGGGAAATCCCCTCCACATCTGCGCCCATTCCATCCAGATATTTTTTAACATCCTTCAGGGAATCCAGCACAACTGCCATGCAATCCTCTAGAAATTCCTCTGCCTCCTCAAAATCCTCTGCTACCGGCTCATCAAAAAGCTGACCCTGTTTTTCCAGAAATGTCTGGACATATTCTTTCTTGTACATATTAAAGTACCTCCTTTATATCTCCGCCCGCCGCGATCAGTCTGCGAAGTACTGGTTCCACCTTCTCTGTCTCGTAGAAAGCCGCCGCCTTTACCCCTGGCTTCGCATGCTTCATGGCAAAGCTGTATTTTACAGATTTCATCATTTCAATATCATTGTATTCATCCCCGAACGCCATGCATTCATCCGGTCCGATTCCCAAAAGTTCCTGGTATTTACGGATCCCTTTTGCTTTGTTCGTGGTAAATGGAACAAAATCCACCCACGCAAATCCGGATGTCACAACAGTACATCTGTCTTTGAACCGTTCTCTCCAGTACTGGATGGATTCCTCCGTCATTCCTTCTCTCTCATAAACTGCAACCTTCATACAAGGCTCTGTGATCTCATCAAAACTCTTTATGATCTTACACTGATTTTTTACTTCTTCGATCATCAGATGGCGATAATGTTCTGTCTTGGGCATGATATAATAAAAATCCTTTGTAGAACAGGAAAATTCCGCTCCGGGCTTTTCCCATATTACCTGAATGATCTCTCTGACCAGTTCTTTGTCAAAGCTGTCGCAGTACAGAAGCTTCTCATTCTGGACAGCGAGCCCGCCATTTTCACTGATAAATGCCATCTCGTCCTTTACCGGCGCAAAAAGATTCCTCATATTGGCATACTGTCTGCCACTGGCTGCCACAAAGAGGATTCCCATTTTTTTCAGTTCCTTTACCAGCGGAAAGATCTCTTCCGGCAGCGTCTGTCTTCCACCGATAAGCAGCGTTCCATCCAGATCGCTGGCAACCATCTTAATCATGCTGCTTCTCCTCATAAATAGTAAACAGATCACCAGGTACAGCTGCTACAATATCTGCACCGTTATTTTCAAGCTCTTCTCTGTCACGGAATCCCCATAGTGCACCAACGGTATACATTCCAGCAGCACTTCCTGTCTGCATATCTGTCTTTGTATCTCCGATATACATACATTCTTCCGGCTTTACGCCGAAATCTTCTGCAATCTTCAGCGGACCATCCGGCGCCGGCTTTCTGCGGATCCCTTCCTGCTGTCCCATCACCTCATCAAACAGATCGCCATAGATCGCCTTTACCACTTTCTGTGCCGCAACATGAGGCTTATTGGAGCATACAGCCATCTTAAGGCCTGCATGTTTCAGCTTCTGAAGGGTTTCCGGCATATCTTTATATGGCACAACTTTATACAGCGGATCTTCATCAAATTTCCTGCGATAAAGTTCCCTGACTTCTTCGTAGTGTACCAGCTCCGGATCTCCTGCATCGATCAGGCATCTTCTGATCAGCATATCTGCACCTTCACCGCTGTAATAACGAAAATTATCTGCCGGCTGTGGTTTCAGGGAAAACTTTTCCATGATCTCATTCGCCACATATGCCATAGATTCCAGTGTATCCGCAATTGTTCCATCCAGATCAAATATACAAGCTTTTATCATTTTGTCTTTCATCCTCTCAGGTTCATTCCCAGTTTTTTTGTCTCATAAATCAGTCTTGCCACAGGCAGTCCCACCACGTTGTTATAATCACCACGGATTCCCTTCACATAGGCTCCCCAGGCGCCCTGGATCCCATAGCTTCCGGCTTTGTCCATTGGGTCTTTGCTGTTTACATATTCCTTTATTTCTTCCTCTGTCACCGGATAAAAGCTCACATCTGTGCACTCATGGAAGGTATGAGCTTTCCATCTCCCTTTTTCTCTTATCAGCAAAGTTACACCGGTATATACCTGATGTGTATTCCCCTGCAGCATAGCGAGCATCTCTATTGCAGCTGTCTCATCTGCCGGTTTACCTAAAATCTTACCCTCATAAGATACAACGGTATCTGCACCGATCACAACCACATCTCTCAGATCTCGGTTCTCCTCTTCCTCCAGCGCGTATGCCGTAAACATAGCTTTCTGACGAGAAAGTTCCTCCACCACTTTCGCAGGCTCTGCACTGGTGATCCGTTCTTCCCCGCTGGCAGGCTTCACTTCAAAGGCGACTCCTACCTGGCTTAAAAGTTCCCGCCTCCTGGGAGATGCGGAAGCAAGCACGATTTTCTTCATGTGTAATTCCTCTCTTTCCTGTGTTATCAGTATAACCGTTTCTGTAAATGGGCGCAACCGAAATCGTTGCAGGAGCATTTTGTACTTATCCATTTATTCCTGATGACGATAAAACAAAACAAGCAGTACACCCTGATACCTGTTCACGGTGTACTGCTGTCATATGTTTCGTATTCTTTTTGACAGTTTTTATGCTTTCGGTAATTTGAAAGAGCTCTTCAGAGATACAATGCGGTTAAATACCGGTGCTCCCTCCCTGGAGTCATGGATATCTGCGCAGAAGAAACCGTTACGTACAAACTGATAGCTGTCATAACCTTTTGCTTTCAGAAGCTCCGGCTCTACATAAGCACTTGTTACTGTAAGAGAATTCGGATTTACATTAAGAGAACCATCTTCTTTATTGTAAACACCTTTTTCTTCATCTACGATATTCTCGTAAAGTCTTACCTCAACTTTACCTGCATTGGATGCTTCCACCCAGTGGATCGTTCCTTTTACCTTACGTCCGTCCGGTGCATTTCCGCCCTTGGTCTCCGGGTCATAGGTACAGTGGACTACACGGATCGTTCCGTCGTCATCTGCCTCATAACCTGTGCAGGTTACAAAATATGCATTCATAAGACGAACTTCATTTCCAATATAAAGACGTTTGTATTTCTTAGGAGGCTCTGCCATAAAATCATCACGTTCAATATAAAGTTCTCCACTGAACGGGATCTTTCTGGTTCCAAGCTCCTCATTCTCCATATTATTCGGAGCTTCAAGATACTCAACCTGTCCTTCCGGATAGTTATCGATCACGAGCTTGATCGGATCAAGAATCGCCATCATACGCGGACGTTTCAGCTTCAGGTCCTCACGGATGCAGTACTCGAGCATTGCATAATCTACAGAACTGTTCGCCTTTGAAACACCACAGAGTTCTACAAATTTACGGATAGACTCCGGTGTAAATCCACGGCGGCGAAGTGCGGCGATGGATACTAGTCTCGGATCATCCCATCCATCTACGATGCCGTCCTCAACAAGCTTCTTGATATAACGTTTACCTGTAACAACGTTGGTCAGGTACAGCTTTGCAAACTCGATCTGCTTCGGTGGGTGCGGATATTCCAGTTCCTTTACCACCCAGTCATAAAGCGGTCTGTGGTCCTCAAACTCCAGAGTACAGATAGAATGTGTCACACCCTCAATGGCATCCTCGATCGGATGAGCGAAGTCGTACATCGGATAGATGCACCATTTATCTCCTGTATTGTGATGTGTCATGCGGGCTACACGGTAAATGACCGGGTCACGCATGTTCATATTCGGTGATGCCATATCGATTTTGGCACGGAGAACCTTCTCGCCATCTCCGTATTTGCCCTCACGCATCTCTTCAAAAAGCTGAAGATTCTCTTCTACAGTACGGTTTCTGTACGGGCTCTCTTTACCTGGCTCTGTAAGAGTTCCTCGGTACTCACGGATCTGGTCTGCAGTCAGGTCGCAGACAAAGGCCTTGCCTTTCTTAATAAGTTTCACTGCTGCCTCATACATCTGATCAAAATAATCAGATGCAAAGAAAAGTCTGTCTTCCCAGTCTGCACCAAGCCATTTCACGTCAGCCTTGATGGACTCTACAAATTCGGATTTCTCCTTTGTAGGGTTGGTATCATCAAAACGGAGGTTGAATTTTCCGTTGTATTTCTGAGCCAGTCCATAATTTAAAAGAATGGATTTCGCATGTCCGATATGAAGATAGCCGTTAGGTTCCGGTGGGAAACGTGTATGCACGGTGTCATAAACGCCTTCTTCAAGATCTTTGTCTATAATATTTTCAATAAAGTTTTTGGAAACTGTTTCGTTCTCCATTGCTTTCCCTCCTAAATATCATCCTGATGTTTTATCTTATCATAAATCCGGAGTTTTTGAAACCCGCAAAACCTGTATCTAAACAAAAAATTGTCTGTTTTTAGACACAAAAAAAGCTGCTGACGGGAATCGAACCCGTGACCTCCGCCTTACCAAGGCGACGCTCTACCGACTGAGCCACAGCAGCATTTACATATTTGAGGGCAATTTACCGCTCACAGTTGATAATAATAGCAGAAAAACAATATACTGTCAACA
>OGTB01002536.1_pt1 | contig 10187 bp, 10 predicted proteins | sample 1553611 | NCBI WGS metagenome assembly OGTB01 (sample SAMEA2580032, study PRJEB22360) | human gut metagenome | biome: human gut; feature: human-associated habitat; material: faeces | place: Denmark | collected 2008/2010 | reverse complement strand
GAAGCAGGAACCCACCGAAATGATTCAGGCGACAGCCTGAACGTAGCAGGGATCCACGTCCTTCAGGGCGTGGAGGATGTCAATTTGCGCTATGATACCCATCTGACCTCCTTGTAGCGGATGGCAAAAGCATATCAGGAAACGGGCGGACGAAATTCTTAAAAAAAACCGCTAAAGGTAGAGCGTTAGTGAAATTGCAAAGGAGCAACAATGAAAATTTCCCGCCTCGGAGAAGCGCCCGATTACCGCTTCTCGCTGGCTAATGAGCGTACTTTTTTGGCGTGGATCCGTACCGCACTAGGATTTCTGGCGGCGGGGGTTGGGCTTGACCAACTTGCGCCAGATTTCGCCACGCCCGTCATTCGCGAACTGCTGGCGTTGTTGTTGTGTCTGTTTTCCGGCGGGTTAGCGATGTATGGCTACCTGCGCTGGTTACGCAATGAAAAAGCGATGCGTCTGAAAGAGGACCTGCCCTACACCAACAGCTTATTAATCATCAGCTTAATATTGATGGTCGTAGCGGTGATCGTCATGGGACTGGTGTTGTATGCCGGATAGCCGCAAAGCCAGACGCATTGCTGACCCAGGGCTGCAGCCGGAGCGTACATCACTGGCGTGGTTTCGTACCATGCTGGGCTACGGCGCGTTGATGGCGTTGGCTATCAAACACAACTGGCACCAGGCGGGCATGTTATTCTGGATTTCGATTGGCATCCTCGCCATCGTGGCGCAGATCCTCTGGCACTACACCCGTAATCGTAATTTAATGGATGTCACGAATAGCGATTTTTCCCAATTTCACGTAGTCCGTGACAAATTTTTGATCTCCCTCGCGGTGTTATCTCTCGCAATACTGTTTGCTGTAACGCATATACATCAACTTATCGTATTTATTGAGAGAGTCGCATGACAGGAAGTCAGGTCATTGATGCTGAAGAGGACAGGCATAAACTGGTTGTAGAGTATAAGGATGCTCTGCAACCTGCCGATTTTTATCACAATTTCAAACAGCGGGGCCTCCGCTCCGTACAGCTTATTCCCCATCTTGAATTTGATGACCGGGGCGATCTGACGGCCGCTTCGGTGACAGCAGAGCTGTGGGGGAAATTCTTAATTGCCCTGTTTGAGCGTTGGGTGCGGGCAGATATCAGTCGTATCTCGATTGAGCTTTTTGACGCCACCTTACAAAAATGGTGTGGCAGCGAAAACCCGCAACCGCGCCGTGGCTGCCAGGCGTGCGACTGGCATCTGCTGTGTCCGCACGCTCGGGAGGAGACGCCAGACAGCGTGCTTTGTGCGGGCTATCAGGCGTTTTATTCTTACTCTGCGCCGCATATGCGGGTGATGCGTGATCTGATAAAGCAGCATCGTTCTCCCATGGAGCTGATGACGATGCTGCGGTGACGTGAGCTTAAACAGGCTGCCCCTGATGCGACATCCGCGTCGCCAGCGGTAGCCAGCACAGCACGATCAACAATCCCATTAAGGTCATCAACAACCCCAGGCTGCCCTGACCGGTTTGCGGCAACATCGCAGAGAGCGACGCCAGCACGCCGGAACCAATGTTTTGCAGACCGCCGACCAGCGCGCCCGCGGTGCCCGCCAGGAAGGGGAACGGTTCCATCGCGCCGCTGGTCGCCAGCGGAAACAGCATCCCGGCACCGAAAAAGAACAGCGCGGCGGGAACGAGCAGCGTCCAGACATTCATCACGCCAAACCAGTCGGGGATCCACATCAGCAAGCCAGCCAGCAGGCAGCAGATAACCGACTGCCACATCAACGTTGAGAAGCGTTTATTAGGACGTCCGGCAAACCATGCCCCAAAAAATGCCGCCGGAATCGGCAGAATAAACAAAATACTGACCGTCATACTGCTCAGCCCTAATACCGCGCCCATCAGCACGCCGGAGCAGGCTTCAAAGGCGGCAATCCCGGCCAGACCGCCAATCAGCATCAGCAAATAACAGTTAAAACCGCTGTTACCGAAAAGCGTTTTATAACTGGTAAGCAGGCGTGTGCGCGGTGCGTCGACCGGACGTGTTTCCGGCATCCAGCGGGCCATACTGAAGGTCACACCGGCGCAAAGTACCAACAAAAAGAGATAACAGGCGCGCCAGTTCCACATCGTATCCAGCAGACCACCGATTAGCGGTGCGAGCAACGGACTGACAAGAATCCCCATGTTTAACAAGCTGTTAGCGTGGCGCAACTGTGTCCGTTCATATAAATCACGCGGCAAAGTACGCGCCATTACACCGCCAACGCCGGTGCCCATGCCCTGCATCGCGCTGGCGGCAATCAATACCGTCAAACTGGAGGTCGTGACCGCGACCAGCGTTGCCAGCATAAAAATGGACATTCCGACGAGGATCACCGGTCGGCGGCCCACGCGGTCGGAAATCGGGCCATAAAACAGCTGCGAGACACCGTAAGTCAGCAGATAAGCGCCCATTACGCTCTGCACCGCCCCTTCACGGACGTTAAGATCGCGCGCCATATCGGCAATAGCTGGAATATAAATGGTTTGCGCCATCTGACCGACGGCCACGAGTAATACCAACATCAATAACAAATTGACGTTTCTATGCCTTTTCATTATCACGGATGCTTTTATAAAAATAATTAGAATAAGTCACTACGCATTCCCATAAATGCGGGAGAGGAATCTATCACATTGATAAATGTTAGCCAGATATACGCCAGGAATGGGGAATTGTTTAGCGGCAGAATATGTAAACAAAAGCGGCAATAAATGTTGCCGGGAGGGATGGTAAGTCGGATAAGATGCATCAGCATTGCATCCGACACCAACCCACACGCTAAATATAAAAGGGGAGCGGGTAACCGCTCCCCTTTGGTGCGACTTGAATCTGAATTACTTCAGGTATTTCAGAACAGCATCAAGCAGTTGCAGTGCTGCAACAATGAGTTTGAGGATAAGAATGGCGATATCCACCAGGCTCATACGCGTCTCCTGTGGTTCAGGAGCACTGCCAGCTGACGTACCTTTCCGCTGCCTGTTGCCAGCTGTTGTGCACGCGGTATCTCAAGGAGAAACGTTGTGCTTGTTGACATAACACAGTGTGCTCACGCGGGGTTAAGGCGCTGACGGCACCACCCGTTTCAGCCAGGACTTAGTGCGCCGGGTAACGATGCGGCCCCCGCATAACACATTGCGTACAGTGATATTATAGAAGTTTACTGTATAAATAAACAGTAATATTTGGACAAAACGCAAACTGTGATCGATACTCAACTATGCACTAAATACGTCAAAATTCGTGCCGAAATTGCGCGTTTTGCGCGGAACACGTATACTTTCTGTGTTGACATAATACAGTGTGCTTTGCGGTTACCAGCCGCGGGCGGCTGACGAAACCTCGCTCCGGCGGGGTTTTTTGTTACCTGCAGTACAGTACAAAACGTGATCAACCCCTCAATTTTCCCTTGCTGAAAAATTTTCCATTGTCTCCCCTGTAAAGCTGTGCTTGTATAAATATTGTTAAACACAAAACCAACAAGGTCCCCAATGACTACTTCCATGCTCAACGCAAAACTACTACCAACTGCGCCATCCGCCGCAGTGGTCGTCGTGCGTGTGGTGGTGGTCGTCGGCAATGCGCCGTAGGGACTGGAACAACACACGATTCCAAAACCCCGCCGGCGCAAACCGGGCGGGGTTTTTCGTTTAAGCACCTCCCGGAAAGTCGGCCCAGAAGAAAAGGACTGGAGCATGGCAAGTTCGGGCACATCATCGACGCGTAAGCGCTTTACCGGCGCAGAATTTATCGTTCATTTCCTGGAACAGCAGGGCATTAAGATTGTGACGGGCATTCCGGGCGGTTCTATCCTGCCTGTTTACGATGCCTTAAGCCAAAGCACGCAAATCCGCCATATTCTGGCTCGCCATGAACAGGGCGCGGGGTTTATCGCTCAGGGAATGGCGCGCACCGACGGTAAACCGGCGGTCTGTATGGCCTGTAGCGGACCGGGGGCGACTAACCTGGTGACCGCCATTGCTGATGCGCGGCTGGACTCCATCCCGCTGATTTGCATTACTGGTCAGGTTCCCGCCTCAATGATCGGCACTGACGCCTTCCAGGAAGTCGACACCTACGGCATCTCTATCCCCATCACCAAACACAACTATCTGGTCAGACATATCGAAGAACTCCCGCAGGTCATGAGCGATGCCTTCCGTATTGCGCAATCAGGCCGCCCTGGCCCGGTGTGGATAGACATTCCTAAGGATGTGCAAACGGCCGTTTTTGAGATTGAAGCACAGCCCGCGGTGGCAGAAAAAGCCGTCGCGCCCGCCTTTAGCGAAGAAAGCATTCGTGACGCAGCGGCAATGATTAATGCTGCCAAACGCCCGGTGCTTTATCTGGGCGGTGGTGTGATCAATGCGCCTGCGCGAGTGCGTGAACTGGCGGAGAAAGCGCAACTGCCTACCACCATGACTTTAATGGCGCTGGGCATGTTGCCAAAAGCGCATCCGTTGTCGCTGGGTATGTTGGGGATGCACGGTGTGCGCAGCACCAACTATATTTTGCAGGAGGCGGATTTGTTGATTGTGCTCGGTGCGCGTTTTGATGACCGGGCGATTGGCAAAACCGAGCAGTTCTGCCCGAATGCCAAAATTATTCATGTCGATATCGACCGCGCAGAGCTGGGTAAAATCAAGCAGCCGCACGTAGCGATTCAGGCGGATGTTGATGACGTACTGGCGCAGCTGATCCCGCAGGTGGAAGCGCAATCGCGTGCAGAGTGGCACCAGTTGGTAGCGGATTTGCAGCGCGAATTCCCGTGTCCAATCCCGAAAGCGTGCGATCCATTAAGCCATTACGGCCTGATCAACGCCGTTGCCGCCTGTGTCGATGACAATGCGATTATCACCACCGACGTGGGTCAGCATCAGATGTGGACGGCGCAGGCTTATCCGCTCAATCGCCCACGCCAGTGGCTGACCTCCGGTGGGCTGGGCACGATGGGCTTTGGTCTGCCTGCGGCCATTGGCGCGGCGCTGGCGAACCCGGATCGCAAAGTGTTGTGTTTCTCCGGCGACGGCAGCCTGATGATGAATATTCAGGAGATGGCGACCGCCAGTGAAAATCAGCTGGATGTCAAAATCATTCTGATGAACAACGAAGCGCTGGGGCTGGTACATCAGCAACAGAGTCTGTTCTACAAGCAGGGCGTTTTTGCCGCTACCTATCCGGGAAAAATCAACTTTATGCAGATTGCCGCCGGATTCGGCCTCGAACCCTGTGATTTGAATAACGAAGCCGATCCGCAGGCTGCATTGCAGGAAATCATCAATCGCCCTGGTCCGGCGCTGATCCATGTGCGCATTGATGCCGAAGAAAAAGTGTACCCGATGGTGCCGCCAGGTGCGGCGAATACTGAAATGGTGGGGGAATAAGCCATGCAAAACACAACTCATGACAACGTAATTCTGGAGCTTACCGTTCGCAACCATCCGGGCGTAATGACCCACGTTTGTGGCCTTTTTGCCCGCCGCGCTTTTAACGTTGAAGGCATTCTTTGTCTGCCGATTCAGGACAGCGACAAAAGCCATATCTGGCTACTGGTCAATGACGACCAGCGTCTGGAGCAGATGATAAGCCAAATCGATAAGCTGGAGGATGTCGTGAAAGTGCAGCGTAATCAGTCCGATCCGACGATGTTTAACAAGATTGCGGTGTTTTTTCAGTAAGGAGCGACATTAAACCGCTCGGGGGAGTTACTGATGAGCGATTTTTGATAGATCCGTTCAGATATATAGGGTGAAATTGTGCCAGAGACCATCTCAGGCACAATTTATTAGCCCAGGACGTTAATTTAAGTCGCTGCACCGGTAACCTAGGGGTGACAGTTAGGGCTAAATTTTCCAGCGATGGTTTTAAATTCTGATTGCTGTCTATACCAGTGGTCATGACCAGCATTCTATTAATTAATGGTTCATCGTGAGGTATATTATGGCAAGCCCTATAAACAGCGGAATAATGATGTCAAATCTCTGCCCTTCCACCTTTTTGGATAAAAATATAAATATCGCTGCTGAGCTTGATATTAAAAATAACGAGAAAAAATATTCGCCTGGCAGTAATTTTGCAAAATGGATGTTGCAGGAAATAAAGCGCTTAATACTAAATATCATGTCCGGTTCTCGGAGTGTTAACACCGATATTCTTGACTATTTCCACCCTATGCCAGGCACGGAAAATAATGGCAATCGTACCTGGATGGCGGCAACTGGAGAGAACGAATATACCGAAATCAAACAAACAGGTGATAAAGCCTTTAAAGTTATACAGTATGACGCCGGTGAAAAAAATACAAAAAAAACAGTAAAAGAAACATCATATTCTGGAGTGGCTGTGGCGACTATTATCAAGTCGCTGTCTGAAAAAACTGCTGCGTTAGAAACATATTCTGCTGACATGGTTTTGAGGAAAAAATTAGTTAATAGTATTGTTCTGATGAATGCGGATTGTAATTACGAAATGCCTGCGGAAATTTTGAGTAATACATATGATTTATTAAACCTGCGAATTCAAAAAGATGAGGGGCATTTACCTGTTCAGGAAAAAATTGATATTACTGAGAATTATTTACACTCTGTGACTATGGATGCTCATAGATGTATAAAAGAACAAACTAAACCAAGTGGTGCTGCAAAAATAACTTGCTGTGGTGTTGAATTAAGTAAAGATATTCTTGAAATATTTGCAAGCAAAATTGAAATGATTGAAAAAGATCTAAGTTATAGTCAAAAGACACCTGAACAATTGGTTGCACAGGTTTGCTTTAATGATGATGAATGTGCTCGGGTAAGAGAATTATTAAAACAATCAAATGGTAATATTACGGATGATAAGATTGATGAAATAATCGCTTGCTTAGCCAGTCCTCAGGGGATTGCATGTTTTTATTATTCTTCCGCACAAGGTTATCAGACTTGCTTACAACATACATCTCAAGATGTTCGCGAGTTACTCTCAAAAAGTATTGATAGTTTCATTTCACCAACAGTGGATTTAAAAAAATCAGGAAATTCTTTTTTTGGGTCTGGAAAGTATCTTAATGAAATGGATTTTACTATAAATGGGTTTAGTCAGAAGATGTATGTGATGGCGGTTAATAAAATTGAAAATGAAGTTAAACTTCAGTGTGCTCGTTATTTTACTACCGGTAGGGTCGACGAACAAAACTCTAAAATCGATAAAGTCGCTTTTACATTTTCCGCTACCGCAACAACAGCTGATTTATGATTTTTTCTTCATAAAGCGCGTTTGTCATTAAGGTGAGCGCGTATTCTTAACCGTCTGTGCGTAAACAGTCTTTTTGAAAAAATGAGCGATTTTTGATAGTGAATAAGTGGTGTTAGTGATGCAATTGCATTGGGGAAATCGATAATAATTAACGGCACTATAGTCTTATTATTGAAATAAATGAAATATAGCGGTTAGCATTGAAATATTTATCATGCTATCCATTGATATTTCTAACAATGTCAAAATATGCAAAGTGTCATATTGCGAGGTTACTATGGTTAGTGTGACGAGTTATTCATATCCAACGGAAACAGAGAATGATAATAGCCAGTTTCAAAATCAGAGTCTAAGGGAGAGTATCGACAAAAGTCTCGAGGATAATATTTATAAATTTAATATGATAGAACAAAGCGGCCTGCTCGATAATTATAGGGCAAGGTTTAAAGATGACACTTTTCGTGACATTTTTCGAAGTTTTTTATTATATCTTTTAGATTCATTTCATATCTATCGGCATGATATTAGTGATAAATTGGTTCCTTATTTTCATGTTACGCCTGAATCGGAGAATGCGAATTATAAGACATGGATTGCCGTTACAGGTATGAATAGCTATATAAAAATTGAGCAGACCGGAAGTAATAAATTTAAAGTCACTGATCTGTATCGTGAATTCAATGGCGAAACAAAGTGTTATGATAAAATGTGTAGGGATATGGATTTTAGTGGTCGAAATGTAAAAGAGTTTATAAGGTTATTATCAGATCACGATCAATTTGAAAAAGATCAAATCTCAGAATTAACAGTTGCTGCAAATGCTCTTAAGCTGGAAGTTGCTAAAAATAACTATAACATGAAATACTCTTTTGATACGCAAACCGAACGCCGAATGATAGAGCTTATAAGGGAACAAAAAGATTTAATTCCAGAAAAATATTTACATCAATCAGATATAAAAAAACTTAAGCTTCATGAGGATGAATTTAGCTCACTCCTTGTAGATGCAGAAAGGCAAGTTCTGGAGGGAAGTTCATTTGTTTTATGCTGCGGTGAAAAAATAAACAGCACTATAAGTGAATTACTTAGCAAAAAAATTACAGATTTAACACATCCCACCGAATCTTTCACTCTCTCTGAATATCTTTCTTATGATGTTTATGAGGAAATATTCAAGAAAGCTGTTTTCACACCTGATGAATGTCATCTGGTGAGAGATTCTTTAGTGCAGGATGGTATAAAGCCAGAAAAAATAGCAAAAATTATTTCTTGTTTATCCAGTCGTACCGGGATTGGAAATTTGTTTTATGCCTGTTCACAAGCATTTCATGTTGCTAACGATAACGCTGCACTTGATGTGCGTCGCGCCGCTACGTCTGTTGGCGATACAATAGATGTTTGTCCGAGTTTTGTTGCTTTGAATGGTAGAAATTACCATCAGCATGTCGATTTCTCAGAATACGGATTCACACAAACCCTTTGCGTCTTAGGAGCAGTCGTAAATAACGCGAATGACACCTTTGATGTTGCTAATTATATCTATACCACTAAAGGCGAAAATATTATCCATAACGACGCTGAAGATGATTCTCCCTATGTACATTCCGATGAGAGTTATAGACACAAAGATGATTATTGGGCAAGGGATAATGATATCCGCAATCTAAGGAGAAATTTCTCAGGCAATATTACGATTGCAACCTACAAATAATTCGCTTTTTCTCAATAACACGCACCAAACGCTTACCTTTCAGGTAAGCGTTTTGACGATAAGCTCAACATCATTAAGCCAATACATACCCCATATCCAACTTGAACAACATCGCGCTTATCGTTAAGGTATGCGCGTTTTTTATCCGCCAGGACCCAATTATGATCACCGTTGCCCTTATAGACGATCACCTCATCGTCCGCTCCGGCTTTGCGCAGTTGCTGGGGCTGGAACCTGATTTGCAAGTAGTTGCCGAGTTTGGTTCGGGGCGCGAGGCGCTGGCGGGGTTGCCGGGGCGCGGTGTGCAGGTGTGTATTTGCGATATCTCCATGCCCGATATCTCCGGTCTGGAGTTGCTAAGCCAGCTGCCGAAAGGTATGGCGACAATAATGCTCTCCGTTCATGACAGTCCGGCGCTGGTTGAGCAGGCGCTTAACGCGGGGGCGCGCGGCTTTCTCTCCAAACGCTGTAGCCCGGATGAACTGATTGCTGCGGTGCATACGGTTGCCACGGGCGGCTGTTATCTGACGCCGGATATTGCTATTAAACTGGCATCTGGTCGCCAGGACCCGCTAACCAAACGTGAACGGCAGGGGGCAGAAAAACTGGCGCAAGGAATGGCGGTGAAAGAGATTGCCGCCGAACTGGGCTTGTCACCGAAAACGGTACACGTCCATCGCGCCAATCTGATGGAAAAACTGGGCGTCAGTAACGACGTTGAACTGGCGCGCCGTATGTTTGATGGCTGGTGATGAAGACGTTGTTCTCCCGCTTAATTACCGTTATTGCCTGCTTTTTTATCTTCTCTGCCGCATGGTTTTGCCTGTGGAGTATCAGCCTGCACCTGGTTGAGCGCCCTGATATGGCGGTGCTGTTATTTCCGTTTGGTCTGCGTCTGGGGCTAATGCTGCAATGCCCGCGCGGATACTGGCCGGTGCTGCTGGGCGCGGAGTGGCTGCTGATTTACTGGCTAACGCTGGCGGTCGGTTTAACCCATTTCTCCTTATTGATGATCGGTAGTTTACTGACGTTATTGCCCGTGGCGCTGATCTCGCGCTATCGCCATCAACGTGACTGGCGCACCTTGCTGTTACAGGGTGCGGCGCTGACGGCGGCGGCGTTGTTGCAGTCGCTGCCCTGGCTTTGGCACGGCAAAGAGTCGTGGAATGCGCTGTTGCTGACTTTAACTGGCGGCCTGACGC
>OGTB01002532.1_pt1 | contig 10193 bp, 8 predicted proteins | sample 1553611 | NCBI WGS metagenome assembly OGTB01 (sample SAMEA2580032, study PRJEB22360) | human gut metagenome | biome: human gut; feature: human-associated habitat; material: faeces | place: Denmark | collected 2008/2010 | reverse complement strand
CTGCAATCCGGGAAACCGGACCAGGAAAAAACTTGCAGGCCATAACAGTATCTACAAACGTAGTCATTCACGCCGCATCCGGCAATAAGGAGCGATGACGTAAATCGCCTTAATATCCCTGCTCGAAATAACTTTCGAGAATGATAACAGCAGAGGCAGAGTCAACTTTGCCTTTGTTGAGCGCCCGATAGCCGCCCTGTTCAAACAGACCGGAACGGGCTTCCACAGTGCTAAGACGCTCGTCATGGAGCTTTACTTCAACACCGAAACGGCCATGAATACGGTTGGCAAATTTACGCGCTCTGGCGGTTAACGGCTGTTCGGTGCCGTCCATATTCAGCGGCAAACCGACGATGATTTCGTCCGGCTGCCACTCTTTCAGTAAACGTTCGATGAGATTCCAGTCCGGCGTACCGTCCTGTGCTTTAATTGCAGGCAATGGGCGAGCGGTGCCGGTAATGCGTTGGCCGACCGCTACACCAATGCTTTTGGTGCCGAAGTCGAAAGCGAGTAAGGTTCCACTCATCAGGCGTGCCCTGCCACACCAGGCATGGTGAGAATATCCACACCAATCAGTTTTGCCGCCTCGCGCCAGCGGTCGGCAATCGGTGTTTTGAACAGAATATTCAGATCCGCCGGGGCCGTTAGCCACGCGTTATCGAGAATTTCTTGTTCCAGTTGACCTTTCTCCCAGGAGGCATAGCCCAGAGCCACCAATACGTCAGACGGTTGTTTATCGGTGCCGAGCGTTTCCAGCACATCGCGGGAAGTGGTCATCACCGTGTTGTCTGAAATGCGAATACTGGAAGCAAAATTAGAGGGCGGAGTATGCAAAATAAACCCGCGATCTTCAGCCAGCGGACCGCCGAGCATAACCGGTTTATCCAGACGGATTGATTCATCACGCGGCTCCGGCGTGATCTTCAGCTTTTCCAGAATCCCTTCAATTTTGAGATTTTCCAGCGGCTTGTTGACGATGATCCCCATTGCACCATTGGTATTATGTTCGCAAATGTAGACCACGGAACGACGGAAAATCGGATCCTGGAGAGCAGGCATGGCAATAAGAAAGTGATGCTGTAAATTCATTGTCAGAGGTTCTGTTTCCTGGTTCAAAAAAGCAACAGCGCCCAGTATGCGTGGAAAGAAGGGCGCTGTCACTCAGAGTCTCAACGAGATCCTTCTCGCTAAGGTGGGTTACTGCTGCTGTAAACGTGCTTCGATGGCATCCATTAACATTCCGGTGATCGACACCGGAAACTCTGCTTCAATCTCACGAATACAGGTTGGGCTGGTGACGTTAATTTCAGTCAGACGGTCGCCGATGATATCCAGACCAACAAAAATCAGCCCTTTTTCTTTCAGCGTCGGCCCGATCTGACGGGCGATTTTCCAGTCACTTTCCGTCAGCGGACGAGGTTCACCGCGACCACCGGCAGCCAGATTGCCACGGGTTTCGCCCCCCTGCGGAATACGCGCCAGGCAGTACGGTACCGGCTCCCCCCCCCCCCCCCCCCCCCCCTTGTCCCCCTAGAGCCTACCACCAGCACGCGTTTGTCGCCATCTTTAATGGCTGGCAGGTAATTTTGCGCCATGCAGTAGCGAGTGCCATGCTCAGTCAGGGTTTCGGCAATCACGCCGAGGTTTGGATCGCCTTCTTTCACGCGGAAAATCGACGCGCCGCCCATACCGTCCAGCGGCTTAAGAATGATGTCGCTGTGTTTCTCCCAGAACGCTTTTAGCTGCGCTTTATTGCGCGTAACCAGCGTTTCTGGCGTTAAGTCAGAGAACCAGGCGGTAAACAGTTTCTCGTTACAGTCGCGCAGGCTCTGCGGCTTGTTAACGATCAGCGTCCCTTTCTCTTCGGCACGTTCCAGAATATAGGTCGCGTAGATAAACTCGGTATCAAACGGCGGGTCTTTACGCATCAGGATCACATCGAGATCGGCCAGCGGCAGATCCTGTTCACCGACGAACGAAAACCACTCTTCGTAGTTCTGCTTCACGTTCAGCGTGCGGGTATGGGCGCGGGCTTCGCCATTGATCAGATACAGATCGCCCATCTCCATATAGTGAAGTTCGTAACCACGACGCTGTGCTTCCAGCAACATAGCGAAACTGGAATCTTTCTTGATGTTGATGTTTGCGATGGGGTCCATCACGATGCCGAGCTTGATCATTATTCTTCTCCGTTAGCCCAAATCGCCAAAACGCACTTGTAGCGCGGTAATGGCGGTGAGCGCAGTTGTCTCTGTACGCAAAACGCGAGGTCCCAACAGGATATCAGTAAATTGATAGCGGGCAGTCATGGCAATTTCATCTGCCGATAAACCGCCTTCCGGGCCAATCAGCAGGCGGACGCGTTCAACCGGTAACGGCAACGTATTGATGCTGTTACTGGCGCGCGGGTGAAGATTCAGTTTCAGTCCTTCATCCTGCTCTGCACACCAGGCTTCCAGATCCATCGCTGGACGGATTTCCGGCACCCGGTTACGACCACACTGCTCACAGGCAGCAATTGCAATCTTCTGCCACTGCTGGAGCTTCTTGTTCAGACGTTCACTATCCAGTTTAACGCCGCAGCGTTCAGAAAAAAGTGGCGTAATGAGGCTTACACCGAGTTCGATCGATTTCTGGATAGTAAATTCCATTTTTTCGCCACGCGACATCACCTGACCGAGGTGAATATGCAGCGGAGATTCGCGATCGTCGATCTGGCCTTCCAGCACTTTCACTTCCACGCTTTTTTTGCTGGCGCTGGTAATTTCGGCGTCAAAGACCTGGTTGCTGCCGTCAAATAATTGCAACGCCTGCCCCGGCCCCATGCGCAGTACGCGCCCGATATGGTTGGCGGCATCTTCGCAAAGCGCGATGTGAGAATGGCTGGTCAGTGGTTCAGGATGATAAATGCGGGGGATACGCATAGTTAAAAATCCGCGTCGTCTCCCCACGCGGTTGTACGCGTGGGGTAGGGGTTAACAAAAAGAATCCCGCTAGTGTAGGTTAGCTCTTTCGCGCCTGGCAAGCGCGTTGCACATACGGGTTATGATTGCCCTGCACCTTCGCGATGCGTTCATCACGCTCGCACTCCCAGTCGGTAACTGGATACATCTTGTCCCATGCGTTGAACAGCTGCGTTTGCTGGCGAGAGAGTGTCAGGTTGTATTGGTCGCGCATATAGAAGTAGGTGCGCGCAATGGCACCGCGTGCACGCGCTGGTGGTTCGGCAGCTTTTTCTTTGAAATCGACCTTCATGGCGCATTGACCGTACTGGCCTTCGCCGCCATTCCACTGGCTGTACATAAAGTTGCCGCGATCGCCATTCACCTCGCCGACTGACGGCTGCAGGTTATGCATATCGCTTTCCATCTTGCGATAGACCGGATCTTTAGCGCAGTTTTTACGTCCACCGTCCTGCCAGCACTGGCGCTGGTGACCGAATTGCCAGGCGGGAACGACGTGTTCCCACTCTACGCGGCTGGCGCGGTTTTCATTTTTGCGCACCTGATAGCCGCACGATTGCAGATCAACAACGCCTTTTTTGCCCTGCCAGTTAATTTTACATCCGCAATAAAACGTACCGGGCGCGTCAGCGTGGACTTTTACCGCCGCGGCTTTCGCCTGAGAAAAACTATTGATACCTTCGGCCAACGCCGGGCCGGAAAATGCTGCGCTCAGTACCACCGCAGCAATAGACAAATAACGGTACATCACTTACTCCGTGTTAAAACGAGCCAGCAACGTAGCGAAAGTTGTTTTGGTATGCAATCAGCCAGATCAGGAAAGTTCCTGATAGTTCAGGTGGTTACTTTGCAATCAGCTGTTCACCGCAGTGAACACAGCGATAGACGGCCTCGCCACGAACTACGCGATTATGGCGGCGTACGGTAAGCTGATGCTCCTGGCACTTGCAGCGGTAGGGGAAGGTGTTGCGACGCACGGATTGCAGTTCGAACTGATGCGTACGACGGGCGGGAACGCCCAGCACGTTTTCCATCATCCACTTCCACTCTTTGCCATGTGGCGCTACGCGGCCGAAATGTTTCCATACCAGCAAATGTGCCAGTTCGTGCGGCACCACTTCTTCAATAAAGGCTTCACTGTTTTCCAACAGCAAAACGGGATTGAGGCGGATTTCATAGCTTTCCAGCCAGGCTGTTCCGGCGGAGGTGCCGCGCTGGGTGTAAGAGAGTTTTGGCTCCGGGTAGTTACGCCCTAGCTTCAGGTTGGCCTGGGCGAGTTTTTCCCGGAGGCGACGCATAACGGCCTGTTGGATGGCGATAGGGAGACGGGATGTTTTCATAGCGGCAGAGGATAGAGCGAAGAAAAGATGACTGCAAGAGGTGGCTTCCTCCGCGACGGGAGGAAGCCTGAGGAGATTAATCGTGAGCGCCGATTTCGCGTAGTTTACGACCTTTCATCAGATTACGTTCAATATGTTCCAGCGAAACGTGTTTGGTTTCCGGTACCAGCCACAATGTCAGCAGGATAAACAGTACGTTCAGAGCCGCATACACCCAGAAGGTGTTGGCGTTACCCAGCGTGTTGAGCATGGTCAGGAACGTTGCGCCAACGATCATGTTGGCAATCCAGTTGGTGGCGGTGGAGCAGGTGATGCCAAAATCGCGGCCTTTCAGCGGCTGAATTTCGGAGCACAGTACCCAAATCAGCGGACCGGCACTCATGGCAAAGCCAACAATAAACATCAGCAGCATGGCGATAGCGAAATACTGCGCCGACGGAGAGTGGATACCGATATGCATCATTGTACCGAGTACGCCCATGCCAGCAGCCATCACCAGGAAGCCCAGCGTTAGCGTTGGTTTGCGTCCCCAGCGGTCAACAAGGCCGATTGCGATAAAGGTGGCAAGTACGTTGGTCAGGCCGACAATCACCGTCCCCCACATTTGCTCGGTAGTGTTGGTATAACCCGCCAGTTCGAAGATTTTCGGCGCGTAATACATGATGACGTTCATCCCGGTGAATTGCTGCATTACCTGCAACAGTACGCCAAGGAACACCGCGCGGCGGAAGTTGCTGTTCTCTTTAAACAGCGCCCAGCCACTCTGTTTAACCTGCAAACTTTCACGGATTTCATCCAGTTCACGTTTCGCTTCCGCGCTGGTGTCACGCAGGCGCAGCAGCACGCGTTCGGCATCAACAAAACGGCGTTTGGCGGCAAACCAACGAGGGCTGTCTGGCAGGAAGAAGACACCAATCAGCAGCAAAATTGCCGGGATGATAATCACACCCAGCATCCAGCGCCATGCACCGGTGTAGCTGAAGGCGGTATCAGAAAGATAAGCACCGAGGATCCCGATAGTGATCATCAACTGATACATCGAGATCATACTGCCGCGAATTTTTTCCGGCGCAATTTCAGAGAGGTACAGCGGTGCGGTATAAGAGGCCACACCCACCGCCAGCCCCAGCAGAACGCGGGAAAGAATCAGTACTTCAACGTTTGGCGCAGCCGCAGAGAACAGTGAACCGGCAACAAACAGGATTGCGCCGATCATCAGGCTCTTTTTGCGCCCGAGTTTAAAGGAGAGCCAGCCGCTGCCCACCGCACCGACTGCCGCACCGAACATCATGGAGCTTACGACCCATTCTTGCGTGTGCGAAGTAATCTGGAATTCATCTGCAATAAACGGCAGTGCGCCAGCAATTACACCGATATCCAGGCCAAAGAGTAATCCCGCCAGAGCAGCAAGGAAGCAGACGAAAAACGTCATTGCCTTGTTTGACCGCCCCTGTTTTTTAGCGTCAGGCATGATGCCCTCCAATATGGTTATTTTTTATTGTGAATTAAGATAGGTGAGTACGACGTAAAAAGATGTGAAGCAAATCACATCAGTGTAATCGCTTACACTAACATTTATCTTGGTTATGATTTAAGTGCATGAAAATAATTGAGTTATATCATCATAGATTAAACGCTGTTATCTGCAATTAAGACTTTACTGAAAAAAATGTAACAACTATGAAATCCGAATAATAATATGAAAATATTACAAATATTTGGCTGGCGTGGTTGGTGTAATCGGTTTCAGTAGTGATGATAATTTGCGGTAAAACGTGTTGAGGAAGAATGATGTTATTGTGCGGGCGGTTTTTTTGCCGGACGCGGCGTGAATGCCTGTCCACCGCGGTGAGGTAAAAGAAAAAGGCCAGCGCGAGGCTGGCCTTTGAAAGCAGGTGAAGAAAAATTACTTCAGACCGGCAGCATCGCGCAGCAGCTGCGCTTTGTCGGTTTTTTCCCACGGGAAATGTTCGCGACCAAAGTGACCGTATGCTGCGGTTTCTTTGTAGATCGGGTGCAGCAGATCCAGCATCTGAATCAGACCGTATGGACGCAGGTCAAAGAACTCACGTACCAGCAGAGTCAGCTGTTCAGAAGGCACTTTCTCAGTACCGAAAGTTTCCACCATGATAGAGGTCGGTTCAGCCACGCCGATTGCGTAGGAAACCTGAATTTCACAACGATCGGCCAGGCCAGCAGCAACAATGTTTTTCGCGACATAACGTGCTGCGTAGGCTGCGGAACGGTCCACTTTTGATGGATCTTTACCAGAGAATGCACCGCCACCGTGACGCGCCATGCCGCCGTAGGTATCAACGATAATTTTACGACCAGTCAGACCGCAGTCACCCATCGGGCCACCAATAACAAAACGACCGGTCGGGTTGATGAAGAATTTGGTGGCAGAAGTCAGCCATTCAGCGGGCAGAATCGGCTTGATGATCTCTTCCATTACCGCTTCTTGCAGCGATTTCTGGTCGATCTCTTCAGAGTGCTGAGTGGAAAGCACGACAGCATCAATGCCAACGATTTTGCCGTCGTCATACTGGAAAGTCACCTGGCTTTTCGCGTCCGGGCGCAGCCACGGCAGAGTGCCGTTTTTACGCACTTCAGCCTGACGCTGTACCAGACGGTGTGCATAGGTGATAGGCGCTGGCATCAGCACGTCGGTTTCATTGGTTGCGTAGCCAAACATCAGACCCTGGTCACCCGCGCCCTGATCCAGCGGATCGGCACGGTCAACGCCCTGGTTGATGTCAGGAGACTGTTTGCCGATAGCGCTCAGAACCGCACAGGAGTTAGCGTCAAAGCCCATGTCGGAATGCACATAGCCAATTTCGCGAACGGTGTTACGGGTGATCTCTTCGATGTCTACCCAGGCGCTGGTGGTGATTTCGCCGCCAACTAAAACCATGCCGGTTTTTACGTAGGTTTCGCAAGCAACGCGTGCTTTCGGATCCTGTTCGAGGATCGCGTCTAAAACGGCATCAGAGATTTGGTCAGCAATTTTGTCAGGATGCCCTTCAGAGACGGACTCGGACGTAAAAAGGTGTTTTGCCATATTTAATATCACCTAAAGAGAATTTGGTTAGCTCAAACTGTTGTGTGGATTTTCTGTGGTAGCGGATCCTACCACGACTCTGCAGGTTAAAAACACTGGCAGTCTGAGTGTTAATCGGTATGGATGGATTAACATCTGGATGGCTATTTTAGGTCAGTTCTTCACCCAATTTCCACTTTTTTTTGAATCGTGTCTCATTCTGTTAAAAACGTGGCTGGAAATTTTTCCTGACAATGCTGGCATTCTGCGTATTTATCTTTTGCAATTTTCTGCCATTGTGGGGTATAAAACGCGGCGCGCGGCTTAAATAAAAAGCACACGACGTTTCTTTCGTGTTGCCACTTCCAGCCGGGTTGAAATCAGAGTTTTGGCTTGTGGGTTCGTCTTAACAGGCGGCCGTGGAGGTGATACGAAATAATGAACCGTTGTCTGCTGCTTAACCTGTCTCACCGCTCTGGTGAAGATTCGTTCCCCGCACTCTGCATCTCTGCTTTGCATACCTGCCGATGTTATACCCATCTCGGCGCTTCTCAGGATTCAAGAGCTGGTTACAGTTACTGAGGACTGAACAAGGGCGCTCTTGTAAAAACAAGAGTTTTCTCGTGGTTTCGCCGAACTGTCACACTTACGTTCGGTTATGTGCTTAATAATGTTATGAAAAAGAAACCGGTTGCGCAGTTGGAGCGTCAGCATTCACTGCTGGAAAATCCATGTGCTTATGGGTTGTTATCGCAGTTCCAGGCTGCGATAGTCGTTAACTGTTTTACACTTAATAAAATAATTTGAGGTTCGCTATGTCTGACGACATGTCTATGGGTTTGCCTTCGTCAGCGGGCGAACACGGTGTACTACGCTCCATGCAGGAGGTTGCAATGAGCTCCCAGGAAGCCAGCAAGATGCTGCGTACTTACAATATTGCCTGGTGGGGCAATAACTACTATGACGTTAACGAGCTGGGCCACATTAGCGTGTGCCCGGACCCGGACGTCCCGGAAGCTCGCGTCGATCTCGCGCAGTTAGTGAAAACTCGTGAAGCACAGGGCCAGCGTCTGCCTGCACTGTTCTGTTTCCCACAGATCCTGCAGCACCGTTTGCGTTCTATTAACGCCGCGTTCAAACGTGCGCGGGAATCCTACGGCTATAACGGCGATTACTTCCTCGTTTATCCGATCAAAGTTAACCAGCACCGCCGCGTGATTGAGTCCCTGATTCATTCGGGCGAACCGCTGGGCCTGGAAGCCGGTTCCAAAGCGGAGTTGATGGCGGTGCTGGCACATGCTGGCATGACCCGTAGCGTCATCGTCTGCAACGGTTATAAGGACCGCGAATATATCCGCCTGGCATTAATTGGCGAGAAGATGGGCCACAAGGTCTATCTGGTCATTGAGAAGATGTCAGAAATTGCCATTGTGCTGGATGAAGCAGAACGTCTGAATGTCGTTCCTCGTCTGGGCGTGCGTGCGCGTCTGGCTTCGCAGGGCTCCGGTAAATGGCAGTCCTCCGGCGGGGAAAAATCGAAGTTCGGCCTGGCGGCGACTCAGGTACTGCAACTGGTTGAAACCCTGCGTGAAGCCGGGCGTCTCGACAGCCTGCAACTACTGCACTTCCACCTCGGTTCGCAGATGGCGAATATTCGCGATATCGCGACAGGCGTTCGTGAATCCGCGCGTTTCTATGTTGAGCTGCACAAGCTGGGCGTCAATATTCAGTGCTTCGACGTCGGCGGCGGTCTGGGCGTGGACTATGAAGGCACCCGTTCGCAGTCCGACTGTTCGGTGAACTACGGCCTCAATGAATACGCCAACAACATCATCTGGGCGATTGGTGATGCGTGTGAAGAAAATGGTCTGCCACATCCGACAGTAATCACTGAGTCGGGTCGTGCGGTGACTGCACATCACACCGTACTGGTGTCGAATATCATCGGCGTGGAACGTAACGAATACACGGTGCCGACTGCGCCTGCAGAAGACGCACCGCGCGCCCTGCAAAGCATGTGGGAAACCTGGCAGGAGATGCACGAACCGGGAACTCGCCGTTCTCTGCGTGAGTGGTTGCATGACAGCCAGATGGATCTGCACGATATTCATATCGGCTACTCTTCCGGCACTTTTAGCCTGCAAGAACGAGCATGGGCAGAACAACTCTACCTGAGCATGTGCCATGAAGTGCAGAAGCAACTGGATCCGCAAAACCGTGCTCATCGTCCGATTATCGACGAGCTGCAGGAACGTATGGCAGACAAAATGTACGTCAACTTCTCACTGTTCCAGTCGATGCCGGATGCGTGGGGGATCGACCAGTTGTTCCCGGTTCTGCCGCTGGAAGGGTTGGATCAAGTGCCGGAACGTCGCGCTGTGCTGCTGGATATTACCTGTGACTCTGACGGTGCTATCGACCACTATATCGATGGTGATGGTATTGCCACGACAATGCCTATGCCGGAGTACGATCCAGAGAATCCGCCGATGCTCGGTTTCTTTATGGTCGGCGCATATCAGGAGATCCTCGGCAATATGCACAACCTGTTCGGTGATACCGAAGCGGTTGACGTGTTCGTGTTCCCTGACGGTAGCGTAGAAGTAGAACTGTCTGACGAAGGCGATACCGTTGCGGACATGCTGCAATATGTACAGCTCGATCCGAAAACGCTGTTAACCCAGTTCCGCGATCAAGTGAAGAAAACCGATCTTGATGCTGAACTGCAACAACAGTTCCTTGAAGAGTTCGAGGCAGGTTTGTACGGTTATACCTATCTTGAAGATGAATAATTAAGATTATTCCGCTGGCGGGTCGATTTATTTACGTAAATCGGCCCGCTTTCTTTTT
>OGTB01002528.1_pt1 | contig 10210 bp, 7 predicted proteins | sample 1553611 | NCBI WGS metagenome assembly OGTB01 (sample SAMEA2580032, study PRJEB22360) | human gut metagenome | biome: human gut; feature: human-associated habitat; material: faeces | place: Denmark | collected 2008/2010 | reverse complement strand
CGTGGACACCAAGTCCGTGCCGCGCTGGAACGTGCACGACCAGTTCTCCATGGTGCTGCAGGACACGTGGGTGTTCCGTGGAACAGTGCGTGAAAACATCGCGTATTCGAAGCCCGGCGTCACCGACGAGCAGATTGTGGCCGCATGCAAGGCCGTCGGCCTGCACCACTACATCATGTCGTTGCCGAACGGCTACGACACCGTGCTCGACGACAAGGCGTCGCTTTCCCAGGGCCAGCGCCAGCTGCTGACGATCGCCCGCGCCATGGTGGAGGACGCGCCGATCCTGATCCTCGACGAGGCCACCTCCTCGGTCGATACACGCACCGAGGAGCTGATCCAGAAGGCGATGGACGCGCTGACCGTGGGCCGCACGAGCTTCGTGATCGCGCACCGCCTGTCCACCATCCGCGACGCCGACATGATCCTGGTGATGAACGGCGGCGACATCGTGGAACGCGGCACGCACGAGGAACTGCTCGCCAAGGGCGGCTTCTACGCCGACATCTACAACAGCCAGTTCACGCTGGCCGAGTGAGGTTGGTGTGCTGACTCGCTAAAAAATCCGGAGGGACCACCCCTTCGGATTTTTGCGTTTTGGCTTCGGCATTTTTATTGTGTTGCGCTGACGGGACGGCGGATTTACCATTGAGGTGACTGGCATCAATCGATTGACGTATTTGAAAATCACAAAGAAAGTGGGCAGTCATGAAAAGCATCGAAATCGGCAAATCGGCAGTGGTCGCATCGCAAGCGGCGTTAGGCGTGATGCGCATGGACGCGCTGGACGCGGACGCGGCGGCGGAAGTCGTGCGCACGGCCGCCGAGCATGGAGTCAATTTCTTCGACACGGCGGACATCTACGGATTCAACGTCAATCACGACCATGCCAGCTCGCGTGTGCTCGGCCGCGCGTGGAAGGACGCCGGGCTCAAGCGCGAGGACATCTTCCTGCAGACGAAGTTCGGCATCAACATCGACTTCAGCGACCCGAACAACATGCACGCCACCCGCTACGACTTCTCCGCGAAGCACCTCATCACGCGACTCGACGAGGAACTGGAAGCGCTCGGCACTGACTACGTGGACTTCGCGCTCCTGCACAGGCCCGACACCCTGATGGAGGCCGAAGAAATCGTCGAAGCGTTCACCACCCTGCACAAGGCGGGCAAAGTGCGTCACTTCGGCGTGAGCAACGTGAACCCGTGGCAGGCGGAACTGCTGCAATCCTGGCTCGGAGACGACCCGGCCATGAGGCTCGAGGCGAACCAGCTGCAGTTCGGTCTGATGCACGCGCAGATGGTCAGCGACGAGCTGATGACCAATTCCGGCGCCGAAGGCATGGTCGTGGCCAACCATTCGGACGGACTGCTGTCCTACTCGCGACTGCGCCACATGACCATCCAGGCATGGAGCCCGTTCCAGTCCGGCACGGAATACGGCCCGTTCGTAGGCAACGAGCACTTCCCGGAGCTGAACAAGGCACTGGACGAAAAGGGCGCCAAGTACGGCGTGAGCGCCAACGCCATCGCCACCGCATGGGTGCTCAGGCATCCGGCGAAGATCCAGATCGTGCTCGGCTCGATGAACCCCACCCGGCTGGGCGAAATGCTCGACGGTGCGGACATCGATCTCGACAAGCAGGATTGGTGGGACCTGTACGTGGCCGCCGGCAACCTCATTCCGTGAGTTTTGTTGGAAATCAGAAGAAGCGGCCGGGGAAACCGGCACTGATGGTGGCGTGACGGTCGACGTCCAACGTGGCGCAATCGAAAGCGAAAGTGCTGCTCAGCTCGTTCGGATCCGCAACGAACAGCGCCGTAGCCAACCCGTCCGCCACCGCAGTCGGATAGCCGCCAAACGACGCGGATCGCACCGCAACCCAGGTGGCCTCCGTCTGCTGCACGGGCAGGCCGTCGATGGCGTTGAGCAGGTGGTGAATCGCCAGATGCGTCTGTTCGTTCACCGCCACCTCCCAATGGCGACGGCTGGGCGCGCTCGCACAGAACGCGCCATCGCCGATCAGTGCGACGCCGACCGCGCAGGACGGATCATCCGGATCCTCAAGCGCCACACGGATCGGCTTGTTCGTGCGCGCCAGCAGATCGCCGCCCGCATCAATCACAAATTCCGGGGCAGCGCTTTCGCGTTTGCTGTCTGAGGTGGAAGATTGGCATGTCGGGTTGGTCGTTTCGGCTGACTTGACATGCGATGTGCGCGAAAGTTCTGAATCGGTGAGCAATCCGCCCAGCGAATCCACCAGATAACCCTTGCCGCACGCGCCGAAATCCACATGAACCGGACTGCGTGTAACCAATGTCGTACCACTCGAACGAACCACATCACGACCCCATACGGCCCGTCCGTGCAGCGCGCCCAGGCGCTCGCCGGCGTCGGCTTCAACGGTGAAACTCAGCGCGGGATCGTAACCGAGACGAATCAGGTCCTCGCCCACGCACGGGTCGATCGCACCGCGCGTGGCGGCGTGCAGCGCGTCGTACAAATCGAATAGCGGGCCGGCCCAATCGGGAAAATCGAAATGCCCGCCATGCTCCGCATTGCCGATGTGCGCAACCAGCGAATCAGCGCGAAACCGCGAAAGCGCATGCTCGTATTCATCGATGAACCGTTCCATCTCGCCGCGCAATTCCGCAGTGATCGGGTGAGGCGTCGAAATCAGCAACCCCGTGCCGAGCGCCTTGGGGAACGCGGCGGTATACGGCATGCGATGCGCGAGCGGTGCGAGGGAATCCATACCCACGATGCTAGCGCGTGCCCGGCTTGGCGTAGTTCGTGCTTGGGCAACCTGATATGCGCTATATGTGGCATGAGGCATCGCCTTATTTTGATACCCCCGTAGCTTTGTATGGTTACGATTATGCTAATCGTGATTATGCAAGTCGCGATTATACAAACTGACGCTTTGGCATGGAGTTCGCTTCACGTTTTCGGGCGGACGGGGGTGTTGCGGAACGGCGGTGAGCGTCACAATGTGAGACGACACGCGGAAAACGGGAAAAATAAAAACGGCGGAATTCCAACGTTTTTTCATGCGCGATACAACAAGACCAATTAAAAATCAAGACTGTTATTCAAAAAACTTTCGTTCTATCTTGGCTTCCGATGCGCGCTTCGTACGTCGGGTACGTCGGGGAAATCGCGCCGAAAAGATTTGCGGAAGGAAGGTTCGACCCATGTCATCTCGCGTCGCGCAGCGCCACGCAGCCGGTTCCTACGATTCGTGCGATTCGCGCGTCTCGGCTTCCGGCCGTCTCATCACGCTCGTCGCCGCGCTGATGATCGCGCTCGCCACGCTGTTTGTCGGCATCGCGATGCCGCGGCAGGCGTCCGCCGCTGACGGCAACCCGACGAATTTCGATTCCTGGACTGCCGTCGCGCAGAATATCGCCAAGCAGCTCGCCACCGCCGAAAAAGACTACAATGACGGCGATTACGGCCAGGCCGGCACCGGCTTCCAGACCGCGCATTGGATCGGCTATGATGCGTCCAACTTCTCGAAAGTCGTCAACGACACCATTTCCGCCGAATGCCAGCAGACACTGCTCAGGCAGTTCACCGATTTGGAAGGACTCGCGTACCAGCAGGGCCAGGGGAGCGCGATCGCAAACGGAATCAACGCGCTGAACGCGGACCTTGACACGGCCGCGCAGACGCTTGACGGCAACGCGAACCTCGCCGACCCCAAAACCTACGCGAAGCAGCGCGCCGAACAGACCGCAGCCGAACGTAAGAAGCTCGACGCGGCCAAAAAGAACTCCTCCAAAGGCAAAGGCGACCGCACGTGGAGCGAAGTCGCCAGCGAAATGAACGTCATCCTCGACAAGGCATACAAGGCCGCCATCTCCGGCAAGGGCGCGGAAGGCTCCAGCCTCGTCAACGACGCGTACTACCAGTACTACGAAAAGCTCGGCTTCGAAAAGAACGTCATGAACGCCATCTCCGGCGACCGCGTCTCGCAGGTGGAATACCAGTTCAAGATGACCCGCAAAACCATGCGCGACGGCGGTTCCGACAAGGAGACCAAAAAGCTTGTCGACGACCTGAAAAGCTGGCTCGTCGAAGACGCGGCCACCCTCGACGGTGGCGCGGCCGGCAACGTCAACGCCTTCACCAAAGCCATCACCAGCTCCGCCGGACAGGCGTTCCTCATCCTGATCCGCGAGGGTCTCGAAGCGCTGCTGGTGGTGGCCGCCGTGGTGGCCTACCTCGTCAAATCCGGCAACCAGCGTTTCACCAAGTGGATTTACCTCGGCGTGCTCGCGGGCCTTGCCGGCTCCGGTCTGGTCGCCGTGCTCTTCACGTTCCTGTTCGGAGGCTCCGGTCCGGTCCAGGAAATCAGCGAAGGCGTGTGCGCGCTGATCGCCATGCTCATGCTGCTGTGGACCAGCAACTGGATGCTCAACAAAAGTTCCGTGGAAGCGTGGAACCGTTACATCCGCACCAAAACCGAGTCCGCCGTGGCCGACGCGCAAAACAAAGTCGCCGCCGGCGAAGGCGTGGGCCTGGGTATGGTCGTTTCGCTCGCCATGCTGAGCTTCCTAGCCGTGTTCCGTGAAGGCGCCGAAACCGTCATCTTCTACGAATCGATCTACTCGATGAGTCGCGACGCGCAAGGCATGTGGATCGGCGGCATCGCCGCGGGTGTGGTGCTGCTCGTCATCTTCCTCGTGCTGCGCTTCACCTCCGTGAAGATTCCGATTGGCCCGTTCTTCCTCGTTACGTCGATCCTGATGGCCGTGCTGGTCGTCATCTTCGCCGGCGGTGGCATCCACGCGCTCATCGAAGGTGACCTGATCGACGGCCACTACCTGTCCAGCGTGCCCACAAACGACTGGATCGGCCTGTATCCGTACGTCGAATGCCTTGCGGCACAAGCGATCGCGGCGATTGCCGTACTCGCGCTGTTCGCCGTCGGCTTCGCACGCAAACGCAAGTTGCGCACGCCTGACAATCGCAAGTAATACGCAAATTTTCCGAGATTTACCGATATTTTTTCCACATCCAACAACAAAGGAAAGAGAAATGAAGAACAAGAAGATCGCCGCTCTGCTCGGCATCCTGCTGGCCGGCTCCATGGCCTTCTCCCTGTCCGCATGCGGCAATTCCAACGATTCCGCCGCTTCGGACAAGTCCAGCGCCTCCGCGTCGGCTTCGAAGGCCGACGACTCCAGCAAGGACGATTCCAGCGATTCCGCCGGTTTCGAAGAGATCCAGGTCGATGAGAAGCACTCCGACCAGGAATGCGGCCCGCTGACCGTCAACGCCGTCTACTTCCAGCCGATCGACATGGAACCGTCCGGCATGGGCCTCAAGGCCGCCGATGCGAGCTTCCACCTCGAAGCCGACATCCATGCCAACCAGAAGGGCACCGAACTCGGCTACGGCAAGAGCGATTTCGTGCCGGACCTGACCGTCAACTACGACATCATCGACAAGACCTCCAACGCGTCCGTCGCCTCCGGAACCTTCATGCAGATGAACGCCTCCGACGGCCCGCACTACGGCGCCAACGTCAAGCTCGACAAGGCCGGCGCGTACAAACTCGTGCTGAAGATCGAATCCCCGGAGAAGAAGGGCTGGATGCTGCACGTCGATCCGGAGACGGGTGTGAAGGGACGCTTCTGGACGGAACCGATCGAGGTCACCTTCCCGGACTGGAACTATACGCCGCAGGAGTGGTGATCTCCTAGCGTAGCCCGTTCGCGGTTTCGGTATGCATTACCCGACACACTCAAGGCCGTTCGGCCAAGCTTACGGTCGGGCAATGCATACCGAAACCGCTCTCTCGCGTTTAGGGGGATGGATTCACCTCTGCGATTGTGGAGGGGGTCCGGGAAATCCTCGCATTTTAGGGGAGGGATGAGAGGGGTGGGACTCTTTGGGATGGGGCGGAATGGGAATCGTTGGGCTCTTTGAGTTGGGTTTTTGGATGAAAGGATTTTGGGATGCTGCTGCAGTTTGTGACGGTGTTGCAGGGGGTGTTGGCGCCGGCGCTGCTCGTCATGGCGTTGAGCGTCATGCTCACCGTCGGTGAGGGGCGTGACAAGCCTCTGAGCGCGTACTGGCGGCTGGCCGGTTTCGTTGTTGGATTCGCCGGCGCAGTCGTATTCGCCGCGCTGCGCGCCACCGCCGTCATCACGCAACGCACGTTCGTCAACTATCCGACCCTGTGGTGCTGCGTGATCCTCGACGTGGCCGTGTTCGTCATCGTCCTGTTCGCCCGCCGCATCACCGCCGACTGGCACAACCACCGCGCGCTGCTCGACATCGCGAATCTCGTTGCGGCGCTTGCGATCGCGGCCACCACCTTTCGTGCGCTGCCCGACGTGATTCTGCGACTGACGATCTTCGTCGAGCCGGGCGATCCCATCTTCACTTCCGACATGCTGTTGCGCGCGCTCGGCTTCGCTTTGGGCGCGGCCGTCGCAATCATCGCCGCGCTTATCTTCCGCACGATGCGTTCCACCGCCGTCCGCTGGTCGTTCACGACGGCGGTGCTGCTGTTGGTCGCGCTGTTGTTCGCACAGCATTTCACCGACCTTGCGCAGATCCTCCAATCCAAACGCATCGTCAGCTTCCCGACCGCCGCCTTCCTCGCGCTCGTGTGGGGCATCAACCATCAGCGCAGCCTGACCATCGCAATGGCGCTCGTCTTCGCCATTCCGGCAATCGCCAGCATCGTCATGGGCTTCAAAGTCAAGCCGACCGGCGCCAACGAGGCGATCGCACGCACGCATATCGCGTTCCGCCGCCGCGCGAAAGCGGCCGGCGCGTTCAGCCTGGTCGCCATGATCTGCGTCACCGTGGCCCTGACGTACGGCGTCGCGCAAACGCAGAAAGTCGTCACGCTGTCGCCGCCGGAAGACTACTCGCTCGCCGACGGCGTGGCCACCATCAAATTCAGCCAGATTTCCGACGGCCACCTGCACCGCTTCGAATACCGCGCGAAGGACGGCACCTCCATGCGATTCATCATCATCAAGAAGAACGGCGGCGCGTACGGCGTCGGCCTCGACGCGTGCGACAACTGCGGCGACGCCGGCTACTACCGGAAGGACGGCCAAAACATCCGCAAACACGGTGACGTGGCCATCAACCTCGCCACCATCGGCTTCAAAGGCGGCTGCAACCCGATACCGTTCGACTACCAGGTCAAGCCGGGCAAAATCGTCATCCAAATGTCCACGCTCGACGCGCTGTCGAGCCATTTCCAGTGAGCGCCGAGAAAGGTAAGGGGGTGCCATGTTCTTCCTGAAAATGATCTCTCGCTCGTTCAGCCGGCAGTTCAAACGCCGTCTGCTCATCGCCGTCACCGTGTGCCTGTCCGCCACCGTCAGCGTGGCCATGCTCGGCGTGGTGTTCGACGTGGGCGACAAGCTCAACGCGGAGCTGAGCACGTACGGTTCGAATATCGTCGTGCAGCCGAAGTCCGACGCTGTGGTGAGCGATTTGTACAATACCGGCGATTCTGCTGGCTCGGCTTCGGGTAGTTCGTCCGGTTCGGACGGGGGTTCCACTTCCGACGGCTCGGCTGCGGCGGACAGCGCCGACCCGACCGCGTTTCTGAAGGAGTCGGACGCGCAGAAGATCAAGACCATCTTCTGGGCGTTCAACATCACCAATTTCGCGCCGGAATTGAACATCCACGCGGATGCGGGGTGTGTCGGTTCGGGGGCTGGTTCGGCTGGCTCTGCTGGAACGGCTGGTGCGTCAGGTGCGGCTGCTTCCGCGGCGAAATGCAAGGCGACCAACGTGCCGATCGTGGGCACGTGGTTCGCGAAAACCCTGCACATGGACTCCGGCGAGTCCACCGTGGCCGGCATGAACGGCATGCGCTCATGGTGGAAAATCAACGGAACCTGGCCGAAAGACGACAGCGAGCAGGCGATGGTCGGCAGCGCGCTCGCCGCGAAACTGGGCGTGAACGTCGGTGACAGCGTTACGCTCGACAAGACGATCGCCGTCGGTGCGGACGACAATACGAACGGAGGTACCGGGAAAACCGGCAAATCCTCCACCGAACGCAATCGCGTGAAAGTGAAAATCGTCGGCATCTTCGATTCGGGCGATTCCGACAACAGCGCCATTTATATGCCGTCCATCGCCGCGCAAACGCTTGCGAATCTGCCGAATTCCATCGACAAGATTGAAGTCAAGGCGCTCACCACGCCCGACAACGACCTCGCGCGCAAGGCGTCGAAGAATCCGAACGCGCTCACGCAGGACGAGTGGGAGACGTGGTATTGCACCGCGTATCCGTCGTCGATCGCGTACCAGATCGAAGAGGTGCTGCCGGGCGCGGTGGCCAAGCAGGTGCGCCAGGTGGCCGCGCTGCAGGGCGATGTGCTGAACAAGACGCAGGCGGTGATGGTGCTGATGACCGTGCTGTCGCTGGTTGCCGCCGCGATCGCCGTGGCAAACCTGATGGCCGCGTCGATTGGCGAACGCGGTTCGGAATTGGCGCTGTTGAAGGCGATCGGCGCCACGGACGGTGCGGTTTCGCGCCTTATGCTCGCCGAAACGGCGGTGATTTCGCTGGTTGGTGCGATTGCCGGTGCGCTGCTTGGCTCGGGCGTTGCACAGATCGTGGGGCACGTGGTGTTCGGCTCGGGCATCACCATGCGTCCGATGGTGTTCGTGTTGGTTTTCGTGTTGCTGGCGGTCACTGTGCTCGTGGCCTCGCTTTCGTCGATTCGGGCGATTCTGGGCTTGCGTCCGGCGGAGGTGCTGCATGGTAGGTGAGTTGTGCTTGGCTTTCGTAGGGGGTGTGCGATGACGAATCGCAAGATGTTCTTCACCATGCTGTGGGGCGCGGTGTTCCGCCGTCGCTCCCGTGCGATGATGGCCGTGATCGCGTCGCTCGTCGGCGCGGCCACGCTGTTCTGCCTTGCATCCGTGTGCGTCGCGGTGCCGCAGCAGATGAACGAGGAAATGCGCGCGTACGGCGCGAACCTGATCGTCACGCCCGCGTCCGCAACGGGCAAATCGCAAGGCATCGATACTGCAACCGTACGCAACGTGACGGCGCTCGTCGGCGCCGGACACAGCGTGAAATCAGCCGCATACCGGTATGAGAGCGTGCGCATCAATTCCGCGCCGTACACCATCGCCGGCGTGGACGTGAAAGCCGTCCGCGCGCTCAATCGCCATTGGAACGTGACGGGCGATTGGCCCGGCTCGGGCAACGTGATGGTCGGCCGCGACGTCGCCGACGCGCTCGGCGTGAAAGTCGGCAGCCCTGTCACCATCGGTTACCGCGCCGCCGACGCGTCTTCTTCCGCGTCCGCAAAATCCGATTCGGACGAATCAACTGAAACGGCAGAATCGTCCGCGCAGGGCACGCAGAGTACGCAAACTACGCAAGGCGAACAGACCACGCAAGCCACGGAAAACGGCCGCGTCTCGTCCGACATCATGGATAACAACGGCACCGAATTCCGTATCGCTGGCATCGTCGATACCGGCGGCAACGAGGATTCCATCATCTACGCCACTACCGCGGACGTGTCCAAACTTGCGGGCCACGAGCGCGGCGCCGACGTGGTCGAATACTCGGTGAACGCCATGGGGGATGAGCTGAACGCCATCGTCAACAGAATCAACAAAAATACAAACACTGCCGTCAAAGCGCAGACCGTCACCAAAATCACCTCGTCCGACACCCGCATCATCGCCATGCTGCAGACCCTGTTCTGGATTGTCTCGCTCGTCGTGCTCGTGCTGACGCTCGTCGGAGTGGGCACCACCATCAGCTCCATCGTGAGCCAGCGTCGCAACGAAATCGGCCTGCGCAAAGCCCTCGGCGCCGATTCACGCGCCATCGGCGTCGAATTCTACGTGGAATCCGGCATCTACGGCTTGATCGGCGGTCTGCTCGGCACTGCTATCGGCTATGTGCTGGCGCGTGTGCTGTGCGCCACCGTCTTCGGTCGCGCGATCGGCTTCGACTGGCTGCTCGGCGCCGGATCGCTGCTGCTGAGCGTGGCGATCGCCGTCATCGCCTCCATTCCGCCGGTCCGCCGCGCCACCCGTATCGACCCCGCCATCGTTTTGAGGGAGGAATAATCATGGACAACGAACATATGCTGCTGGAACTCGACCACATTTCCAAGATTTACGGCGATCTGCACGCCGTCGACGACCTGAGTCTGACCGTTCCGCAAGGGCAATGGCTGGCGATTGTCGGCTC
>OGTB01002524.1_pt1 | contig 10216 bp, 8 predicted proteins | sample 1553611 | NCBI WGS metagenome assembly OGTB01 (sample SAMEA2580032, study PRJEB22360) | human gut metagenome | biome: human gut; feature: human-associated habitat; material: faeces | place: Denmark | collected 2008/2010 | reverse complement strand
CGTGATGTTCCGTTCGCCGTGGGCGTTCGTGGATTTGCTTAACTAACTCTCAATTCACAGCAGTTCCTTCAGCATCTGATTGACACTGGCGGGATCTGCCTTGCCTTTCATTGCCTTCATGGTCTGACCTACCAGGAAGCCGATGGCTTTTTCTTTGCCGTTATGGTAATCCTCCACAGACTGCGGATTAGCGGCAATGACTTCCTCCACGACTTTACGCAATGCACCTTCGTCATTGACGGTCTTCAGTCCCTTCTCCTCCACATACTGTTCGGGATCTACATCTTCCTCAAACATCACCTGGAATACTTCTTTTGCTACAGAAGAGTTGATAACCTTGCCATCTACCAGCGCGATCAGCCTGCTCAGATGCTCCGGTGAGAAACGGATATCCTCCGGCTCCATCTCTTTTTCTTTTAACAGGCGCATAGTCTCCACCATCAGCCAGTTGGACACCTTCTTGGGCTGGCTTCCCAGTGCCACGGAAGCTTCGAAGATATCTGCCAGATGCTTGGAACCGGTGATGATATCGATATCATATTCCGGAATATCGTATTCTTCCTTGTAACGCTTCATCTTCTCGGTGCGGAATTCCGGCTGTTTGCTGCGGATGCTTTCCAGCCACTCATCACTGATATAGACCGGTACCAGATCAGGATCCGGGAAGTAACGATAATCCTGTGCATCCTCCTTGGAACGCATCGCATAGGAATATTCCTTGTTGTCATCCCAGCGTCTCGTCTCCTGAATGACCTCTTTGCCGGCCTCCAGCAGATCGATCTGTCGCTCCCGCTCCCCCTGAATGGCTCTGGCGATGGCCTTGAAGGAATTCAGGTTCTTCATCTCGGTACGGGTTCCGAACTTTTCCGCTCCCACTTCTCTCACGGACAGATTGACATCGGCACGCATAGAGCCTTCCTGAAGCTTACAGTCAGACGCTCCCAGATACTGGATCAGCAGACGTAATTTTTCCAGATAAGCAATGACTTCCTCTGCGCTGCGCATATCCGGCTCCGATACGATCTCGATCAGAGGCACGCCGGAACGGTTGTAGTCCACCAGTGTGCAATCTTCCCAGTCGTCATGCACCAGTTTACCGGCATCCTCCTCCATGTGGATCTCGTGGATACGCACCGGCTTTGTATAGGTGTTGCCGTCCTCTCCTGCCACCTCGATCTCCACCGAGCCATTCCTACAGATGGGTAGATACAGCTGGGAGATCTGATAGTTTTGAGGGTTATCGGGATAGAAATAATTTTTTCTGTCAAATTTACAATACTGTGTGATGGTACAATTCGTCGCAAGGCCTACTGCCACCGCATATTCCACCACCTGTTTATTCAGCACCGGAAGAGATCCCGGCATACCGGTACATACCGGACAGGTGTGAGTATTGGGTCTGCCACCGAACGCTGTGGAACAGCCGCAGAATATTTTCGTCTTCGTGGCAAGCTCTACATGAACTTCCAGACCGATCACTGTTTCATATTGTTTTGCCATAATAAATGCCTTTCCGTATCTGCATTGTTACTTTATATATGTGTATATTTTCCGTTGTTCTACTTCACGCTCTGCTCATAGGTATAGGCTGCACGGATCAGTGTCTTCTCTTTGAAGCAGTCACCGATGAGCTGCATGCCGATAGGCAGGCCCTGGGAATCCGTACCGCAGGGAACGCTGATACCGGGCAATCCCGCCAGGTTGATGGAGATAGTGTAGATGTCTCCTAAATACATCTTGATGGGATCCGCCAGACTGCTGCCCAGCTTCGGTGCTGTGGTGGGTGCCACCGGTCCTAAGATCACATCATATTTTGCAAAAGCTTCGTCAAAAGCTTTTTTGATCAATGCTTTCACACGGAGTGCCTTCAGGTAATAAGCATCATAATAACCGGAGCTTAATACAAAGGATCCCAGCATGATACGACGCTTCACCTCGGGGCCAAAGCCCTGCGAACGGCTTCTCTTGTACATGGTGTGCAGGTCCTCCGCATCCTGGGCACGGTAGCCATATTTTACGCCATCGAAACGCTCGAGATTGGAACTTGCCTCTGCAGCCGCGATCGTATAATAAGTGGGGATCGCATAGTCTACCAGACTTAAGTCGAACTCCTCCACTTCTGCCCCCTGCGCTTTCAACACTTCCGCTGCTGCCAGTACCGCATCCCTGACCTCGGGATCCAGTCCTTCTCCAAAATAGTCTCTGGGAATACCGATCTTCATTCCTTTCACATCCGCTACCAGCGCAGAGGTAAAATCCGTATCCTCCCGCTTCATGGAAGTGGAGTCTTTGGGATCATGGGAAGTGATCGTCTCCAGCACCGTGGCACAGTCTGTCACGTCCTTAGTCAGCGGTCCGATCTGATCCAGAGAGGAACCATAAGCGATCAGTCCGTAACGGGAGACCGTTCCGTAAGTAGGTTTCATACCGACCACCCCGCAATAGGATGCTGGCTGTCTGATGGAACCGCCGGTATCGGAGCCCAGTGCCGCAAAACATTCCTGCGCTGCTACTGCCGCCGCGGAACCGCCGGAAGAACCTCCGGGAACATGCTCCGGGTTTCTCGGATTTCTCGTCACACCGTAATAGGAAGTCTCTGTGGTACTTCCCATAGCGAACTCATCCATGTTGGTCTTGCCCAGGATGACTGCACCGGCTTTTTCCAGATTCAGCACTGCTTCCGCACTGAAGGTCGGAATAAAATTCTCCAAAATTTTAGAAGAGCAGGTGGTCAGGGTTCCCTCGGTACACATATTGTCTTTGATAGCGAAAGGGACACCGGCCAGGGGGCCTGTCAGTTCTCCCGCTTCGATTTTCTTTTGTACTTCCGCTGCCTGTTTCAAAGCCTTTTCCCGTTCCACGGTCACATAGCAGTGGTAAGTATCCTCACCGGCTGCGATCTCATCCAGAACGGCCTGCGTCGCTTCCACCGCCGTAGTCTTACCTTCCCGGATCGCCTTCGCCAGCTCTACTGCTGTCAGGGATAAAATATCCATATCCATTCTCCTTTTCAACACCTCAGTCCAAAGTCGAAGACCTTCGATTTTCAATCAAAAGTCGAGGCTTTTTGATCCTAATCAAAAATCCAAGGCTTTTGACATTAGTCAAAAGTCTTTGGTACAACAAACATGTTGTCCTTCTCGCCGGGTGCATTGGCCAGGGTCTGTTCACTCTCATCCCCATTGGTCACCACATCCTCACGGAAGACATTCTGAACCGGGAATACATGGGACATAGGTTCCACACCGGTAGTATCCAGTTCGCCTAGTTTGTCGATATAGTCCAGCATTCTGCCCATATCCTTTTTCGCTGCTTCCTTCTCTTCATCAGAAAGCTCGAGTTTTGCCAGAATGCCTACATATTCTATGGTCTCGTCACTGATCACGTTCGCCATACTAATTTCCATTCCTTTCCTGTTCTTTCCTCACTAATCTCTCACTTTAATGTGTACCTCACGCAGCTGCTGTTCTGTCACTTCGCCGGGAGCCCCGCACATCAGATCCTGTGCATTGCCGTTCATGGGGAAAGCGATCACCTCACGGATGTTATCCTCGTTCCGAAGCAGCATGATCATACGATCCACGCCGGGAGCCATTCCCGCATGAGGGGGTGCTCCGAACTGGAACGCCTGATACAGTGCTCCAAACTTGGTCTTTAATGTCTCTTCGTCATAACCTGCGATGGCGAAAGCTTTTTTCATGATCTCGATGTCATGGTTACGTACTGCGCCGGAGGACAGTTCCACGCCGTTGCATACGATGTCGTACTGATAAGCCAGGATCTCCAGCGGATCCATGGTATTCAATGCTTCCAGGCCGCCCTGGGGCATAGAGAACGGATTGTGGGTGAATCCGATCTGCTTCGTCTCGGGATCCAGCTCAAACATCGGGAAATCGTTCACATAGCAGAAACGGTAAGCATCCTTCTCGATCAGATCCAGCTTCTCGCCCAGCTCGGTACGGATATGACCTGCATAGTAGTTCGCCTTATCCTCTTTGTCCGCAATAAAGAAGATGGTATCTCCGGCAGAAAGTCCTGCCATTTCTGCCAGTTCTCCCTTCATCTCTTCGGGGATAAATTTATCGATGGGGCCCTTGTAGCTCATATCCTCTGCCACTTCGAGATAACCAAGTCCACCCATACCAAGAGAAGTCGCAAAGCTTAACAGCTTCTCATGGAAGCCTTTGGACATCTCCGCATGTACTTTGATGGCACGGACGGTTCTGCCGATAAAAGGTTTAAACGTACATCTCTGGAAAAACTCCGTCACATCCATAATTCTCAAAGGATTGCGCAGATCCGGCTTGTCACAGCCGAACTCCAGCATTGCCTGTTTGTAACTGATGATGGGGAACGGTGTCTCGGTGATCCTGCTGCCTTCGGGAGCAAACTTTACAAAGGTGTCATGCAATACTTCCTCACCGACCTTGAATACATCCTCCTGGGTCACGAAGCTCATCTCGAAATCCAGCTGATAGAACTCTCCGGGAGATCTGTCTGCTCTGGCATCCTCATCACGGAAGCAGGGAGCGATCTGGAAATATTTATCAAAACCGGAAGCCATGAGCAGCTGCTTATACTGCTGGGGTGCCTGGGGCAGCGCATAGAATTTTCCTTTAAATTTTCTGCTGGGAACAATATAGTCTCTGGCGCCCTCGGGAGAAGAAGCACACAGGATCGGGGTCTGGATCTCCAAAAATCCCATGTCCGTCATCTTCTGGCGCAGATAACTGATCACCTTGGAACGAAATACAATGTTGTCCTTTACTTTTGCATTTCTAAGGTCAAGATAACGATATTTTAATCTCACATCTTCCCGGATCTCTTTAGACGTCTGGATCTCGAAAGGAAGCTGTTTATATACTCTTCCCAACACATCGATCTTGTGTGCTTCCAGTTCGATGGTGCCGGAAGGAATCTTCGGGTTGTAGGTCTCTTCGTCTCTGTGCTCCATGAGACCGGTTATGGACAGGCACATTTCTTTGGTGATGCCCTTTAAAAGCTCCGGCTTACGGATGACCACCTGTAACACACCGTACATATCCCGCAGATCGATAAAGGATACGCCGCCGTGGTCACGGATGTTCTCCACCCAGCCTGCCACCTGCAAAGCCTGTCCGATCTGCTGTTCACTGATCTCTTTCATTGTTAAATCTCTGTACATATCGCACCTCCTGTTATATAGTGTCCCGAATGTGCGCTCCCTGTACAGCTTATTTTTGAATACAAAAAGCCCCGGGACATGTTAAAACATATCCCGGGACGAATCATCTAATCCGTGGTACCACCCGAATTGACAGGCGCCTTTGCCTATCCACTCTTGTCACTTAACGCGTGCAACGTGTCATCCTAGCTGCATGTGATATTCTGCAGTTCAGATCACCTGCTCCGGAGTGTTCCCTTCGCCAGCTTCCGCAAACAGCGCTCTCAGTCGGTGACGCTGTATTCCTGTCGTTTCCCTTGGCAAGAGTCTCTTTCATAGCATTTACAAAATAGTTTTTCAACTTAGGTTTATAATATGCGCACGAAAGAAATCTGTCAAGAACTTTTTTATTGTAACAGTTCAGCCATGGACATATCCGAGCGTAAAAATCATGCTTGCATGATTTTTCGGACGAATATGTTCATGAGATAAGCGCCGATTTATGAGCAAAGGGAGTCACGTAGTGACGCAAAAGCGTGTTAACGCGACTTTGCGAATGGTGCAGGCTGAACAGGATGTTAGTCACATGCATTCTTGAACTGATTCCAGATCTCCGCATGCAGATCCTCTGCCTCCTGGGAGATATTCTGCACGATCTCGCCCTCCGCAGCATCTTCCGGCAATACGATCATTTTCTTCATATCCTCGGAAATATACTCTTCCGCGGCTTTATTTGTGCAGTAATAGCCGATATATTCAAAGCATTTTGCCGCATTTTCCGGTTGGTTGATATAATCTAAAAATGCATATGCCGCATCTGCATTGGGTGCCTTCGCAGGAACAAACCCTGCCATGATACCGAATCCGAGACCTTCCTTCGGATATACTACCTCCAGGTCCGGTCTGGCCTGCAGTGCCGTGGACACCTGGGAAGTGTACAGAAATGCCGCTGCGACTTCTCCGCTGATCAGATAATCCTGCGTATTATTGTCATTGATCACACGGATGTTGGGAGCCAGTGTCAGCAGTTTATCTCCCGCTGCCCGGATCACATCCAGATCCTCTGTGTTAAAGGATTCTCCCATGGTCTTTAGAGTAATTCCATCAATGACACGGTAATTTGCAGTCAGTGCCACATTGTTTTCCAATTCCGGATTCCACAAATCTTCATATCCCGTAATCTTCACATCCGTCAGTCCCGGATCGTATACGATCAGAGGAATGCCCGCTCCGTAGGGCACAGTGTATTCATTCTGCGGATCATAGAACTGTGACATAAACACCGGATTCAGATTATCATAGCTGCTGATCCTGGATGTATCCAGCTTCTGCACCAGTCCCTCCTGTATCGCAAGTTCGATGATATAATCATCTGCAATGACCAGATCGTAATCACCGCCCTTGGTCTCCTCCAGCTTTGCCAGCATGTCTTCATCATAATCAAAGTTGGAATAATTGATCCGGATACCGGTCTCTTTTTCAAAACCGTCCAGGATCTCCTGAGGGAACATGCCATCCCAGGTATAGAGATTCAGTTCTCCCTTATCTTCTTTCCCGCCTGCTCCACAGCCGGTAAACAACGTGGCCAGCATGGTCGCTGCCAACAACATTGCCAGCTTTTTCTTCATAATCTCCTCCTTCGATGCAGATTTTCTGCATCCGCTTCTATTTTCCCATGATGATTATGGGAATACACTCCCGCCAGACACAACAATATCACAAACAGCATAACTGTTGCAAGTGCGTTGATCTCCGGTGTCACACCGGTCTTCAATTTCGTATAGATCTTCACCGGCAGAGTATTGACCTTCGGTCCGGTGACAAATATGCTGATCACCACATCATCAAAAGACATGGCAAATGCCAGCAGTACCCCTGACAGGATCGCCGGCAGGATCTGCGGAAGTATCACGTCCCGGAATACCTGCCATTTCGACGCTCCCAGGTCCAAGGCCGCTTCTTCCAGGGAATGGTCCATTCCCACCAGCCTCGCCCTTACCATCGTAAAAATATACGGCACGCAAAATGTAGTATGGGCGATCACCAGCGTGACCATACCGAATGGCAGACCCATCAGGGAAAATACGGACAAAAATACCATACCCAGAATGATCTCCGGGATCATGATCGGCAGGGGAGACACATAAGCCACAGCCTCATTCAGTTTTCTCTTCCTGCGACTCATCCCCAGTGCCCCCGAAGTACCGATCAGCACAGCGAAGGTACAACTGAGCACCGCCAGGATCAGGCTGTTAATCAGCGCTTCTCCCAGATCTCTGTCCCGGAATAATTCCCGGTACCACTTCAGGGAAAAGCCTTCCCACACAGAGGTCAGTTTGGAGGCATTAAAAGAATACACCACTGTTAACAGGATCGGAATATAGGTCAGGATCGTGATCACAGCCACATAAATAAAGGGCCATTTTTTCTTCTTCATACTTACAGCATCCCTTCTAACTGCGAGGTTCCGGTAATCTTACGATACAGGCGGATCATCACGGAAGTCAGTACCATCAATACAGCTGACAGTGCCGCCGCAAAAGGCTGGTTACGTCCCTTGGTGATCTGCTCCTGGATCACACTTCCCACCAGAACGATCTTATTGCCTCCCAGGATATCCGCGATGAAGAACAGACCCATGGATGGGATAAAAGAAAGAACCACTCCGGACAAAAGTCCAGGCAGGGTCAGCCGGAAGCTGACTGTCCAAAACGCTTTCCATGAGGATGCTCCCAGATCCCTGGAGGCTTCCACCAGAGAATGATCCAGTTTCTCCGCACTGGAATACACTGCCAGGATCATAAAAGGCAACAGAGCATATACCATGCCCACTACGACTGCCGGATAAGTGTAGAGCAGCTTTAACGGCTGATCCGTCAGATGCAGTCCCATCAAAATCTTATCCAGTACGCCGTTACTGCGGAACACGATGATCCAGCCATACAGGCGGATCAGCCCACTGGTCCAGAACGGGATCATGATAAGCAACAACATTCTTCGCTTCCATACTGCATTCATCTGTGCCATAAAATACCCATAAGGGTAGCCGATCAGCGCCACGAGCAGCGTGGACGTGAATGCCAGCTTCAGAGATTGCAGAAAAGTATTCAGATACAACGGTTCCAATATGCGTTTGTAATTATCCAGTGTAAATGTAAAATCCACACCCCAGACCTGCGCACGCTGTAAAAAGCTCAGCAGGAACATATACAGGATCGGCAGCGCCACGAACAGCACAGTGAACACATACATGGGTATGAGCAATCCTATATTCCCGGCATCCCGCCTGCCACTACTTTTTTTCGTCTTCATCATTATCTATTACCTTCACAGCATTTTTCGCATCCCAGCCGATCTTTACCGTCTGTCCCGGCTGCAGATCATGATCGATCCCATAGCGGCTGGCTGTCAGAAGCTGTCCGTCAGGCAAGCGGAACAGGATCCGCAGTTGTCCGCCGGCAAAGCTTTTTTCCACCACGGACGCCTCATGGACACAGCCCTCTTCCCCATTCATCAGAATGTTCTCCGTACGGATCGCCAGCGTCTCGGATCCCAGATGCAGAATATTCGCATTGCCCACAAAATCCGCCACATAGCTGGTCCTGGGCTGATAGTATACCTCATTCGGAGTCCCCAGCTGCTCCAGTACCCCTTCGTGCATGACACCGATGCGGTCCGACATATTAATGGCTTCTTCCTGATCATGGGTAACAAAAACAAAGGTGATGCCCAAGCGTTGTTGGAGTTCACGGAGTTCGTATTGCATGTCTGTCCGCAACTTTAAGTCCAGTGCTGACAAGGGCTCATCCAAAAGGACCACACGTGGCTGATTGATAATCGCACGGGCAATAGCTACACGTTGGCGTTGACCACCCGATAATTTTTGAATCGAGCGCTTTTGATAACCATCTAGTTGAACCATTTTCAATGCTTCTTTTACACGCTCTTCAATTTCCTTCTTAGGCACTTTTTTTAACTTAAGCGCAAAAGCCACATTGTCAAAGACATTCATGTGTGGAAAGAGGGCATAAGATTGGAAAACGGTGTGAACATCCCTTTTATTGATAGGGATATCATTAATACGCTTTCCATCCAAAAGAACGTCACCACTGGTCGCATCTAAGAGACCAGCAATGATGTTCAAGATAGTTGATTTACCAGAACCAGAAGCCCCAAGCAGGGTATAGAACTTACCTTCTTCCAGTTCAAAGTTGATGTCTTTTAAAACTTGTGTGCCACTGTCTTCAAATACTTTCGAGACGTTTTGAAAGGCAATAATCGGATTAGTCAATTGTCATAAATCCTCCATGGATAGCAAATATAGGGATAGGGTTTTATTAGTTTAATTTATCGCCAATGATACGTACTTCAGGCTCTAGTGTAACACCCGAATTTTCCTTAACCTTAGCGATAACATCTGCAATAAGATCTTCATAGTCTTTCGCTGTTCCTTGATCGACATTGACCATGAAACCAGCGTGCTTGGTTGAAACCTCAACACCACCGATACGATGTCCCTTGAGGTTAGCTTCCATAATTAGCTGACCTGCAAAGTGACCTGGTGGGCGTTTAAAGACCGAACCACATGAAGGGTATTCAAGAGGTTGTTTAAGCTCTCGCAAGTGATTAAGACGGTTCATCTCATTCTTGATTTGCTCGTAGTCTCCTGGTTTGAGGTTAAATTTTGCTGAAATAATCACTTCACCTGTTTCTTGGAGCACCGAACGACGATAACCAAAACGCATATCTCTTGCATCAATCGTACGAATATCACCATCTTTTGTAAGAACCTGAGCAGAAACCAAGATATGGGCAATCTCGCCACCATAGGCACCAGCATTCATAAAGACGGCACCACCAACACTACCTGGAATCCCCGCCGCAAGTTCAAAACCGGTCAAACTATGGAAACAAGCCACCTTGGTTGTTGCAATCAAATTAGCTCCCGCTTCTGCTTCAACTTGATAACCATTGACAGCGATACCATTAAGCTTGTCAAACATAATCACAAAACCTCGGATACCACCGTCACGAACAATCAAATTACTGGCATTACCAAGCACCATCCATGGA
>OGTB01002513.1_pt1 | contig 10267 bp, 7 predicted proteins | sample 1553611 | NCBI WGS metagenome assembly OGTB01 (sample SAMEA2580032, study PRJEB22360) | human gut metagenome | biome: human gut; feature: human-associated habitat; material: faeces | place: Denmark | collected 2008/2010 | reverse complement strand
GGCTGCAATCCCGGCAGCTGCTTGCGCTGCTCCAGCGTCATGTCCGCCAGCTGCCGCTCCAGCCGCGCCACATCCGCCTCCGTCAGCACCGTGCCGTGCATGTAGGTTCTATCCGTCCAGTAAATGCCCTTCACCATCGCGGCGAGCGTCGTGAACGTGCCGCCCGTGCCGCGCCAGCTGCCCGGCATCGACAGCACAGGGTAATCCAGCAGCTTGTCTGCCAGAATATCGGCGGCAATCTGCTCCACCGCGTCCAAATCGCCGTGGTCGCGAATCGGAATCCGCTGGAACAATCGCACTGCCCCCATTTGGCAGGAGAAAGAGCAGCGGATGTTCATCCCCTGCCCGATGATGATTTCGGTTGAGCCGCCGCCGATGTCGATGACGCCGGAATCGCCGCCGTCCGTCGCGCCGAAGAAGGACAACGCGGCCTCCTCATCGCCGGAGCAGATTTCGAGCGTCAAGCCGGTTTCGGCTTTGAGCAGCGCCGCGAAATCCGCGTTGTTGGCGGCGTCGCGCGTGGCGCTGGTGGCAAAGAGATGCACTTTTTCCGCGCCTTGACTGCGGGCGAAATCCGCCATGCGTTTGACCGCCGCACAGGAGGACGCCATTGCCTCCCGCGACAAGTTGCCTGCTTCGTCAAGCCCGGCGAACAGGCGCGTGCCGGCGCGGTCGCGGCTGATGCGGCGAATCTCCCCGTCGGCTGCTTCCGCCACAAGCATCCTCACCGAATTGGAGCCGATCCCGATGACTGCTGCCCTCATGGTTCACCTCTCCTGTCTTTCTGGTTTACAATATGTGTAACGAAAAAGGGACTTGCAGACGCAAAGTCCCCCTTTAATCCCGAAATTCATCCAGCAGCGCGTTCCATTCCGCCTCGGTGTAGCCCCGCAGCACATCCATGCTGGCAAAGTGGAAGTGGATTTCGCCGTCGCGGACATAGCCGAAGTCGTTGCGCGCGGTTTCCTCAATGTACGCATCCGTCGCAACATACGTCAGTTCTTCGCGCAAGTCCCGATTTTTCTGATCCAGCGCCGCATACTGCTGCTGCAGCTGCTCATTGCGCGTCGAGAGCGCGTCAAGCCGCTGCCGCGACTGCGCCATCACGACATAGAAGATGATGCCCAACACCACCAGCAGGATGACAACCGCCTTCCAACGCACCAGCCTGCGCCCCAACGCCCTCACTCCTTTTCTCCAGAATCGGAAGTGTTCTTTTTCTTATCTATTCGCTATGATTTTGCATATTCCTGCCTGACGGAAAACTTTTTTTCAGCCGTTTTCCAATCCAGCGGAAGATGCGCCGGATGCCCGTTTCCCACAGCACTGCGCCGAGCAGCAGCCCCAGCAGCGCGTACAGCCGCAGCCCTTCCCCGCTGTGGATGAGGACGAGTAGCGCCGCCAGCGTGAGCATCAGCGCGCAGAGCACATCCGCCGCGTCGGACAGGCCGTGCCGATGCCGCCACGCGCCGCCGAGGGTCAGCGCCAAGGCGAACGCCGCGCCGAGCAGCACCATCCGCAGGAACGTTTCCGCCTGTCCCTGCTGCGCAAACAGCACCTCCAGCGTCATCCGATGGCACGGCGGAGGAAGCCGCCCTTGCGCCGCGCGCGCCCCTGCTCATACTGCACGCCGTCGATATCGCCATCCACAAGCAGCCTGCCCTCTTCCAGCTGCAAGGCGGAGACATGCAGCCCGCTGCCGGTCAGCGTCAGCCGCCCGCCCCATGTTTCCAGCACGACCGCCGTTTCATCGAAGCGGTCAACCTCCTTGACCCCGGTGAGAACCGCCTTTTTGCGATTCTCGATAACCAGTCCGCAGGGCTTCTGCGGCACTGTCGGCTCTTTCACTGTGCGCTCCCCCCTCTCCTGCTGTCAGGGTATGCGCGGCGATTGCCGATTATGCCGGATTCTCCTTCTGCCACTCGCGCAGGATGCTTTCGAGGTTCGCAAGCCACAAATCAACGTGCGCGCAGTCCCACAGCACCGTTTCCGCCACCTGACACTGCACGACGAACAGCCCCTGATAATCTTTTCTTTCGGCGCATTCGTCCATCAGGCGGCGAAGTTCATCCGGCTGATTCGTGTGCGCCATGACGTCGTTCAGGTGGTCGATGCACCCCCGCAAAAGTTCGGGGATGGTCATGTCAAAGTCGCTTTGGCGCATGATAGCTTCCAGCTTTTTCAGGTGCTGCACGGCTTCCTCCGGCGGATTGCCGATTTCGTACTGCTCCATCAGCCAGAACCAGATTTCCGCCATCTGCGACCACTCATCCAGCGTCTGTCCGCCGGTAAAGACGGTCATTCCCTTATCCGCCGCAAAATCCGCGCAGGCATGAATCGCCAGCATCGGCACGCGCCCGGCGTGTTCATGCAGGTACAGCCAGTCCTCGCTCTGGAAGGGCGTTTCGCCATCATAATGGAAGCACGCCGTCCACAGGCCGCTGGGCTGGCGCGCAATATCAAAGCGGCAGGTGCGGTTATCCGCGTCGCCATAGGTATAGCGCGCGACCATGCCATAGTAGAATCCGCTCTCCTCGCCGCCCAGCTCCTCCGCGTGCTGTTTGACCTGCTGGCGCAGCTCCTCCAGCGAATACGGCGGGCGGTCATCCGGGATTTCCAGCCAATCGCAGTTTGCGAGCAATGTACGGCAGACAGCCGCCATGTCCTCTTCGCTGCCGATGGCGACGACCCTTGCCCGATGCAATTCCTTCATTGAGATACCTCCCCAGCAAGGGGCAGTGCCCCTTGACCCATTCGCGCGATTGAGTTGGTGACACTTTCATACTACTATCGCGTGTTTATGCGAGGATTTCGCTCCTGCGGGAGCGACCAGAGGGCAATGGAAACAGACGAAGTCTGCGGTCGCCCTCTGGACTGCTTCGCATCCCCATCTAAGTTTATTGGTTGGCAGCGTTGCTTTTTAGTTAGTGTACTTTTGGTTCCTCAAGCCACGGCATAAGCCAACCGCAAATAACCCCAAAAGTAGCGGCGCCGAAGGTTTCCAAAGGGCGATCGGAAAGCCCTTTGGTGCGCCCGCAGGCGCATCCCCCTGTAACAATCCAAATCAAGAAACATAAAAGTCACAAAAGCGAAGGCAGCCTGAGGGCAATCGCCATGCCCCTCAGAACATACAGACCTGACTGGTTTCGCTCAAGCCCTCCAGCGAACCATGCGTCCGCAGCAGTTCAATGACCGCGCTGGAAATGCGCGTGCGCTCCTTCAAGTCCTCCACCGACATGAACGGGCCGCGCTCGCGCTCACGCACGATGTTGATGGCAGCCGATTCGCCCAGTCCGCCCAAGGACGTGAACGGACACCGCAGCCCCGTTTCGCCCTCCATCTTGAATTTCTTCAGGTCGCTCTTGTACAGGTCGCACGGCAGGAACTTGAAGCCGCGCATGTTCATCTCCAGCACCAGTTCAAGGCTCGTCACGGCTTCCTTGTCCTTCGCGGACGCCTTCGGGTCAGCCTTAATCTGCTTGATTTTCTCGCGAATCGTCGCGGGGTCAATCAGCATCGTCATCGCGTCGAAGCCGTCGCCGCGCACGGTGAAGTACGCACAATAATATGCCAGCGGACGATGCACCTTATACCACGCCACGCGCAGCGCCATCGTCACATACGCCACGGCGTGCCCCTTGGGGAACATGTACTTGATTTTCTTGCACGAATCCATGAACCACTGCGGAACGTGCTGCTTAATCATCGCCTGTTCCATTTCAGGCTTCAGGCCACGCCCTTTGCGGACGCTCTCCATCGTCGTGAACGCCATCTTCGGCGCAACACCCTTGTCAATCAGGTAGTTCATGATGTCGTCACGGCAGCAGACGCACTCGCTCAATTTCGCCGTACCGTTTGCAATCAGCTCCTGCGCGTTGCCCAGCCACACGTCCGTGCCGTGGGACAGGCCGGAAATGCGCAGCAGTTCCTCCATCGTCGTCGGCTTCGTTTCGTCGAGCATCCCGCGCACGAACGATGTGCCGAATTCCGGCACGCCGAACGTACCCGTCAGGCAGCCGATATCCTCCGGCGTCACGCCCAGCGCCTTGGGCGACGAAAACAGGCTTCGCACGTCCGGGTCATCCAGCGGAACATCCTTGTAGCCGATGCCCGTCAGTTCCTCCAACATATGCAAAACCGTCGGGTCGTCGTGACCGAGGCAGTCCAGCTTAACCAGAATGTCGTGCATGGAGTTGAAGTCAAAGTGGGTGGTGGTAAAGTCGGAATTGAGGTCGTCAGCAGGGTGCTGCACAGCGGTGAACTGGTAGATTTCGTATTCCTTCGGCACGACGACCATGCCGCCGGGGTGCTGCCCCGTCGTCTTTTTCACGCCCTCGCAGCCCGCTGCCAGACGCTCCTTCTCCGTGTTGCCGACTTGCAATCCGCGCTCCTCGAAGTACTTCGACACATAGCCATATGCCGTTTTTTCCGCCAGACCCGTAATCGTGCCCGCGCGGAAAACGTGGTCATGCCCGAACAGTTCCTCGACGTTATGGAACGCGCGGTTTTGATATTCGCCGGAGAAGTTCAGGTCAATATCCGGCACCTTGTCGCCCTCAAAGCCGAGGAACACCTCGAACGGGATGTCGAAGCCATCCTTCACGAGCTTCTGACCGCAGATTGGGCAGTCCTTGTCCGGCAGGTCAACGCCGACTTTGTATTGGCTCTTGTCCACGTCGAAAAAGCCCTTGCGGCAATGGGTGCAGCGGTAATGCGGCGGAAGCGCGTTGACCTCCGTGATGCCGCACATACGCGCCACGAGGCTCGAACCGACCGAACCGCGGCTGCCGACAAGATACCCGTCCGCGTTGGACTTGCTGACCAGCCGCTGGGCAATGTTGTACAGCGTCGCGAAGCCGTAGCCGATGATGGATTTTAACTCCTTGTTCAGCCGGTTCACGACGATTTCGGGCAGCTCATCGCCGTAGAGTTCCTTCGCCGTGCCCCACGTCATATTCTGAATATTGTCCGCCGCGTCCTCCCAGAACGGCTGGAAGGTGTCCTCGCCCTTGGGGTGCTTGGGGAACAATTGCAGCTTGTCCACCTGATCCGCAATCTTCCGCGGATTGTCGATGACGACCTCGTGGCACTTTTCCGCGCCAAGGTAGGCAAATTCCTCCAGCATCTCGTTCGTCGTCTTGAAGTACAGCGGCGGCTGCATGTCGGCATCATCGTAGCCCATGCCCGCCTGAATGATGGAGCGGTTGATGGCGTTGTGCGGGTCAAGGAAGTGCACATCCCCCGTCGCGACGACCGGCTTGCCCAGCTCGTCGCCCAGCTGGACGATTTTGCGGTTGATGTCCCGCAGCGCCTCGTCGTCCGCCACGCGCCCCTCGCGCACCAGAAACGCGTTGTTGCCCACGGGCTGGATTTCCAGATAGTCATACCACGACGCGATTTCCTTGATTTTCTCCCACGGCTCATTTTCCAGCACCGCGCGGTAGAGTTCGCCCGCCTCGCACGCGCTGCCGATAATCAGCCCTTCGCGGTAGCGGTCAATCATGAAGCGCGGCATGTGCGGGCGGCGGCGGAAGTAGTCCAGATGCCCGATGGACACCAGTCGGTTGAGGTTGACCAGCCCCTCCTGACTTTTCACCAGCAGAATGACATGGTAGCTTTCGCCGATGGCGCCGCCTTTGAGCGTGTTCAGGTCGCTGAGTTTGGTGAACCCGTGCTCTTCCTTGGCGATTTTGAACATCTTCGCCAGACAGTACGCCGTCGCGGTTGCGTCGTGGACGGCGCGGTGGGCGTTTTTGAGGCTCACGCTCAGCGCCTTGCAGACGCTCTTCAATTTGAACGACTTCAGTTCCGGCAGCAGCTTGCGCGACAGGGACAGGGTATCCAGAATCGGCGCGTTGAACTCGCGCCCCAGCCGGCGCAGCTCCGCTTTGAGCAGCTTGCCGTCAAACGCGGCGTTGTGGGCGGCAATCGCGGCATCGCCGATGAAATCCATCAGCTTCGGGATAGCGGTCTCCGCCGTTTCCTTATCCGCCAGCATCATGTCCGTAATGCCTGTGATTTCGGTGATTTTCGGCCGCAGGGGAATTTTCGGGTTCACCAGAATCGACAGCGTATCCACCAGCGTGCCGCCGGTCATTTTCACCGCGCCGATTTCAATCACGCGGTCTTTCAGCGTGTCCAGCCCGGTGGATTCAAAGTCCAGCACGACGATGGTATCATCAATCGAGCGGTCGTCTTCATCGGTGACGACCTGCGTTTCGTCAATAAGGTAGCCCTCGCAGCCCGGAATCAGCTTAATCGGCTGCTTTTTGACGGCATTGAACGCTGCCGGGAACGCCTGCACCACGCCGTGGTCGGTAATCGCGACGGCGGGATGCCCCCACTCGATGGCGCGCTTGATGAGGTCACCCGCCGGGGTCAGCGCGTCCATGGTGGACATGTTGGTGTGCATGTGCAGCTCGATGCGCTTTTCCTCCGCCGTGTCCTCGCGCCTGATGCGCTCCATCGGCACCATATCGCGGATGGAAATGGACAGCTCATGCGCGAAGTTATCGTACATGCACTCGCCGCGCACTTTGACGTTCAGCCCCACCTTGATTTGGTTGACCTTGTCCATCACCGCCTGACGTTCCTCGTCGGTAATCGGCGGCGGCGGCGCGTCGTCGTCCTTCTTCTTGCCGAAGGGCAGGCGGCGGTAGCGCATGAACGCCTTGCAGAGGATGGAGGACGTGTAGTCGGTGATGGCGAAGGTGACGAGCAGCAGTTCACCGCCCTTAAGTTCCTTCGTTTCCAGCTTGAAAATGTCGCCCTGCACAACGACCAGCCCCGCGTCGCTTGCCAGCTCCTTCATTTCCATCGGCGGATCGGCAATTGCGCGCCCGATAATCGGCTTGCCGATGGCGTGGTCGGTCATCACGGGCAGCATCGGGTCGCGCTCCGGCGTTGTCTGCTCCGGCTTCTTCTCGCGCGGCGCGGACGGCTTGCGCTCCTTGTGCTCCTTCGCCGGCTTGGCGTCCCCCTGCGTCATCGCTGCGATTTGCTCCGGCGTGTAGGTGACGGTCTGCTCGCGCAGCCGCTCTTCGCGGATTTCCGCCAGCCGCTTCTCCTGATCGCCCGCGACGGTCAGTTCCACCATCACCTCGGCGGAAAAAATGTCCTTCACCGCCTGCGACAGGCGCGCCGCGACGTTCTGCCGCCCCATGTACTCCAGGCTGAACGCGTCGGGGAAGGTCAGCGTGATGCGCTTGCCGTCGCACCGCCAGTCGATTTGGCTCATCCAGCTTGCGGACGCGGGATAATTGCGGCGCAGGAAGTCGGTCAGCACCTGCTTATACGCGCTGATGTTCTCCAGAAAATCGTCCTTCAGTCCCGGCGAGACGACGCGCAGCGCCAGCGGCTTTTGCGGGAAAACGCGCCGCAGAAGCGCTTCCAGCTTCAGGAACGATGCTTCCTCCACCAGCACATTTGACTCAAACGTGATGTACACCTTGCCCTGCGACTGCACATACACCACGCGCGGCGCATGGAGCTGCCCCTTGAGCTGCGGCAGCGCTGCATACACCTGCGCGAGCAATTCATCGTAACTCATGCTTTCCTCCTTCCCCTTAAAGACGAACGAGCCAAGGGGGGGACTTCGTCCCATCTCATCTCCCCCTTGACCCCACCAGAGGCTCTGCCTCTGGACTCCGCAAGGGAGTTCCTCCCTTGACCCTTTCGCGCGATTTAGTTGTGCGCGATTCCATGCTGTGTCCGCGTGTTTATCCGACCTCATCCGTCGCTGCGGCGACACCTTCCCCATAGGGGAAGGCAGGGATGGCTGCGCGCGCCCAAAACCTTCCCCTTTGGGGAAGGTGGCTGAGCGAAGCGAAGTCGGATGAGGTCGTCCCCGCTTTTCCGCCGGAAAAAACGTCATTTCCCCGCTTTTTCCGCCGCAATCTTCCGTGCCAGTTCAATCAAGCGGTCAGCCAGATTCTCCTCGACCACCATCGGCTCCTGCCCCTTGACGAACAGTACGCCGCCGCGCTTGCCGCCTGCCATGCCAATGTCCGCTTCGCGCGCTTCGCCGGGGCCGTTCACCACGCAGCCCATCACCGCCACCTTCAGCGGCACCTGAATATCCGAAAGCTCCTTCTCCACGCGCGCGGCAATGCCCGCCACGTCGATGCACGTCCGCCCGCACGTCGGGCAGGACACCAGCTGCACGCCGTGCGTCCGCAGGTTCAGCGCGCGCAGGATGTCCCACGCCGCCTTTGCTTCCGGCACGGGGTCTCCCGTCAGGCTGACGCGAATCGTGTTGCCGATGCCCTCCGCCAGCAGCGCGCCGATGCCAATTGCGCTCTTGATTGTCCCCTGCCCCGGCAGACCCGCCTCGGTCACGCCGACGTGCAGGGGGTAGTCCGTCTGGCTGGCCAGCAGACGGTACGCCGCCATCATGCGGGGCACGTTGCTGGATTTGATCGAAATAACGATATTATCAAAGTCGTATTTTTGCAGCAGCCGCACATGGTACATGGCGCTCTCCACCATGGCCTCGGGCACGGGAGCGCCGTACTTGGCCAGGATGTGCTTTTCGAGGCTGCCGCCGTTGACGCCGATGCGGATGGGCACATTTCTGGCGTTGCAGGCGTCGGCCACGGCCTTAACGCGGTCATCATCCCCGATGTTGCCGGGGTTGATGCGAATTTTGTCCGCACCGGCATCCAGCGCTGCAAGCGCGGCGCGGTAGTCAAAGTGGATGTCCGCCACAACGGGGATGTCCACCTTTTCTTTAAGGGCAGCCACGACGGCGGCGTCCGCCGGGGTGGGCACGGTCACGCGGACGATCTGGCAGCCCGCCTTGGCGACGCGCTCTGCCTGGGCCACGTTGCCCGCAATATCCTTGACGGGCACATTCAGCATCGTCTGGACGGCAATGGGGTTCGTGCCGCCGATTTTAATGCTGCCGATCTTGACTTCTTTTTTTAATTGACGCTGCATCGTAGTTCTCCTTATAAGAATCGTGAAATATCGTGCATCGTGACCAGAATCATCAGCCACACCAGCGCCACCGTACCCGCCGTGTTGATCACGCCCTGCACGCGGGGCGGCACAGGATGGCCGGTCAGGCCCTCCCACGCAAGGAACAGCAGCTTGCAGCCGTCCAGTGCCGGGATGGGCAGCAGGTTAAAGATACCGACGTTGATGGTCAGCAGAGCCAGCAGGGACAGTACCTCCCGCCAGCCGTAGTGCACGGCCTGGTTGACCGCCGACACCGTGCCGAGGGGGCCGGACAGTTCCTCCACGCCCACCTTGCCGGCGAGCAGGTCAAAAAAGCTGCCCAGAATAGCCCTGCTGTAGTAACTATACATATCGCAGGTCATGACAATGACGTGCCGCAGGTCCTTTTTCATCGGCTCAACGCGGAAATCCATGCCGTACAGCACATTGCCATCCGCGTCGCGCGTCGGGGTGAAGGTCACATCCTGCAGCTCCAGGACCTCGCTGCCGCGCAGGACCACCACGTTGTAGGTTTCCTCCTCCGCGGTGTAAAACCAATCGGTTATGTCGTAGACCGTCCAGCAGGGGTTGCTGCAAATCTGCAAAATCGTATCGCCTTCCTGCAGGGCTGCGGAGCTTGTGGCGTTCTCGCTGAAATCCGCAATCGTCGTGCTGCCGACCTTGCCCATGGTAAGGACGAGCACCAACAGCACCGCGGCGCCGAGGATAAAGTTCATCAGCGCACCGCAGAGCGTGACAAAAAAGCGCTGCCAGGCGGTGGCATCCTCAAATTTCTGGCCGCTGACGACCAGCGGGAAAAGCGTGGTTTTGCGGGGCTTCGGGGCAGGCGGCGGTGCGCTCTCCCCGCTCTCGTCCACCTCGTCGTCCTCCTCGTCAGGCAGCGGGCTGAACAGATTATAGCCGCCCAGCGGCAGCAGGCGGACAGAATAGGTCGTTCCGTCGCGGGTCGTGGACCACAGGCACGGGCCAAAGCCGATGGAAAATTCCTCGACATGGATACCGCAATGGCGCGCCGCCATAAAGTGGCCCAGCTCATGCACCAGAATGACGCTGCTAAACACGAGCAGCGATGCCAGCCCGGTCAGCAATGCAGTCATAGGCACCTCACAAGTAAAGTATTGGACATAGAACTGTAGGGGCCGGGCATACCCGGCCCGCGCGTGTATGGCAGACAGGAGTCTGCCGGAAAGCTGAGGGCCGCACATGTGCGGCCCCTACCGGGCAGTTCCAATCAGATATGTGCCTCCACATAGGCTCGGGCCATGCGGTCACACTCGTGGACGTCGGCAAGCGTGTAGTCCGGAGCTGG
>OGTB01002510.1_pt1 | contig 10271 bp, 11 predicted proteins | sample 1553611 | NCBI WGS metagenome assembly OGTB01 (sample SAMEA2580032, study PRJEB22360) | human gut metagenome | biome: human gut; feature: human-associated habitat; material: faeces | place: Denmark | collected 2008/2010 | reverse complement strand
GGCTTCGTCGGGGGCTGGCTTCTAAGGCGGTGGAAATCTGCTAAAACCGCTGAAAAAAATCCAGAACTCGCTCCTGCGTCGCTCAAACAGCTGGATTTTTTCCAGCAACGCAGATTCCCACCGCCTAAGAAGCGCACCCCTCCTGCAGAGCCAGCCCAAACCAGACGCTACCTCGCCGGCTGACGTGCGAAAGGGGAGATAGGCTAGAGTGAAAGTGTGAAGTTTGTAGAAGCAGAGCATCGATGATGAAAGCACCGGCTGATGTGTGAAAGCACCGTGTCTGAGGCAATTTTCACGCATACAAAAGCCAGCAGGGAACCGCCCTGGCGTGGCGGGATGTTCTGCAGGAGTCCTGCTGATTCTTAGGTGCTGTGGTTTCTGCGTTATTCCAAAAAGTTCTGCTGTCTGAGCGTCTGGACGCGAGTTCAGAACTTTTTGGAATGGTTTTAGCAGAAGCCGCAGCACCTTAGAAGTCAGCGGACGACGAAGCCCTTCCCGCTACGCCAGGGCGGTTCCCTGCGTACGTTCGTTATAATTTATAATTATAAGGTAGACAAAGCTCAAATAAAATGATTCTTAGCCGCTTCTTCCTCAGCCAGACGAACCGTCTCACCGGAAGGATTGGAGATCACTGCTGAAGCTACGATCTCACAAGGCGGGTTTCCCTTTACACTGTCAATGGCAGCTGTAACGGCAGAAACATCACCGGTCAGAAAAACAGTGGCATGTCCACCACACTTTGTCTGCCAGGTAAGAAAAGAAACATCAGAAGTCTTCAGCATCTGGTCGATCACCAGGATTGCATTACTGCTGCCAACAACCTCAACTAAACCAAAAGCACCATAATTCATAAATCCGTCGCCCCCTTTATTTATTGATCGTCATCTTCAGTGCAATCTCAGTATCCTCAGAAGGAGAAGCGATCACAGTATGAGAAACAACCTTACCAAGAGGTTTGGCTGCCTCCAGCGCAACCTCCATAGCTGCATTAACGTCAGAAACAGAACCACGCATCTTGACACAGGCGCCACTCTTCAGACGGTTACGCTCAACACTTTGGATCCTGACATTGGCTGCTTTGGAAGCAGCATCAAGAGCAACAAAACAGGCAACCAGGTTATCAAGCTCAAAAACACCTACAGCCATGCCCTTATAATTATTATCCATAAAAATACCTCCATGCGGAACAGATTCCCAGTGATGTGGTTTTTTGACCGATTTTACGTGGAATCATTACCGTTTTTATGGCTTTATTATAACTTTTTTAGACAAAAATAGCAAGAAATAAATACACGGATAATCAGATAGTTACTGTCCATTCCGTTTTCAGCAACATGCTTCGCGATGTACAGAATTTATGCTGATCGCATAAGTTCGCGCGGTATGTCACGGGTTTTCTGTGATCTTTGCTCACAAAAAACACCTTGCGGGATATTACAGTGAACAAACAGTAACGTCTGATATTTCCACAGCAGCCTTACAGGGAAATATTTACTTTGCATATCAGATATAGTATTATTTACAATAGTAAAAAAGCAGGAAGGTGTAAAGAAATGCAGACACATCAGACAGACTTTTCAACAGGAAATGTCTATCGTAACATTATGGAGGTGGCTGTGCCGATGATCATTGCACAGATCCTGAACCTCCTTTACAACATTGTAGACCGGATCTATATCGGAAGGATTCCTGAGATCGGAGCCACTGCACTGACAGGAGTGGGACTGTGTTTTCCTATTATCACCCTGATCACCGCATTTACCTATCTTTTTGGAAATGGAGGAGCACCGCTTTGCTCCATGGAAAGGGGAAGAGGAAACCGGGAAGAAGCAGAAATGCTCATGGGAAACACCTTTGTGATGCTGATCGGCACAGGAGTGATCCTGACAGCCATTGGCCTTATCTTTTACAGACCGATCCTCTATGCCTTTGGCGCCAGTGATGTAACCTTTTCCTATGCGGCAGACTACATAAGGATCTATCTTCTGGGAACCCTGTTTGTGATGATTACTTTGGGAATGAACCCGTTTATCAACAGCCAGGGCTTTGGAAACACAGGGATGCTCACGATACTGATCGGTGCTGTACTGAACATTCTTCTGGATCCCCTGTTTATCTTTGGAATGCACATGGGAGTCCGGGGAGCGGCTTTGGCTACTATCATTTCCCAGTTCTGTTCCGCCATCTGGGTCTTACGCTTCCTTACAGGAAAAAAGGCGATCCTGAACCTGAAAAAAAACGCCATGAGGATCTCCTGGAAAAGAGTGGGCAGTATCGTAAGCCTGGGTATGTCCGGTTTTTTTATGGCATTTACAAACAGTCTTGTGCAGGTGGTATGCAATGCCACACTCCAGACCTGGGGTGGTGATATCTACGTTGGTGTCATGACAGTTTTAAATTCTGTCCGTGACATTTTCACCATGCCGGTCCATGGGCTTACTACAGGTGCTTCTCCGGTCATGAGCTTCAATTATGGAGAAAAAGCATACGACAGAGTCAAAAAAGCAATTAAATTTATTACAGCTGTCTGTGTGATCTATACCCTGGCAGGCTGGGGGATCCTGAAGCTGCTTCCGGAATTTTTTATCCGGATCTTTAACAGCAATCCCGGGCTTCTGGAAAAGGGAGTTTCCGCCCTTCATATTTACTTTTTCGGCTTCTGCTTTATGGCATTGCAGTTTACCGGACAAAGTGTGTTCGTAGCACTGGGAAAGGCAAAAAAAGCCACCTTTTTCTCTCTGTTCCGAAAGGTAGTGATCGTAGTGCCGCTGACGGTCCTGCTGCCTCATGTGAATGGCCTGGGAACAGACGGCGTGTTCTGGGCGGAACCGGTTTCCAACCTTGTAGGCGGCTGTGCATGCTTTTTCACCATGCTGGCAACAGTACTGCCGGAGCTGAACAAACGTAAGGCATAAGACGGGCCGCGCGAATTTATGCGATTAGCATAAATTCTGTGCATCGCGAAGTGTGTTACTGAGAACGGAGTGAACAGTGACTTTAAACGGGCCGGATAAGGATTTGCGGGAAATTTTGATATGTGTTAGAATGGACGGGATGATTTGAAAGTCCGGCGTATGGCCGGGCAGGAATGAGAGGAAAACATAATGGCTTTATTTCAGGCATTTCGGGCAGTAAGACCTGCTTTAGAAAAAGCAGAAAAGGTGGCTGCACTTCCCTATGACGTAGTCAGCAGAGAAGAAGCGAGAGAGATCGGGGAAAAAAATCCGGAATCTTTTCTCCATATAGACCGTGCGGAGATGGATCTGGACCCGGAAACTGATCTTTATGATCCGAAGGTTTATCAGAAGGCAAGGGAAAATCTGGATCGTTTCCAGAAAGAAGGGATCCTGATCCAGGATGAGAAACCGAACTATTATCTGTATGAACTGATCCGTAAGGGAAGATCCCAGACCGGGATCGTAGGTGTCAGCTCCATTGATGATTACATGAATGGTGTGATCAAAAAGCATGAGCTTACAAGAGAGGATAAGGAGCAGGACCGCATCCGTCATGTGGATGTCTGTGATGCCAACACAGGTCCTATTTTTCTGGCGTGCAGATATCCGGCAGAGCTTCTTACTCTTATGGAAGAATGGAAAAATGCACATACTCCTGTGTATGATTTTACTTCCGATGACGAGATCACACATCGTGTATGGATCGTAGATGAGGAAGAAAAGATCCGGACTATACATAGTCTTTTTGGTGGGATCTCCTCTATCTATATTGCAGATGGCCACCACAGAGCAGCCTCCGCAGTAAAGGTTGGACAGAAGAGAAGAGCGGAGCATCCGGACTACACCGGAAAAGAAGAATTTAACTTTTTCCTGTCGGTGGTATTTCCGTATGACCAGCTGACCATCCTTCCGTATCACAGGATCGTAAAGGATATCAAGGGTATGGAACCCAAAGCCTTTATCGGAAGCATGAAGTTTAATTTTGAGCTGATGGCAATGCCGGGATTTCCATGTAAACCGGTGGAGAAACACTGCTTCGGGCTGTATGTAGACGGAGAATGGTTCCATCTGAAGGCATATCCGGATATCTATGCGGGTAAAGACAGCGTAGGGCAGCTGGATGTGTCTATTCTTCAGGATAAGGTCCTGGGTCCGGTTCTGGGGATCAGTGACCCGCGTACCGATGAGAGGATCCGCTTTATGGGAGGAAACCACAGACTGAAGGATCTGGCAGCAGCTGCAGATGAGACAGGAGGAGCTGCCTTTGCCATGTATCCTACATCCATGGAGGAGCTGATGACGATCGCAGACGAGGATAAGCTTATGCCGCCAAAGAGCACCTGGTTTGAACCGAAGCTCCGCAGTGGTCTTTTTATCCATAAGCTTTCAGACTGATGCCGGATGCTTTATAGATTTTTAATAAAATGGTCAGGAAAATCTTAGGAAATCACTACAGATTGCTCACATTTGTCCGGTAAGATACAAGTATATGCTGAGCAAACGCGAAAGAGGGGTTTTCATGACAAACGAACAGTATTACGATTGTATCCAGCCATATCAGAACGCATGTCAGATCATGCGCGCCAAGCTTGAGGTGCTCAACGGAAGCCTGTATCAGAAGTCTTCCGTATCTCCGATCCACAATATCCAGGAACGGATCAAATCCAAGAAGAGCATCGAAAAGAAGCTGGAGAAGCTGGGACATTCGGACAGTGTGCAGAACGCCAAGGATCATCTCCGGGATATCGCCGGGATCCGTGTGATCTGCTACTTTATCGATGATATATATAATCTTGTAAATGCGCTGAAGCGGCAGAGTGAGCTGATCTTTATCAGGGAAAAGGATTACATACAGAATCCCAAGCCTAACGGATACCGCAGCTTTCACGTGATCATTGCAGTTCCGGTGTATTATCTGGATATCATGGAGTATTTTCCGGTGGAGATCCAGCTGAGGACGATGACCATGGATCTCTGGGCAAGCATGGAGCACCGTGTCTGTTACAAGAAGCTTCCGGAACATAGGGATGAGCTTGCGGAGGCCTTCTGTCAGTATGCAGATATCCTTGGAAAGATCGAGGAACAGTTTGAAGCCTACAATGAAACAGGAATGCTGGAGGAGATCATACCTGCCCAGGTTACTGAGAATCCGACGGAGGGATAGGAATGGAGATCGAAGAGGAATTTATATCCGGTTTCTGCCGTACCATGAACGGGGGCGAAACCGTCTGCTGTGAGTATACACGGCAGGAGGACAGCAGCAGGAAGCTGACCTTTATGGATTGCGCGCATGAAAGATGTGTAAACACAGGCGCCTGTGAGATCCTCAAACAGGCCCATGAGCTGGAGCAGAAATAAAAGATCAAAGAAAAGAAAACAGCGAAAAAGCAGTAATGATAAAACAGCAATTATAAAAAAATCACAGAATACAGGAGGAGTGAGTATGAAGCACACAGTAGATGCAATGGGGAAACAGTGTCCGATCCCGGTTGTGATGACCAAGAAGATCCTTGACAAGGCAGAGCAGGGAGACGAGATCCGGATCCTGGTAGATAATGAAACAGCAGTAAACAACTTAAGCAGACTTGCCGGAAGTACCGGATGCAGTTTCGTATCCAGAAAAACAGAAGGTGGTTACGAGATCAATATGACAGTAAAATCTGATCCTGCTGCAAGAAGCCAGGCAGAGCCTGAGATCGTTTGCACACCGGCTGTTCCGCAGGGAGATTATACCGTTGCCATCACTTCCGATAAAATGGGCGACGGAGATCCGGAGCTTGGCGGGATCCTGATCAAGGGATTTGTGTATGCGCTGACACAGCTGGAAACACCGCCGTCAGTTATGCTGTTTTATAATGGCGGAGCCAGACTTACCGCACAGGATTCACCATGTATCGAAGACCTTAAGACCTTACAGGAGCAGGGAACCGAGATCCTGACCTGCGGAACCTGCGTGAACTTCTACGGACTGAAGGAACCGGCAGTGGGAACCGTAACAAATATGTATACCATAGCGGAAAAGCTCACAAAAGCAGGAAAAGTGATCCGCCCGTAAACAGAAAAACATATAGAAACAACAAAAGCATATAGAAACTTACAGAAGCAGACAGAAACATATAGAAACAGACAGAAACAAATAGAAATACGCAGAAATGCCGCAGAGCCATTTTGAAGCCTGCGGCATTTTTGATATTTGGTTGATATTCGCTTGATATCCGGTTATGAGCAAGCAGCGAAGCGGATCGCGACTATCCGCTTGACTAAGCGTTGCTCTTACAATTCCACATCAAGCTACTGCTCCTCAATATGATGGCGTTTTGCATAGCCGGTAAGCATCAGTGTCAGTGCACCGTCGCCGGTCACGTTGCATGCGGTACCGAAGCTGTCCTGCAGTGCAAAGATGGTAAGCATCAGTGCAGTGCCGGAGCTGTCGAATTTCAGTATCCCGGTGATGATGCCAAGGGATGCCATGACAGTTCCTCCGGGAACACCGGGAGCTCCGATGGCAAAGATACCCAGAAGAAGGCAGAACAGAACCATGGTACCCGGCGTTGGAACGGAACCGTACAGGATCTTCGAAATCGCCATACAGAAGAAAACCTCTGTCAGAACGGAGCCACATAGATGGATGTTTGCAAAAAGAGGAATCCCGAAGCTGACCAGATCCTTACGAAGTGGTTTTGCCTTGGAGGCACACTGCAGTGCAACGGCCAGGGTGGCTGCAGAGGACATGGTCCCTACTGCAGTCAGATAGGCAGGACCATAATGGCGGACAACCTCCAGAGGATTTTCTCCGGAATAGATTCCTGCAAGGATGTAAAGAAGAGCCATCCAGATAAAATGCCCGGCAAGCACCAGTACGATGATCTTCAGAAAAACAGGCAGCTGTCTGGTGATGGTTCCCTCGTAGGCAAGGCCGCAGAAGGTAGTGCCGATAAATAACGGAAGAATGGGGATGATGATCCGAGCCACCAGAGAAAGAACGATTTTCTGAAATTCATCCAGGAGCCCAGTGATCAGCTTCGCCTTTGTCCAGGTGGCGGCAAGTCCCAGCATCATTGCAAAAACAAGAGCACTCATAACGGACATGATCTGCGGGATCTCCAGCTCAAAGATCACCTCCGGCAGCCGCTTCAGTCCTGCAGCATAGGAATGGATGGACAGATGTGGAATGATGAGAAAGCCAGAGGCTGTGGAAAAAAGCGCTGCGCCAACAGAGGAGCCGTAAGCGAGGACAACCGCAACTCCCAGCATCAGCGAAGCATTTTTGCCAAGCCTGGTAATGGACGGAGCGATAAATCCCAGCACGATCAGCGGCACGCAGAAGGTAATGAGCTGGCCCAGAATGTACTTGATAGTAACTGTGATATTAAGAACTGCCATGGAGATTCCGTTGGTGCTGTACCGGTTCAGGATAAGCCCGGCTATGATCCCCAGGATCACAGCGACCAGCAGCTTAAATGGCAGACTGTTGAAAAAAGATGTTTTTTTCATTGGAAAACCTCCTCGGATAGTATAAAATAAAGCCAGAGTTTATTATAAAGGTATTTGATAAAAATCACAAGGAGGGTCAAATGATTTATCTGGATAACGCGGCTACAAGCTTTCATAAGCCGGACTGTGTGCCGCGTGCTGTGGTGGAAGCCATGCAGCATGCAGGAAACAGCGGAAGGGGCAGCAGCGGCGAAGCAATGGCAGCCTCAAGGCTTATTTTTAATACAAGATGCCAGATCGCAGAGATGTTTGACGTATGGGGACCGGAATGTGTGGCCTTTACATCCAATGACACGGAAGCGCTCAATATCGCCCTGCAGGGAATACTTCATCCGGAGGAGGGAACTATCCATGCGATCTGTACGGAGATGGATCACAACAGTGTGCTCCGTCCGCTGTACCGCCTGGAAAAAAAAGGCATGAAGCTTACGATCTTGCCGGCAGACCGCAAGGGACGGATCTCCCTTACGGAGCTTGAAGCAGCCATCCGTCCGGAGACGAAGGTGATCGTCTGTACCCACGCCTCCAATCTGACAGGAAATCTCAATGATATCCATGCCATCGGTGCGATCGCACAGAAGCACCAGAAGCTTTTTATTGTGGATGCTGCCCAGACAGCAGGAGTATTTCCGATTTCCATGAAAAAAGATCATATAGATATTCTTTGCTTTTCCGGACATAAGGGCCTTATGGGACCCCAGGGTACAGGCGCCATCTGCGTTCGGCCGGGGGTATCTGTGGAGCCTCTGAAGGTAGGCGGAAGCGGCGTCCTCACCTTTCAGAGAGAGCATCCGCAGGATATGCCGGAGACACTGGAGGCAGGCACCCTGAACAGCCACGGGATCGCAGGTCTTGGCGCAGCCATCAGCTGGATTACCGAAATTGGAACAGAACAGATCCGAAAAAGAGAGCAGCAGCTGATGTGGCGTTTTTATGACCAGGTAAAGGAAATTCCGGGAGTCACCCTGTACGGGGATTTTTCCAGGGAAGAACGCTCCCCTGTGGTGACTCTGAATATTGCAGAGATGGATTCGGCAGAGGTGGCCATGGTCCTTGATGAAGAGTACGGGATCAGTGTAAGAGCCGGCGGCCACTGTGCACCGCTGATGCACAAAGCACTGGGAACCGAAAAAACAGGAGCCGTCCGCTTCAGCTTTTCTTATTTTAATACGGAAGAAGAGGTGGACACTGCTGCCGGGGCGGTAAAGGAGCTTGCCGCGGAATAAACAGCGAAGGACGGACAGAAAGGACACAAAGCATGTATCAGACAATATATGATGTGGTAGAAAAAAGAGGGCGTGTAAAAACAGGGATCCTTCTGAACGGAAAGGATGCCGGACTGAAATATCTTTTGGAAGAAAGCAGCTTTTTTTATCCGAAGAGAGCAGAAAGAAATAAAGAAGCAGAAGAATTCCTGAAGGCTTCCGTGGAAGCAGCTGTGGAAACCGGCGTTGTGAAAAACGGAGACCGGGAGATATTTGTGGAAACCTACGAGAAGAATCCCAGGCTGATCATACTGGGTGGCGGCCATGTTTCTCTTCCGGTAGCAGAGATCGGCAGGATGCTGGGCTTTCATGTAACAGTCATGGATGACCGGGAGGAATTTGTGACGGATGAAAGATTTCCCATGGCAGATGAGAGGATCTTTGGAGAGTTTGATACCCTGTCCGACAGGATCCCTCCCTATGAAAATGCCTACTATGTAGTGGTGACACGAGGCCATCTGGGAGATTCCGCCTGTGCAAGAGCGATCCTTAAGAGACCCTTTGCATATTTCGGAATGATCGGAAGCAGGACAAAGGTGCGGATCACCAGGGAAAAGCTCCTGAAAGAGGGCTTTACGGAGGAACAGCTGGATCAGATCCATGCCCCCATCGGACTTCCCATCGGAGGACAGATGCCGGCGGAGATCGCCGTGAGCATCATGGCAGAGATCGTGCAGGAAAAGAACCGGCATTTCCGCACCTACTGTGATGAGGAGGTGGAGGCAGCAGTACGCCGCAGGACACCGGGAACCATGGTTACGATCATCGAGAAGAAGGGCTCCTCACCAAGAGGAACCGGGAGCAAGATGTTCGTATTCCGGGACGGAAGCACGGCAGGAAGCATCGGCGGCGGGAAAGTGGAGTTTGAAGCCGGAAAACACGCAGTAAATATCCGAAATACGGAAACAAAGGTTTACGAGCTGGGACAGGGGGCAGGAGATCTGGGGATGATCTGCGGCGGAACTGTCCGGGTGCTTTTTGAGCCGGTAAATATGTGAAAGAACCGGCCAGGACTTGCATAATATTGCAGAATCGTGTATATTGGACGCAGAGAATTTTTTACCGGCGTATAAGGAGGAATCAGATAAAATGAAGAAAAAATGTATTATGGCTTTGATAATAGGCGCGGCTTTCCTTGCACAGGGCTGTGGATATGAGGAAGGAACCGATGCAGTGGTAACAGTAGTAGATTCCACACCGACGCCGGAGCCCACAGAGAAGCCGAAGGCAACTGCAACACCTACACCGGAGGCAGCAGCAGATTCCACAGCAGACGGAGCAGCAGCGGCAGACTCCACCACAGCCGGGGCAGCAGATCCCGCAGCACAGACAGCAGCTACGGAGCAGACCCCAAGCGGCATCAACGTACAGGCTCAGGATGCCACCTACTATGCAGTGGAGGGTGTGAATTTACGTTCTGACGCCAATGCAGAGGCAGAGTTTGTGGCAGGTGTCCTTTCCGGAGAATCCCTGAAGTGTACCGGTGTCTGTGACAATGGATGGATCCGTGTGGATTATAATGGACAGACCTGCTACGCATCCGGTGACTATGTCA
>OGTB01002507.1_pt1 | contig 10296 bp, 10 predicted proteins | sample 1553611 | NCBI WGS metagenome assembly OGTB01 (sample SAMEA2580032, study PRJEB22360) | human gut metagenome | biome: human gut; feature: human-associated habitat; material: faeces | place: Denmark | collected 2008/2010 | reverse complement strand
CTGCGCAATCGCCGGGGGGGTTTTTGGCGGCGTTATTGCCCGCCGATATGGACAATACCGAGAAGGTGGTGGGCCTGGTGGATGAGTGCTGGCGGATGGGGCTGAAAATCCTGCCGCCGGATATAAACTCCGGTCTTTACCATTTCCACGTCAACGACGACGGCGAAATCGTGTATGGTATTGGCGCGATCAAAGGGGTCGGTGAAGGTCCGATTGAGGCGATCATCGAAGCCCGCAATAAAGGCGGCTACTTCCGCGAACTGTTTGATCTCTGCGCCCGTACCGACACCAAAAAGTTAAACCGGCGGGGGCTGGAAAAACTGATCATGTCCGGGGCGTTTGACCGTCTTGGGCCACACCGCGCGGCGCTGATGAACTCGCTGGGCGATGCGTTAAAAGCGGCAGATCAACACGCGAAAGCGGAAGCTATCGGTCAGGCCGATATGTTCGGCGTGCTGGCCGAAGAGCCGGAACAAATTGAACAATCCTACGCCAGCTGCCAACCGTGGCCGGAGCAGGTGGTATTAGATGGGGAACGTGAAACGTTAGGCCTGTACCTGACCGGACACCCTATCAACCAGTATTTAAAAGAGATTGAGCGTTATGTCGGAGGCGTAAGGCTGAAAGACATGCACCCGACAGAACGTGGTAAAGTCATCACGGCTGCGGGGCTCGTTGTTGCCGCGCGGGTTATGGTCACCAAGCGCGGCAATCGTATCGGTATCTGCACGCTGGATGACCGTTCCGGGCGGCTGGAAGTGATGTTGTTTACTGACGCCCTGGATAAATACCAGCAATTGCTGGAAAAAGACCGCATACTTATCGTCAGCGGACAGGTCAGCTTTGATGACTTCAGCGGTGGGCTTAAAATGACCGCTCGCGAAGTGATGGATATTGACGAAGCCCGGGAAAAATATGCTCGCGGGCTTGCTATCTCGCTGACGGACAGGCAAATTGATGACCAGCTTTTAAACCGACTCCGTCAGTCTCTGGAACCCCACCGCTCTGGGACAATTCCAGTACATCTCTACTATCAGAGGGCGGATGCACGCGCGCGGTTGCGTTTTGGCGCGACGTGGCGTGTCTCTCCGAGCGATCGTTTATTAAACGATCTCCGTGGCCTCATTGGTTCGGAGCAGGTGGAACTGGAGTTTGACTAATACAGGAATACTATGAGTCTGAATTTCCTTGATTTTGAACAGCCGATTGCAGAGCTGGAAGCGAAAATCGATTCTCTGACTGCGGTTAGCCGTCAGGATGAGAAACTGGATATTAACATCGATGAAGAAGTGCATCGTCTGCGTGAAAAAAGCGTAGAACTGACGCGTAAAATCTTCGCCGATCTCGGTGCATGGCAGATTGCGCAACTGGCACGCCATCCACAGCGTCCTTATACCCTGGATTACGTTCGCCTGGCATTTGATGAATTTGACGAACTGGCTGGCGACCGCGCGTATGCAGACGATAAAGCTATCGTCGGTGGTATCGCCCGTCTCGATGGTCGTCCGGTGATGATCATTGGTCATCAAAAAGGTCGTGAAACCAAAGAAAAAATTCGCCGTAACTTTGGTATGCCAGCGCCAGAAGGTTACCGTAAAGCACTGCGTCTGATGCAAATGGCTGAACGCTTTAAGATGCCTATCATCACCTTTATCGACACCCCGGGGGCTTATCCGGGCGTGGGCGCAGAAGAGCGCGGTCAGTCTGAAGCCATTGCACGCAACCTGCGTGAAATGTCTCGCCTTAGCGTACCGACTATTTGTACCGTTATCGGTGAAGGTGGTTCTGGCGGCGCGCTGGCGATTGGCGTGGGCGATAAAGTGAATATGCTGCAATACAGCACCTATTCCGTTATCTCGCCGGAAGGTTGTGCGTCCATTCTGTGGAAGAGCGCCGACAAAGCGCCGCTGGCGGCTGAAGCGATGGGTATCATTGCTCCGCGTCTGAAAGAACTGAAACTGATCGACTCCATCATCCCGGAACCGCTGGGTGGTGCTCACCGTAACCCGGAAGCGATGGCGGCATCGTTGAAAGCGCAACTGCTGGCGGATCTGGCCGATCTCGACGTGTTAAGCACTGAAGATTTAAAAAATCGTCGTTATCAGCGCCTGATGAGCTACGGTTACGCGTAATTCGCAAATGTTCTGAAAAGGGGTCACTTCGGTGGCCCTTTTTTATCGCCACGGTTTGAGCAGGCTATGATTAAGGAAGGATTTTCCAGGAGGAACACATGAACATCATTGCCATTATGGGACCGCATGGCGTCTTTTATAAAGATGAGCCCATCAAAGAACTGGAGTCGGCGCTGGTGGCGCAAGGCTTTCAGATTATCTGGCCACAAAACAGCGTTGATTTGCTGAAATTTATCGAACATAACCCTCGAATTTGCGGCGTGATTTTTGACTGGGATGAGTACAGTCTCGATTTATGTAGCGATATCAATCAGCTTAATGAATATCTCCCGCTTTATGCCTTCATCAACACCCACTCGACGATGGATGTCAGCGTGCAGGATATGCGGATGGCGCTCTGGTTTTTTGAATATGCGCTGGGGCAGGCGGAAGATATCGCCATTCGTATGCGTCAGTACACCAACGAATATCTTGATAACATTACACCGCCGTTCACGAAAGCCTTGTTTACCTACGTCAAAGAGCGGAAGTACACCTTTTGTACGCCGGGTCATATGGGCGGCACCGCATATCAAAAAAGCCCGGTTGGCTGTCTGTTTTATGATTTTTTCGGCGGGAATACTCTTAAGGCTGATGTCTCTATTTCGGTTACCGAGCTTGGTTCGTTGCTCGACCACACCGGGCCACACCTGGAAGCAGAAGAGTACATCGCGCGGACTTTTGGCGCGGAACAGAGTTATATCGTTACCAACGGAACATCGACGTCGAACAAAATTGTGGGTATGTACGCCGCGCCATCCGGCAGTACGCTGTTGATCGACCGCAATTGTCATAAATCGCTGGCGCATCTGTTGATGATGAACGATGTAGTGCCAGTCTGGCTGAAACCGACGCGTAATGCGTTGGGGATTCTTGGTGGGATCCCGCGCCGTGAATTTACTCGCGACAGCATCGAAGAGAAAGTCGCTGCTACCACGCAAGCACAATGGCCGGTTCATGCGGTGATTACCAACTCCACCTATGATGGCTTGCTCTACAACACCGACTGGATCAAACAGACGCTGGATGTCCCGTCGATTCACTTCGATTCTGCCTGGGTGCCGTACACCCATTTTCATCCGATCTACCAGGGTAAAAGTGGTATGAGCGGCGAGCGTGTTGCGGGAAAAGTGATCTTCGAAACGCAATCGACCCACAAAATGCTGGCGGCGTTATCGCAGGCTTCGCTGATCCACATTAAAGGCGAGTATGACGAAGAGGCGTTTAACGAAGCCTTTATGATGCATACCACCACCTCGCCCAGTTATCCCATTGTTGCTTCGGTTGAGACGGCGGCGGCGATGCTGCGTGGTAATCCGGGCAAACGGCTGATTAACCGTTCGGTGGAGCGGGCGCTGCATTTTCGCAAAGAGGTCCAGCGGCTGCGGGAAGAGTCTGACGGCTGGTTTTTCGATATCTGGCAACCGCCGCAGGTGGATGAAGCCGAATGCTGGCCCGTTGCGCCTGGCGAACAGTGGCACGGCTTTAACGATGCGGATGCCGATCATATGTTTCTCGATCCGGTTAAAGTCACTATTTTGACACCGGGGATGGACGAGCAGGGCAATATGAGCGATGAGGGGATCCCGGCGGCGCTGGTGGCAAAATTCCTCGACGAACGTGGGATCGTTGTAGAGAAAACCGGCCCTTATAATCTGCTGTTTCTCTTTAGTATTGGCATCGATAAAACCAAAGCAATGGGATTATTGCGTGGGTTGACGGAATTTAAGCGCTCTTACGATCTCAACCTGCGGATCAAAAATATGCTGCCCGATCTCTATGCAGAAGATCCCGATTTCTACCGCAATATGCGTATTCAGGATCTGGCGCAAGGGATCCATAAGCTGATTCGTAAACACGATCTTCCCGGTTTGATGTTGCGGGCATTTGATACCTTGCCGGAGATGATCATGACGCCACATCAGGCATGGCAGAGACAGATTAAAGGCGAAGTGGAAACCATTGCGCTGGAACAGCTGGTCGGTAGAGTATCGGCAAATATGATCCTGCCTTATCCACCTGGCGTACCGCTGCTGATGCCAGGAGAAATGCTGACCAAAGAGAGCCGCACGGTACTCGATTTTCTACTGATGCTTTGTTCCGTAGGGCAACATTACCCCGGTTTTGAAACGGATATTCACGGCGCGAAACAGGACGAAGACGGCGTTTACCGCGTACGAGTCCTAAAAATGGCGGGATAACTTGCCAGAGCGGCTTCCGGGCGAGTAACGTGCTGTTAACAAATAAAGGAGACGTTATGCTGGGTTTAAAACAGGTTCACCATATTGCGATTATTGCGACGGATTATGCGGTGAGCAAAGCTTTCTACTGCGATATTCTTGGTTTCACGCTGCAAAGCGAAGTCTATCGCGAAGCGCGCGACTCGTGGAAAGGGGATTTGGCGCTTAATGGGCAATATGTGATTGAGCTTTTCTCATTTCCGTTCCCGCCGGAGCGCCCCAGCCGACCGGAAGCTTGCGGCCTGCGTCATCTGGCTTTTAGCGTTGATGATATCGATGCGGCAGTGGCGCACCTTGAAAGCCATAACGTGAAGTGTGAAGCCATCCGTGTCGATCCATACACGCAAAAACGCTTCACGTTCTTTAACGATCCGGACGGGCTGCCGCTGGAACTGTATGAGCAGTAAGGCTTGTCATCGCCACATTTGCCCGGTAACGTGCCGGGCATTGCTACTGTAAAATCGCATCATCATGACACTCACGCTCAATAGACAACTTCTCACCTCACGCCAGATTCTGGTGGCCTTTAGCGGCGGGCTTGACTCTACCGTTCTGCTGCATCAGTTGGTGCAGTGGCGGGTGGAAAATCCGGGCGTCACTCTGCGCGCTATCCATGTGCATCACGGTTTAAGTGCCAATGCCGACGCCTGGGTTACGCATTGCGAGAACATCTGCCAACAGTGGCAGGTGCCGCTGGTGGTCGAGCGCGTACAACTTGCGCAAGAAGGACTGGGCATTGAGGCCCAGGCGCGGCAGGCACGTTATCAGGCATTTGCCCGCACCTTGTTACCCGGTGAAGTGCTGGTCACCGCGCAACATCTCGACGATCAATGTGAAACCTTTCTGCTGGCGCTAAAACGCGGTAGCGGCCCTGCCGGGCTTTCGGCTATGGCGGAAGTCTCGGAGTTTGCCGGAACGCGGCTTATTCGCCCGTTGCTCGCCCGCACGCGGGGAGAACTGGTGCAGTGGGCGCGTCAGTATGATTTACGCTGGATTGAAGACGAAAGTAATCAGGACGACTCATACGATCGTAACTTTCTGCGCCTGCGCGTAGTGCCGTTATTGCAGCAGCGTTGGCCGCATTTTGCCGAAACAACGGCCCGCAGCGCCGCACTTTGTGCTGAACAAGAGAGCCTGCTGGATGAACTGCTGGCAGATGATTTAGCACACTGTCAATCGCCGCAGGGGACGCTGCAGATTGTGCCAATGCTGGCGATGAGTGATGCCCGCCGCGCGGCGATTATCCGCCGCTGGCTGGCAGGGAAGAATGCACCGATGCCTTCCCGCGACGCGTTGGTGAGGATCTGGCAGGAAGTGGCGCTGGCGCGGGAAGATGCTTCCCCCTGTTTACGTCTGGGCGCGTTTGAAATCCGCCGCTATCAGTCGCAACTGTGGTGGATTAAATCCGTTGCCGGGCAAAGCGAAACCATTGTGCCGTGGCAGACGTGGCTACAACCGCTGGAATTACCGGCGGGGCTGGGAAGTGTACAGCTTACTGCGGGAGGCGATATTCGCCCTCCTCGTGCAGACGAAGCGGTCAGCGTGCGTTTCAAAGCGCCAGGATTGCTGCATATTATCGGGCGCAACGGCGGACGTAAGCTGAAGAAAATCTGGCAGGAGCTGGGCGTGCCGCCGTGGCTACGTGACACCACGCCACTGCTGTTTTATGGCGAAACGTTGATTGCGGCGGCAGGGGTATTTATGACGCAAGAAGGTGTGGCTGAAGGTGAGAATGGCGTCAGTTTTGTCTGGCAGAAAACGCTTAGTTAAGTGAAAGCCGGATAAGACGCTTCAAACGTCGCATCCGGCGAAAGTCAATCAGGACTCGCTCACCACCACCGTACCGATTTCCGGGTGGCTAAAGCTGGTAATTTTATCCAGACGCAGCTCGCGGGTTGCACCAGCGGCCTCGACGACCAGATACTCCACATTTTTGCGGGAGACTAAATCGCTGGCCTTCGCCTGCAATTTTTCGCCATCTTTCAGCTCAAGTGTCAGCATTAAATGATGCTGGCAGGCGAGCTCAAGATTATCGTAATCATCACAATTGATTGGTTGATACGTATCATTCATTGACATAATCGCTCACCAGTAAGTTTGCCGCAGCGTATGCTGCTTTTTCCCTGACAGCCTCAGAAAGGGCGTCGTCGGCAGCCATTTCATTCAGCACTTTCAAAACGCAGCCCAGCGCGTCCGGAACGTATCCTAAGTCTCCGCTGGCGATTTCCGCGTACCGCTTGCGTATTAACTCACAATATTTTTCCACATGCCCTCCTGTCAGCACTCTGACTTAACCGTGGATGCAAGTCTAAGCCTACGAAGATAAACTCTGTTTCGCAAGGTGACTATACCACACTCATTTCTGCAATATCAGCGCCGCAACTGCACGTATTCCGTTACAATGGCCTCCTGATTCGAAAGGAGTTTTCTTATGGCGCTTAAAGCGACAATTTATAAAGCGACGGTTAATGTGGCCGATCTCGACCGCAACCAGTTTCTCGATGCCTCTCTGACGCTGGCGCGCCATCCTTCAGAAACCCAGGAGCGTATGATGCTGCGCCTGCTGGCGTGGCTAAAATATGCCGATGAACGTCTGCAATTTACCCGTGGCTTGTGTGCCGATGATGAGCCGGAAGCGTGGCGGCGTAACGATCATTTGGGCATTGATTTGTGGATTGAGCTGGGGCTGCCGGATGGGCGGGGGGGTTAAAAATTAAGTTCACCGGATGAGCGGCGGATTAAGAAAGCCTGCACCCAGGCCGCAGAAGTGGCGCTGTTTACCTATAATAGTCGGGCGGCGCAAATTTGGTGGCAGCAAAATCAGAGCAAATGTGCGCAGTTTGCCAATCTTTCCGTCTGGTATCTGGACGACGAGCAGCTGGCGAAAGTGAGCGCCTTTGCCGATCGTACCATGACGCTGCAGGCAACGATTCAGGATGGCGTGATCTGGTTATCGGATGATAAGAATAATCTGGAAGTGAACTTAACCGTCTGGCAACAACCTTCATGATTGTGATTTCCCGACATGTTGCTATCCCCGATGGTGAGCTTGAGATCACCGCCATTCGTGCGCAGGGCGCGGGCGGGCAGCATGTTAATAAGACCTCAACGGCTATTCATCTGCGTTTTGACATTCGGGCGTCCAGCCTGCCAGAGTATTACAAAGAGCGTCTGCTCGCCGCCAGCCATCATTTGATCAGCAGTGATGGCGTGATTGTCATTAAGGCACAGGAATACCGCAATCAGGAGCTCAACCGCGAAGCGGCGCTGGCCCGGCTGGTGGCAGTGATTAAAGATTTAACAACAGAACAAAAAGCCCGACGACCCACGCGGCCCACCCGCGCATCAAAAGAGCGCAGACTGGCATCGAAATCACAAAAATCAAGCGTGAAGGCGATGCGCGGCAAAGTGCGCAGCGGTCGGGAATAAAAAGAAGGAATGGATGGTGAAAAAAGCGATAGTGACAGCGATGGCTGTAATCAGCCTCTTTACTCTGATGGGATGTAATAATCGAGCCGAAGTCGATACGCTTTCTCCGGCGCAGGCTGCCGAACTGAAACCGATGCCGCAAAGTTGGCGCGGCGTGCTGCCGTGTGCCGATTGCGAAGGGATCGAAACCTCTTTGTTCCTCGAAAAAGATGGAACCTGGGTGATGAATGAACGCTATCTTGGTGCGCGTGAAGAGCCTTCCTCTTTCGCTTCCTACGGTACATGGGCGCGAACCGCTGACAAGCTGGTATTAACCGACAGCAAAGGTGAAAAGTCATATTATCGGGCGAAAGGCGATGCGCTGGAGATGCTCGATCGTGAAGGTAATCCGATTGAATCGCAGTTCAACTATACGCTGGAACCGGCGCAATCCAGTTTACCTATGACGCCGATGACCCTGCGGGGCATGTATTTTTATATGGCTGATGCGGCGACCTTCACTGATTGCGCGACCGGAAAACGTTTCATGGTAGCGAATAACGCAGAGCTGGAGCGTGGCTACCTGACTGCGCGCGGTCATAGTGAAAAACCGATGTTACTGTCATTAGAAGGGCACTTTACGCTTGAGGCTAATCCGGATACCGGTGCGCCAACCAAAGTATTAGCGCCCGATACGGCAGGTAAATTTTACCCGAACCAGGATTGCAGTAGTTTGGGGCAGTAATTGAAAGCCGGAGCATTCTCCGGCTTTCATCACTGAGTCAGCCCAACAAAGCGACCCGCCTTGATATAAATCCCTGGCTTCAGGTGCCCAACATACTGTAACTGCGTTTCTGGCTTAAACGCAGAGACATCACCAATACGCATATGCATCAGATCGGCAGGGCTAATCCAGCCCGATTGCGCCAGTGTAAGCGGATGCCCGGCTTTGGCAAATGCATCAGTGACAAATTCCGAACAAAACCACGACTTTTTGTCTCCTTCGCCCACACTGCTTAACTGCGCTTTCGCCAGGCTGCTGACGCATTGTTGACGAAAATCCTCGGAGAACGGATTCAGTGAGCACATCTGGCGAGTCACCATAAAGGGAATAAATTCGACAATGCCGCGATAGTTGTAACCGCTATCTTTAATTTTGTTGGCGAACGCGGTGATTTCTGTGGCTTGTTGCGGGGTAAGATCCGGGACTCGTAAGACGAAAAGCTTATCGCTATGCTTCATCGCTTTTTTGAGGGAAACAATCTGGACGCCAGCGCCTGTCGCTTCTGCAACGTTATTTTCACCCAGATAGATTGCAACGTGACTCACAGAGGAAGTGCTGAAGACGCGGATTCCAAATGAGGTTACCCCAAGGCTTGAGGAGAACAGCAAATCGCCGTGTTTGAGATCAGGTACCGTTATTTCTTTTATTGATTGTTCGGTGAAAGAGCTTTGATGCTGGAATTTGACAGCCCATGTTTTTGCCCCGGCATCTACCGCTGTGGCTGATGAGTCTGGCTGGCTGATATCTACGGTACAGGCCGAAAGGAAAAGAAAGCAGGGGAGAAGCAGGCAGCAATGCGCCTTTGGTTTATCCATTTTATACAATCCATGTAAAAAAGGGCCCTGAAATTCAGGACCCTTTCTGGCATCAGCCTTTAATCTGTTTCACCAGATAATCGACGATGTCACCAGTCTTAATTAACTGTTTCTCGCCGTTACGACGATATTTATATTCGATATCGTCGTTGTCGAGGTTACGGTCGCCCAGCACAATAGTGTGCGGAATACCGATCAGTTCCATATCAGCAAACATCACGCCCGGACGCTCTTTGCGGTCATCCAGCAGCACTTCGATACCCTGCGCGCGCAGTTCGCTGTACAGTTTCTCAGCAAGCTCTTGTACGCGGAAGGATTTGTGCATGTTCATCGGCAGAATCGCCACCTGGAACGGCGCGATAGCGTCAGGCCATACGATGCCGCGTTCGTCGTAGTTCTGCTCAATCGCCGCAGCTACTACACGCGTTACCCCGATACCGTAGCAACCCATCGTCAGGATTTGGTTACGACCATCTTCACCCTGTACGGAGGCTTTCAGTGCTTCAGAGTACTTAGTACCCAGCTGGAAGATGTGACCGACTTCGATACCACGTTTGATCAGCAGCGTACCCTGACCATCCGGGCTTGGATCGCCAGCTACCACGTTACGGATATCAGCAATTTCTGGGGTAGCGACATCGCGATCCCAGTTGATGCCGAAGTAGTGTTTACCATCGATGTTAGCACCAGCAGCGAAATCACTCATCGCTGCAACGGTACGGTCAATCACCACCGGAATCGGCATGTTTACCGGCCCCAGTGAACCCGGACCGGCTTTAACCACGGCACGAATTTCTTCTTCGGTCGCAAAAGTCAGCGGGCTGGCAACCTGCGGCAGTTTTTCTGCTTTAACTTCGTTCAGCTCGTGGTCACCACGC
>OGTB01002505.1_pt1 | contig 10299 bp, 6 predicted proteins | sample 1553611 | NCBI WGS metagenome assembly OGTB01 (sample SAMEA2580032, study PRJEB22360) | human gut metagenome | biome: human gut; feature: human-associated habitat; material: faeces | place: Denmark | collected 2008/2010 | reverse complement strand
CCCAACTTATGCAGCAGCGCCACGGCGGTACTGCCGACGCCACCACTGGCACCCGTCACGACAATCTCCCCATCCTGCGGGCGAACACCGGCATCTTCCAGCGCCATTACACACAGCATGGCGGTAAAACCGGCAGTACCGATAATCATTGCTTTACGCGCGTCCAGCCCTTGCGGCATGGCAACCAGCCAGTCACCTTTCACTCGCGCCTGCTCCGCCAGCCCACCCCAGTGGTTTTCACCAACGCCCCAGCCAGTGAGTAACACCTCCTGACCGGCATGAAAACGCGGATCTTCGCTGGTGCGTACAGTTCCGGCAAAATCGATCCCAGGAATCATCGGAAAATTACGGATGATTTTTCCCTTACCGGTAATTGCCAGCGCATCTTTGTAGTTCAGGCTCGACCAGTGAACATCAACCGTGACATCGCCCTCCGGCAGGCGACTTTCGTCCAGAGTCTGTACCGATGCGAGAGTTTTGCCGTCCTGCTGTTCTAAAAGTAACGCCTGCATAAGTGGTCCTCATGTGCATGATGGATTGGAAAATAATTTCTGAAGACTATACTCGCTAATGGAAAAGCAAAGCCGATGAAGCGCAATAAATTGCGAGATAAATCTGATTTGCTAGTATGCCCGCTTCCTCACTATCGGAGTTAACACAAGGATGAGATTAACGACGAAATTTTCGGCCTTTGTTACGCTGCTCACCGGGTTAACAATTTTTGTGACTTTGCTGGGCTGTTCGCTAAGTTTCTACAACGCCATTCAGTATAAGTTTAGTCATCGCGTTCAGGCGGTGGCGACGGCGATTGATACCCACCTTGTGTCGAATGACTTCAGCGCATTAAGGCCACAAATTACCGAATTAATGATGTCAGCAGATATCATTCGTGTAGACCTGCTGCATGGTGATAAACAGGTTTATACCCTCGCCAGAAATGGTAGTTATCGTCCGGTTGGCACCAGCGATCTGTTTCGCGAACTGAGCGTTCCGTTGATAAAGCATCCGGGGATGTCGCTGCGTCTGGTTTATCAGGATCCGATGGGCAACTATTTCCATTCGTTGATGACCACCGCGCCGCTCACGGGGGCGATTGGCTTTATCATTCTTATGCTCTTTCTGGCGGTACGCTGGTTACAACGGCAACTTGCCGGGCAAGAATTGTTGGAAACCCGGGCTACTCGTATCTTAAACGGTGAGCGTGGCTCTAATGTGTTGGGAACCATCTATGAATGGCCGCCCAGAACCAGCAGTGCGCTGGATACGCTGCTTCGTGAAATTCAGAACGCACGCGAACAACACAGCCGTCTTGATACGCTGATCCGCTCTTATGCCGCCCAGGACATGAAAACCGGCCTCAATAACCGACTCTTCTTCGATAATCAGTTAGCAACGTTACTGGAAGATCAAGAGAAAGTAGGTACCCACGGGATCGTGATGATGATTCGTCTACCGGATTTCAATATGTTGAGCGATACCTGGGGGCACAGCCAGGTTGAAGAACAGTTCTTCACTCTGACGAATCTGCTGTCGACATTTATGATGCGCTATCCTGGCGCACTGCTGGCGCGTTACCACCGCAGTGATTTTGCTGCGCTGTTGCCGCACCGGACGTTAAAAGAGGCTGAGAGCATAGCCAGTCAGTTAATCAAAGCCGTCGATACCTTGCCGAACAATAAAATGCTCGATCGCGACGATATGATCCACATTGGTATCTGCGCCTGGCGTAGTGGTCAGGATACCGAGCAGGTAATGGAACATGCAGAGTCTGCCACGCGTAATGCGGGATTGCAGGGCGGCAATAGCTGGGCTATTTACGATGACTCGTTGCCTGAAAAAGGACGCGGTAATGTTCGCTGGCGTACGCTTATCGAGGCGGCGCGCGCCTTTATCAAAAACCGGCGGTTACTCGCGAAGGTCAGGTTCATCATCGCGAACTCATGTGCCGCATCTTCGATGGTAATGAAGAGGTTAGCTCGGCGGAGTATATGCCGATGGTCTTGCAGTTTGGCTTATCGGAAGAGTATGACCGCCTGCAAATCAGCCGTCTTATTCCACTATTGCGTTACTGGCCAGAGGAAAATCTGGCGATTCAGGTTACCGTTGAGTCGCTGATTCGCCCGCGTTTTCAGCGTTGGCTGCGCGATACGTTAATGCAATGTGAAAGATCGCAACGAAAACGCATAATTATTGAACTTGCAGAGGCCGATGTTGGTCAACATATCAGTCGCTTACAACCTGTTATTCGTTTAGTGAATGCTTTAGGGGTACGGGTAGCTGTCAACCAGGCTGGTTTGACGCTGGTAAGCACCAGTTGGATCAAAGAACTTAATGTTGAGTTACTCAAGCTCCATCCGGGGCTGGTCAGAAACATTGAGAAGCGAACGGAGAACCAGCTGCTGGTTCAAAGCCTGGTGGAAGCCTGCTCCGGGACCAGCACCCAGGTTTACGCCACCGGCGTGCGTTCGCGAAGCGAGTGGCAGACCCTGATTCAGCGCGGTGTTACAGGTGGGCAAGGGGATTTTTTCGCGTCCTCACAGCCACTTGATACTAACGTGAAAAAATATTCACAAAGATACTCGGTTTAACCTGCCGTTTAATCCGTTTTCACGTAGAATAACGCGCGCTGCGTCTCATGGGAGTGTGCTTGTCTGCTCGCCAGATTGTTGCAGCACATATGCAGATGAATGACCTTACGCGGTTGCAAACAGGCGAGGAATGCTGCTGATGCATTAAGCCTTTCTGGACTCAGGCAGAGATTTGTAACAAAGGAAACGAACTGCACTAATTTTCACCGTAGCAGATGATTTTTGCGCCTTGTCGCTGCTGCGTGTGGTTGGTAAAGTAAGCGGATTTTCTTTTCCGCCCCAGCTTTCAGGATTATCCCTTAGTATGTTGAAAAAATTTCGTGGCATGTTTTCCAATGACTTGTCCATTGACCTGGGTACTGCGAATACCCTCATTTATGTAAAAGGACAAGGCATCGTATTGAATGAGCCTTCCGTGGTGGCCATTCGTCAGGATCGTGCCGGTTCACCGAAAAGCGTAGCTGCAGTAGGTCATGACGCGAAGCAGATGCTGGGCCGTACGCCGGGCAATATTGCTGCCATTCGCCCAATGAAAGACGGCGTTATCGCCGACTTCTTCGTGACTGAAAAAATGCTCCAGCACTTCATCAAACAAGTGCACAGCAACAGCTTTATGCGTCCAAGCCCGCGCGTTCTGGTTTGTGTGCCGGTTGGCGCGACCCAGGTTGAACGCCGCGCAATTCGTGAATCCGCGCAGGGCGCTGGTGCCCGTGAAGTCTTCCTGATTGAAGAACCTATGGCTGCCGCAATTGGTGCTGGCCTCCCGGTTTCTGAAGCGACCGGTTCTATGGTGGTTGATATCGGTGGTGGTACCACTGAAGTTGCTGTTATCTCCTTGAACGGCGTGGTTTACTCCTCTTCCGTGCGCATTGGTGGTGACCGTTTCGACGAAGCTATCATCAACTATGTGCGTCGTAATTACGGTTCTCTGATCGGTGAAGCCACCGCAGAACGTATCAAGCACGAAATCGGTTCGGCTTACCCGGGCGATGAAGTCCGTGAAATCGAAGTTCGTGGCCGTAACCTGGCAGAAGGTGTTCCACGCGGTTTTACCCTGAACTCCAACGAAATCCTCGAAGCACTGCAGGAACCGCTGACCGGTATTGTGAGCGCGGTAATGGTTGCACTGGAACAGTGCCCGCCGGAACTGGCTTCCGACATCTCCGAGCGCGGCATGGTGCTCACCGGTGGTGGCGCACTGCTGCGTAACCTTGACCGTTTGTTAATGGAAGAAACCGGCATTCCAGTCGTTGTTGCTGAAGACCCGCTGACCTGTGTGGCGCGCGGTGGCGGCAAAGCGCTGGAAATGATCGACATGCACGGCGGCGACCTGTTCAGCGAAGAGTAATCGGATGCAGGCAGGGGAAGCGTCTGTTTACCCTGCCTGGTCTGATACGAGAATACGCATAACTTATGAAGCCAATTTTTAGCCGTGGCCCGTCGCTACAGATTCGCCTTATTCTGGCGGTGCTGGTGGCGCTCGGCATTATTATTGCCGACAGCCGCCTGGGGACGTTCAGTCAAATCCGTACTTATATGGATACCGCCGTCAGTCCTTTCTACTTTGTTTCCAATGCTCCTCGTGAATTGCTGGATGGCGTATCGCAGACGCTGGCCTCGCGTGACCAACTAGAACTTGAAAACCGGGCGTTACGTCAGGAACTGTTGCTGAAAAACAGTGAACTGCTGATGCTTGGACAATACAAACAGGAGAACGCGCGTCTGCGCGAACTGCTGGGTTCCCCGCTGCGTCAGGATGAGCAGAAAATGGTGACTCAGGTTATCTCCACGGTTAACGATCCTTATAGCGATCAAGTTGTTATCGATAAAGGTAGCGTTAATGGCGTTTATGAAGGCCAGCCGGTCATCAGCGACAAAGGTGTTGTTGGTCAGGTGGTGGCCGTCGCTAAACTGACCAGTCGCGTGCTGCTGATTTGTGATGCGACCCACGCGCTGCCAATCCAGGTGCTGCGCAACGATATCCGCGTAATTGCAGCCGGTAACGGTTGTACGGATGATTTGCAGCTTGAGCATCTGCCAGCGAATACGGATATTCGTGTTGGTGATGTGCTGGTGACTTCCGGTCTGGGCGGTCGTTTCCCGGAAGGCTATCCGGTCGCGGTTGTCTCTTCCGTAAAACTCGATACCCAGCGCGCTTATACTGTGATTCAGGCGCGTCCGACTGCAGGGCTGCAACGTTTGCGTTATCTGCTGCTGCTGTGGGGCGCGGATCGTAACGGCGCTAACCCGATGACGCCGGAAGAGGTGCATCGTGTTGCTAATGAACGTCTGATGCAGATGATGCCGCAGGTATTGCCTTCGCCAGACGCGATGGGGCCAAAGTTACCTGAACCGGCAACGGGGATCGCTCAGCCGACTCCGCAGCAACCGGCGACAGGAAATGCAGCTACTGCGCCTGCTGCGCCGACACAGCCCGCTGCTAATCGCTCTCCACAAAGGGCTACGCCGCCGCAAAGTGGTGCTCAACCGCCTGCGCGTGCGCCGGGAGGGCAATAGTGGCGAGCTATCGTAGCCAGGGACGCTGGGTAATCTGGCTCTCTTTCCTCATTGCGCTGTTGCTGCAAATCATGCCCTGGCCGGATAACCTGATTGTTTTCCGGCCAAACTGGGTGTTACTCATCTTGTTGTATTGGATCCTGGCCTTGCCTCATCGCGTAAATGTGGGCACAGGTTTTGTGATGGGTGCCATACTGGATCTGATCAGCGGCTCGACACTTGGCGTACGCGTATTGGCGATGAGCATCATTGCTTACCTGGTGGCGCTGAAATATCAGCTTTTCCGCAACCTCGCATTATGGCAGCAGGCGCTGGTCGTCATGTTGCTTTCGCTGGTGGTGGATATTATTGTTTTCTGGGCAGAGTTTTTAGTGATTAACGTCTCTTTCAGACCGGAAGTGTTCTGGAGTAGTGTAGTCAATGGCGTGCTCTGGCCGTGGATTTTCTTGCTGATGCGTAAAGTCCGTCAGCAGTTTGCAGTGCAATAAAGGTTTCTATGACTTCTCTGTATTTAGCTTCCGGTTCTCCGCGTCGTCAGGAGTTACTTGCGCAACTTGGCGTGACCTTTGAACGTATTGTTACGGGCATTGAGGAGCAGCGTCAGCCGCAGGAGAGCGCGCAGCAATATGTTGTGCGTCTGGCGCGCGAGAAAGCACAGGCGGGTGTCACGCACACGGCGCAGGATCTCCCGGTGCTGGGTGCGGATACTATCGTTATCCTGAATGGAGAAGTGCTGGAGAAACCGCGCGACGCAGAACATGCGGCGCAGATGTTGCGCAAATTATCGGGTCAGACCCATCAGGTAATGACGGCAGTGGCGTTGGCCGACAGCCAGCACATTCTCGATTGCCTGGTGGTCACCGATGTGACTTTCAGAACGTTAACAGACGAAGACATCGCGGGCTATGTCGCCAGCGGTGAACCGTTAGATAAAGCAGGTGCATACGGTATTCAGGGGCTGGGTGGCTGTTTTGTCAGGAAGATAAATGGCAGCTATCACGCCGTAGTCGGCTTACCGCTGGTTGAAACGTATGAATTATTAAGTAATTTTAACGCACTGCGTGAGAAAAGGGATAAACATGACGGCTGAATTGTTAGTAAACGTAACGCCTTCGGAAACGCGAGTGGCGTATATTGATGGCGGTATTCTGCAGGAAATTCATATTGAACGTGAGGCGCGACGCGGAATAGTAGGCAATATCTACAAGGGTCGTGTAAGTCGTGTACTTCCGGGTATGCAGGCGGCTTTTGTAGATATTGGGCTGGATAAAGCCGCGTTTCTTCATGCATCCGATATCATGCCGCACACTGAATGTGTGGCGGGTGAAGAACAAAAGCAATTCACGGTACGCGACATCTCGGAACTGGTCCGTCAGGGGCAAGATCTGATGGTGCAGGTGGTGAAAGATCCGCTTGGCACTAAAGGTGCGCGCCTGACTACCGATATCACGCTGCCTTCTCGCTATCTGGTGTTTATGCCAGGGGCTTCTCACGTTGGGGTTTCCCAACGTATTGAAAGCGAATCAGAACGTGAACGCCTGAAAAAAGTGGTCGCAGAGTATTGCGACGAGCAGGGCGGGTTTATCATCCGTACCGCAGCTGAAGGGGTTGGCGAGGCTGAACTGGCCTCCGATGCCGCTTATCTGAAACGCGTCTGGACCAAAGTGATGGAGCGTAAAAAGCGCCCGCAGACTCGTTATCAGCTGTACGGCGAACTGGCGCTGGCGCAGCGTGTTCTGCGTGATTTCGCCGACGCCGAACTGGATCGCATTCGCGTTGACTCACGCCTGACTTACGAAGCATTACTTGAGTTCACCTCGGAGTACATTCCCGAGATGACCAGCAAGCTGGAGCATTACACCGGACGCCAGCCGATTTTCGATCTCTTTGATGTCGAAAACGAAATCCAGCGGGCGCTGGAACGCAAAGTAGAACTGAAATCCGGTGGTTATCTGATTATCGACCAGACCGAAGCGATGACCACCGTGGACATCAATACCGGAGCGTTTGTCGGTCATCGCAATCTGGACGACACCATTTTCAATACCAATATTGAAGCGACGCAGGCTATCGCTCGCCAGTTACGGTTGCGCAATCTGGGCGGGATTATCATTATTGATTTCATCGACATGAATAATGAAGATCACCGTCGCCGCGTGTTGCATTCGCTGGAGCAGGCGTTGAGCAAAGACCGGGTGAAAACCAGCGTTAATGGTTTTTCGGCGCTGGGGCTGGTGGAGATGACGCGTAAACGCACCCGCGAAAGCATTGAGCACGTACTGTGTAACGAATGCCCAACCTGCCACGGTCGCGGAACGGTGAAAACCGTGGAAACGGTATGCTATGAAATCATGCGCGAGATTGTTCGTGTACACCATGCTTACGATTCCGACCGTTTCCTGGTCTATGCTTCCCCGGCAGTAGCTGAAGCCTTGAAAGGCGAAGAGTCACACTCGCTGGCGGAAGTGGAAATTTTCGTTGGTAAACAGGTTAAAGTACAAATTGAACCGCTCTATAACCAGGAGCAGTTTGACGTCGTAATGATGTAAACAGATGCTGGGCCGCCATCCGGCAAAGGGTTTTTGAGTCACATTTTTAGCAGACAAGGAGTGACGGGTGAGGCGATTGCCGGGGATATTACTGCTTACTGGAGCCGCGCTCGTTGTGATCGCTGCCCTGCTGGTTAGCGGCCTGCGTATTGCTTTACCGCATCTTGATGCCTGGCGTCCGGAAATCCTCAACAAAATAGAATCCGCGACTGGCATGCCGGTAGAAGCCAGTCAGCTCTCAGCCAGCTGGCAGAATTTTGGCCCGACGCTTGAAGCACACGACATCCGTGCAGAACTAAAGGATGGCGGCGAATTTTCGGTTAAACGCGTTACTCTTGCGCTGGATGTCTGGCAGAGCCTGTTACATATGCGCTGGCAGTTTCGCGACCTCACTTTCTGGCAGCTGCGCTTTCGCACCAACACTCCTATCACCAGCGGCGGGGGTAATGATAGCCTGGAAGCCAGTCACATCAGCGATCTGTTTCTTCGTCAGTTCGACCATTTTGATCTCCGCGACAGTGAAGTCAGTTTCCTGACGCCATCCGGTCAGCGCGCCGAGCTGGCGATCCCACAACTCACCTGGCTGAACGATCCACGTCGACACCGTGCGGAAGGCCTGGTAAGCCTCTCCAGCCTTACCGGACAGCACGGCGTGATGCAGGTGCGCATGGATTTGCGCGATGATGAGGGGTTGTTAAGCAATGGTCGCGTCTGGCTCCAGGCGGATGACATCGACCTGAAGCCGTGGCTCGGTAAATGGATGCAGGACAATATTGCGCTGGAAACGGCACAGTTCTCCCTTGAAGGCTGGATGACGATCGACAAAGGCGATGTAACCGGCGGTGACGTCTGGCTGAAACAGGGCGGTGCCAGCTGGTTGGGCGAGAAGCAAACGCATACGCTGTCGGTGGATAATCTGACCGCGCATATTACGCGTGAAAATCCGGGATGGCAGTTCTCTATTCCCGATACACGGATCACGATGGACGGCAAACCCTGGCCGAGCGGAGCATTGACGCTGGCCTGGATACCGGAACTGGACGTTGGCGGCAAAGACAATAAACGCAGTGACGAACTCCGGATTCGCGCCAGTAATCTGGAGCTGGCAGGCCTGGAGGGCATACGCCCGCTGGCCGCGAAACTTTCACCTGCACTGGGTGATGTTTGGCGCTCCACACAACCGAGCGGCAAGATTAACACGCTGGCGCTGGATATCCCGCTTCAGGCGGCAGACAAGACCCGTTTTCAGGCATCGTGGAGCGATCTGGCCTGGAAGCAATGGAAATTATTACCGGGTGCGGAACACTTCTCCGGGACGCTTTCCGGCAGCGTAGAAAATGGTTTGCTTACCGCGTCGATGAAACAGGCAAAGATGCCTTACGAAACGGTATTCCGTGCGCCACTGGAAATCGCCGACGGCCAGGCAACGATAAGCTGGCTGAACAATGACAAAGGTTTCCAGCTGGATGGGCGTAATATTGACGTTAAAGCCAAAGCCGTCCATGCGCGCGGCGGTTTTCGTTACCTGCAACCAGCTAACGATGAACCCTGGCTGGGTATTCTGGCTGGCATCAGTACCGATGATGGTTCACAAGCCTGGCGCTATTTCCCGGAAAACTTGATGGGTAAAGACCTGGTTGATTACTTAAGTGGCGCGATTCAGGGCGGTGTAGCGGATAACGCGACGCTGGTTTATGGTGGCAATCCGCAACTCTTCCCCTATAAACACAACGAAGGTCAGTTTGAAGTGCTGGTGCCGCTGCGCAACGCGAAGTTTGCTTTCCAGCCGGACTGGCCTGCATTAACTAACCTTGATATTGAACTGGACTTTATTAACGACGGTTTATGGATGAAAACCGATGGTGTTAATCTGGGCGGCGTGCGCGCGAGTAATCTCACCGCAGTGATCCCTGACTACTCGAAAGAAAAACTGCTGATTGACGCTGACATTAAAGGTCCGGGTAAAGCCGTCGGCCCTTACTTTGATGAGACACCGCTGAAAGATTCTCTGGGTGCGACCCTGCAAGAACTCCAGCTCGACGGCGATGTGAATGCTCGCTTACATCTCGATATTCCGCTGAACGGCGAACTGGTAACCGCGAAAGGTGAAGTGACGCTGCGTAATAACAGTCTGTTTATCAAACCACTCGACAGCACCCTGAAAAATTTGAGCGGTAAATTCAGCTTTATCAATGGCGATCTGCAAAGTGAACCACTGACAGCAAGCTGGTTTAATCAGCCGTTGAACGTGGTTTTTTCCACCAAAGAAGGGGCAAAAGCCTACCAGGTTGCGGTGAATCTCAACGGTAACTGGCAACCAGCGAAAACCGGCGTTCTGCCTGAAGCGGTGAACGAAGCATTAAGTGGCAGCGTGGCGTGGGATGGTAAAGTGGGCATTGATCTGCCTTATCATGCTGGCGCGACCTATAACGTAGAGCTAAACGGCGATTTGAAGAATGTGAGCAGTCACTTACCTTCACCGTTAGCCAAACCTGCGGGTGAACCACTGCCGGTAAACGTTAAGGTTGATGGCAATCTCAACAGCTTTGAGTTAACCGGACAGGCTGGTGCGGATAACCATTTCAATAGCCGCTGGTTGCTTGGTCAAAAGCTGACGCTCGATCGTGCTATTTGGGCGGCAGACA
>OGTB01002498.1_pt1 | contig 10327 bp, 8 predicted proteins | sample 1553611 | NCBI WGS metagenome assembly OGTB01 (sample SAMEA2580032, study PRJEB22360) | human gut metagenome | biome: human gut; feature: human-associated habitat; material: faeces | place: Denmark | collected 2008/2010 | reverse complement strand
GGAGACAGCCGTCTTGGCAGCGAAGGACTGTCCGCCGGCGGACGCGCGTCGATTCCGAAGAATGGCACATACCGACCGCAGGAAGTGCTGCTGGTATGCAAGGATAAGTTCGTCGAATCGAACACATACCACGCTCAAGGCGGTGTGGCCACTGCGATTTTCAATGACGATTCGCCGGGGTTGCATGCGCCCGACACTATGGCTGCCGGTCATGGGTTGTGCGATCGCACCGCAGTCGACATTCTGACCGACGAGGGCGCACGTCGCGTACGTGAGCTTATCGGCGATGGATGGCACGTGGATCGCGACAGCGAAGGACATGTGCTGCGTGGGCTCGAAGCCGCGCATTGCCGTTCCCGCGTGGTGCATGCTGGGGGAGATGCCACCGGAAAGGTCTTGGAACTCGACGTCTCCGCCATGGTGCGGGAGAATCCGAATATCACCGTGCTGGAACATGCGTTCCTGAACGATGTGCTGGTGCGTGACGGTCATGTTGCCGGCGTGCGTCTGGCGGTTCGTGACGCTCAAGACGGTGTTGAGACACGTGTCGTCGATACGGACCGTGTGGTTCTTGCCACCGGTGGCGCGGGACGGTTGTTCCCGTACACCACGAATCCCGCGGTGGCGACTGGCGACGGCCTGGCCGCTGCGATTCGTGCAGGGGCGCAGGTCGCCGACCTGGAGTTCTACCAGTTCCATCCCACGGCTTTGGCTATCGGCGAGCATTTCCTCGTCTCCGAAGCCGTGCGTGGCGAAGGCGCGGTACTGCTCGACGAACATGGGCACCGTTTCATGGCCGACATCGACCCCAAGGCGGAACTCGCACCGCGCGACGTGGTGGCGCGAGCCAACTTCCGTACCATGCAGGCGCAAGGCGGCAAGCCGATCATGCTCGACGTTTCACCCATGGGCAAAGAGAACCCTGATCTGGCGGAATTCCTACGCCACAGGTTCCCGACCATCGACGCCTACACACGTTCGCTCGGCTTCGATTGGAGCAAGGAACCCATTCCCGTGGCTCCCGCGGCCCACTACTGGATGGGCGGCATCCGCACCGACCTGTTCGGACGAGCCAGCATCCCCGGCCTCTATGCGGCCGGCGAATGCGCCAGAACTGGTGTGCAGGGTGCCAATCGTCTCGCATCGAACTCGCTGCTTGAAGGCATGGTCTACGGATATCGCGCCGGCCTTGCCGCTGCGAATGACACCGACGGTACCGTTTGGCAACCGCAGGATTTCGACAACAGTGCGATCGAAAACATGCCGGTCTGCCAGCAGCCGATGCTGCTGCATATGCCGGATGCCACAACGCAGCCGAATGTTGCGCAATCGCTAGCATGGGACCGTGCACGCATTGAAGACGTGATGTGGAAGCACGTCGGCGTGATTCGTGACGGTGACAGCTTGTCCCAAGGCGTACGTGAACTTGGCGAAGCGCTCTCCATGGCGAATGCGGCGGACAGTGCGGATATGTCGAAAACCATCGTCCAGCCGACAACATATGCGGAACGAATCATCATGTGGGAAAACCGCAACCTGCTTACCGTGGGATACGTTGCTGCGGTTGCGGCAAGCAACCGTTGCGAATCGCGCGGCGCGCACACACGGCAGGATTATCCGACCAACAATCCGACGATCGCACATTCCATCGCCTACCAGATGTCATAACTGCTGCGCGACGAGAGACAGCGGAAAGGACCATAAATGCTGACCCGTCAGGTCATTCGCACGGCCGTCGAAGCCGCGCTTGAGGAAGATGCACCCAACGGTGACATCACCTGCGAAACCACCATTCCCGCCGAAGTCCACGGCACTGCAAGACTCGTGTCCAGACAGGAAGGTGTGATGAGCGGCATCGCCGTGTTCGAAGCGGCATTCGCCGCGCAGAACCCTACGATTCGTGTGCTCGCCACCATCAAAGATGGCGAACGTTTCGAAGCTGGACAGACGCTTGCCGAAGTCGAAGGCTCTGTGCGCGACCTGCTCACAGCGGAACGTGTGGCGTTGAACTTCGCGCAACGTATGTGCGGCATTGCCACCATGACGGCGGCCTTCGTCAAAGCGGCGGACGAAGCCGTAGAAACTACGGACTATCGAAAGCCGCGCACCTATGCGCGCACCCGTATCGTGGACACGCGCAAGACGACTCCGGGACTGCGTCCGTTCGAAAAGTACGCCGTCACCTGCGGCGGCGGACATAATCATCGCTACGGATTGTCCGATGCCGTCATGGTCAAAGACAACCATCTCGCGGCACTCGCCGAACAAGGCATCGATATGGCCGGGGCGATTCGCCACATCCGCGAACAAGTGGGACATACCACGCATATCGAAGTGGAAGTAGACCGTTTGGAGCAGATCAAAGCCGCGCTTGAAGGCGGCGCCGATACCATCATGCTTGACAACTTCTCCTTGGAAGACACACGCAAGGGAGTTGACCTTATCGCAGGCAACGCCATTGTGGAAGCCAGCGGTAACATGACGCTGGAACGTATACCGCAGGTGGCCGCCACCGGTGTGGACGTGATTTCCGTTGGCGCGCTCACCCACAGCGTGAGCAGCATCGACCTTGGACTGGATTGGAACTGAAGAAGCGCAGGGAGGACTGATGGAACACCTGTATTTGGACGCCGCCTCCACAGAGCCGGTCGGCGGCAACGTCATCAGCGTGATGATGCCGTTTCTGACCGAAGCGTACGCGAATCCGATGAGCGTGCACAGCGCGGGCAAAACCGCTGCACGCGCCCTCGAAGCTGCACGCGGGTCTATCGCAGCCGATTTGGGCGCGCGTCCGGATGACGTGATCTTCACTTCAGGCGGCACCGAAGCGGATAATCTTGCGATTAAAGGTATTGCGATGGCCCGCATACGTTTGCTGCGCGAATCGTATGGCGAGCAGGTGCGTCCGCGTATCATTGTGTCGTCGATCGAACATCCGGCGGTGTTGGAATCGGCCCGTTGGATGGAACGTTGGTTCGGCTGCGAAGTGGTGGAGATTCCCGTCGACCATCAAGCGCATATCGATTTGGACGCGTTGAGGGCCGAATTGGCTCAGAGCGATCTTGACAGCAGCTCCGACAGCGTTTCCGGAACGTCCGGAAAACCTTGTAACTGCACGCTGCTGGTATCGACGATGCTTGCCAATAACGAAGTGGGCACAGTGGAGCCCGTCAATGAAATAGCACGCATCGCACACGAACATGGCGTGCCACTGCATGTGGACGCGGTGCAGGCGGCGGGACTCATCCCCATCCGTATGCGCGAATGGGATGTGGACGCGTTGAGCTTGTCCGGACACAAATTCGGCACACCGAAGGGACTGGGGGCACTGCTGCTACGTTCCCGAGTTCCTGTCGAGCCGTTGATGAGCGGCGGTGGGCAGGAACGCTCCCTACGGTCAGGCACGCAAAATGTCGCCGGTGCGGTCGCATTGGCCGTTGCGTTGCGTGACTCGAACACACGAATGCATGAGATTGGACGCGCGCTGGTGGCTTCCCGGGATCGTCTGATCGATGCGGTGCTGCGTGTGGAACCCAGAGCACAGCTTACGGGGGATTCGCAACGACGGCTTCCGGGACATGCGTCGTTCGTTTTCCCGGGACTTTCCGGAGAAGCTTTGCTGGTCGATTTGGACGCTCGGGGCATCGCTTGCTCGTCCGGCTCGGCCTGTGCTGTCGGCCGTCACGAAGCGCCTGGCACATTGTTGGCGATGGGATATGATCCGGCAGTAGCAAAATCAGCCATTCGCATGACCTTCCGTGAGCCGCTCACACTGGAGCAGATCAACCAGATCGCCTCGGTAGTGGAGGAATCCTGCAACTCATTGCGTGGGGCTTCGACGGTCAGCGATCCGTCGATTAACGTCCAAGCGCAACAGGCGCTCGCCTGAATGCGGCACCGGCGAAGGTGTCGCAACGCTTCGCTAATATTGGTTCGGTTTGTGTGTAAGTACGATTTTTCAAGTACCGACAGCATGTACGTACCGAACGTTTACGCAAGAGAACAGCAATACTAAGAGAGGTTTCGATGGCGGTTCGCGGCGATATTCGAAATGTAGCGATTGTGGCACACGTCGATCATGGTAAGACCACGCTGGTCAATGCCATGCTGGCACAGTCCCACGTGTTCAACGAGCGTGAGGAAGTCCCGGATCGTGTGATGGATTCCAACGATCTGGAGCGTGAGAAGGGCATTACCATTCTCGCCAAGAACACTGCTGTGCAGTACACCGGTCCGCTGGCCGCCAAGTACGGGCATCCGGAAGGCATCACCCTGAACATCATCGACACCCCTGGCCACGCCGATTTCGGTGGTGAGGTCGAGCGCGGTATCTCCATGGTGGACGGTGTTGTGCTCCTTGTCGACGCTTCCGAAGGTCCGCTGCCACAGACCCGCTTCGTGCTGCGCAAGGCGCTGGAAGCTAAACTGCCGGTTATCCTGTGCGTGAATAAGACTGATCGCCCGGATGCCCGTATTGAAGAAGTCGTGGGTGAATCCTCTGACCTGTTGCTCGGCTTGGCCCAGGATGTTATCGAGGAAGGTATTGACCTCGATGAAGACGCACTGTTCGACCTTCCGGTCATCTACTGTGCGGCAAAGGCTGGCTATGCTTCCGAAAACCAGCCGGAAAATGGCGGTCTGCCAGACAATGAAGATCTCGAACCGCTATTCGAGGCCATCATCAAGAACATTCCGGCTCCGGAATATGAGGAAGGCGCTCCTCTTCAGGCACACGTCGCCAACATCGATTCCTCCGACTTCCTTGGACGACTCGGCTTGGTGCGCATCTACAATGGCACCCTTGAAAAGGGTAAGACCTATGGACTGTCCCGTGTGGACGGTTCCATTGAAAACTTCCGTGTTTCCGAACTGTTGCGTACGCAGGGCCTTGAGCGTACTCCGGTTGATTCCGCAGGTCCTGGCGACATCGTCGCAGTCGCAGGTGTGAACGACATCATGATCGGCGAGACCATCGTCGACCCGTCTGATCCGCGTCCGTTGCCACTGATTCACGTTGATGACCCGGCCATCTCCATGACTTTCGGCATCAATGATTCCCCGCTTGCAGGCACCGAAGGCAAAGACCACAAGCTTACTGCCCGCATGATCAAGGATCGTCTCGACCGCGAGCTCATCGGCAACGTGTCCATCAAGGTGCTGCCAACCGAGCGTCCGGATGCTTGGGAGGTCCAGGGTCGTGGTGAACTCGCACTGGCCGTGCTCGCCGAGCAGATGCGTCGCGAAGGCTATGAGTTGACCGTCGGCCGTCCGCAGGTGGTCACCAAGACCATTGACGGCGTGATTAACGAGCCGATGGAAAACACCACCATCGACGTTCCGGAAGAGTACATGGGCACCGTCACTCAGCTGCTTGCTGACCGTAAGGGCCGTATGGAGAACATGACCAACCACGGCACCGGCTGGGTCCGTCTGCAGTTCACCGTGCCGTCCCGTGGTCTGATCGGTTTCCGCACCGCGTTGCTGTCCGCCACCCGCGGCACCGGTATCGCATCCTCCATCTCCGCCGGCTACGCTCCGTGGGCCGGTCAGATTGTGACGCGTCAGAACGGCTCCATGGTCTGCGATCGTAAGGGTATCGCCACCCCGTACGCTATGCAGCGTCTGCAGGCGCGCGGCAACTTCTTTGTTGAGCCGCAGTCTCCGGTGTACGAGGGCCAGGTCGTCGGCGTAAATAACAAGCCGGACGAGCTTGATGTGAACATCACATTGGCCAAGCATATGACCAATATGCGTTCCTCCACCGCAGACGTGCTCGAAACCCTGACTCCGCCGATCAAGATGAGCCTCGAAGAGTCCTTGGACTTCGCCAACGAGGACGAGTGTGTGGAAGTCACCCCGGAATCTATCCGTGTGCGCAAGATCATTCTCAGCCGTGAGGACTGGTATAAGTGGCGCGCCAAGCAGCGTCGACAGAACAACGCTCAAAATAACAAGTGATTTTTTGCGTTGTTTTTGCGAAAAGAGATACGTGTTCTCACGTATCTCTTTTTCTTTTCAGGTTAGCGAGAGATAGTAGAAATATGACGCAACAGATGAAGCAATCGTACGGTACGGATGAATCCAATCAACGGATGGTGGCTGATGTACGATTGATGCCATGGTCGTACCGACTACCGATATGGGGACGATTCTTGATCGATCTGGCTTCTGGAATCATAGTTGGCATGATAGGAACCATGGCTCACCGTATGGGGGCATCCGTGAACATTCCCTACGGATTACTGATCGCCTATCTCATGGTAATCATCTCAACATGGTCCGCTCGATCGCGTGACGGCGTTTCAGGCCTCGCATTGCATCTGATTGGTTCTTCCCTGGCGGTCTGGACGGTGATGGCTGGGTATGGTCCTGGCGGAGATGCCATGATTCCCGTTGGATTCGGCGGAGACGATTCCATGCCGTTCTTCAGTGAGCAAGCGGGATATTTTTGGTTATATGGAGTCGTGCTCATTCCGATCGTGATGCTGGTATTACCGAAATGTTGGTTCGTTACGCCTCCGCGCAAGAAAACGCATGATGATGCGTTTGTTGTCTACCCCCAAACGAGAGGGCCCGAAACGTCTGGCAGCGCTCAGCCAGTGAAATGATTAGCAGCTGATTCCATGTCAATGAGATAAGGTGCATGGAAACACCAAGAAAAGAAATGGGGTTGAATGAGCGCACGCAAGCTGTTCTATCTGGGTCCGCAAGGCACCTTCACCCATCAGGCCGCGGTCAATGCATCGCAGGAGCTGGCCCATCTCGAACCCGAAGGGTTCGAATTGGTGGCTTTGGACGATGTGCCGCAGATTCTCGAAGCCGTGCAGCAGGGTAAGGGCTGGGGCGTCGTGGCATGGGAAAACAATGTCGAAGGCTACGTGGTACCGAATTTGGACGCGCTGATCGACGCCAAAGACCTGGCCGGATTCGCACGCGTGGGCGTCGACGTTACTTTTGACGCGTACGTGCGTGCGGGATCCGATCCGGAAGATGCCACCGTAGCCACCGCGCATTCGCATGGACTCGCGCAATGCAAACGTTTTATCGCGGAACATCGTTTGCGGCCGGTTCCAGCACCATCCAATGCCGCCGCATGTCGAGACATTAAAGCGAACGAAATAGCCCTTGGGCCAAGCATCTGCGGTGAACTTTACAACGTCACATGCATCGGCACCGCCGTGCAGGATTATCAAGGCGCGCAAACTGATTTCCTTGTGCTCGCCCCGCGCAAGGAAGCAGAGAAACTGTTGGAACAGCCACGTTCCCAATCCGGTATAGAATACGAGTCCGTGTTGACGCTTATCCCGCTCGTCACCGGCCCTGGCGTACTTGCGAACCTGCTGGACGTATTCCGCGACGCAGGACTCAACATGACAAGCTTCATCTCACGGCCAATCAAAGGACGTACAGGCACCTACAGTTTTATCGCGACGCTTGATGCGGCGCCGTGGGAACAACGTTTCCACGATGCTCTGGTCGAAATCGCAGAACATGGCGACTGGGCCAAAACTCTGGCCGTATATCCGCGTAGAGAACGCCCTAATCCTCCAGTCACCTCATGGATGCTGCCTCAGGGAGGCGTACGTCTTGACGAACGGCATCTGCCAGACGATTGGCAGAACAGTGAAACGGTCAAAAAGGAGCTGATGTGGTGAAGCAACGTATCGCAATCGTGGGTCTCGGACTTATTGGAGGGTCTCTGGCACGCAGGCTCGTCAATGCGGGCTGCGAGGTCGTCGCATGGAACCATAACGATCGGCCATATGAAACCGCGGAGGCGGACGGCATACGATGCGTGCCCACGCTGGCTGTGCTTGCCGATGCAAAGCCTGACGTGCTTGTGCTATGCAATCCGCTTAAAGCCATGCCGCAAATTCTGGGTGCACTCAAACCGCTGATCGATCCGAGCGTCACCACGCTCACCGATGTAGGCAGCGTCAAAGAAATGGTTAGGGAACAGGTCAGGGCCGTAGGGTTGGAACACTGCTATGTAGGGGCGCACCCCATGGCCGGCAATGAGCTATCTGGGTGGGAATCGTCGGATCCAACGCTTTACGACGGTGCTCTTTGGGCCATTACCGTGGATGAAAACACTGAATATCAGCGTTTCCGTGCCGTTGCGACAATGATCGTCGACCATTGCGCGAATCGTCTCATCGTGCTCGACGACACGACCCACGATCGTTGCGCGGCACTGATCTCTCACATGCCACACGTCATTTCCACGGCCATGATCAACGAGCTGGTGGCCAATCCCAATCGAAACATCGCGGCAGCGCTCGCCGCCGGCTCCCGGCGGGACACGACCCCCGGTGGTTCGATCGTTCCGAACCGTACCCGTGCAATGGTGGAAGAGGATGCGGCCAATGTTGAAGCGTTATTGCGCAACATGGCCAATCGCTTGACGCTTATGGCCAATGTGCTGCATGGCATGGCCGCGCAGCAGGGCGCGCCCACTGCGGGCGATGATAAGGAAATGGCGCGTTTCTTCGTACAGGGGCAGCCATTCCGTGAGTACAAGGCTCTCACCAAAGAACCTGATTTCGCAGAACATTGCGAAACGATCGAACTGGCAATTCCCGAGACCGGTTGGCAGCAGATGCTTCTGGAATCGGCGCGTAGGGGAGAGCATATTGTGCGATTCGACGGCTACCGTCAAGCTATGGCACAGGTGCGTTCCTCAGTGTGACGCGTTATAGGCGCGGCCTTGTCATGGAACGTTCCGGAACCGGTTTGACGGTGACGATGGTGTCGGCGGGAATACTGACACGTTGCTCCGGGCGCGAACCGTTAGCTGCCGCATCGCGCGTCATTTCCAATGTCTGCCCGTCCCAAGAACGTACGTGACCGACATAATCTCGGAATTTCATGCGCTGGTCCTTTGGATCGACACCTTCGCAGGTGCGCACCACAATGCGTGCACCTGCTGGAATTTCGTTTGGAATCGGCATAATCTCCCCTTCGAATAGACGATTATTGACGGATTCGCTGAGCGAACGCTACTGGACAGCATAGTTGGTCTCTTTTCAAGTTGTGCCGGAATTTCGGTTTCTATCGGAGAATGGACACATAATGGAGAGAAATTCATGGATTTGGGCTTGCTATTGAGCTCGGGAAAGGCTGATCGGCATGCTGTTCGATGAGAGCGTAGAGGCATTCGACACATATCTGAAAGCCAACCGTGGATTGAGCGAAAACACACGGAAGGCATACCGAGGCGATGTCGAAGAATGTCTGCTTGCCTTGGAACGGCTTGGATGCAGGAACCTTAACGAGGTGACCATCGAAGATCTTCGCATGTGGATGGCGGAATCATCGAAAAAACATGCGAAAAGCAGCATGGCCCGAAAAACCGTGGCGGTACGTGGTTTTTTCGCGTGGACGCATGAGCATGGCGTGACGACGACGGATCCGGCTTGTGTGCTCATGACTCCGAAAATACCTGATACGTTGCCGGATGTGCTCAGCGAATCACAGGCCGAACAGCTGATGGAACGCGTGGACGAGGACAGTGAAACGTCTCAGCCGAAGGAACGGACTATGAAGCAGCAGGCCATTGAGCTGCGTGACGCTGCAATGCTGGAACTGTTGTATGCGACGGGCATGCGTGTGGCTGAACTGGTGGGACTCGATGTACCGGATGTGGTCTTTTCCAATCGGACGGTCAAAGTGACCGGCAAAGGCAACAAACAACGAGTCATGCCATTTGGCGCTCCGGCGCAAAAAGCGATACGTCGGTGGTTGGATGATGGGCGTCCCCTGTTGGTGGGGGAGCAGTCCGCAGCTGCGTTGTTTCTTGGGAGACAAGGCAAACGCATTGATCAGCGGATGGTACGTCGTGTGGTGCACGCATGCGCGCGTGATGCCGGCGTTCCCGACATTAGTCCTCATGCTCTGCGGCACAGTGCCGCCACACATATGCTTGACGGGGGAGCTGATTTGCGTGAGGTGCAGGAGCTCCTGGGACATTCCTCGCTGAAGACCACGCAACGGTACACGCATGTCTCCATCGAACAGTTGAAAGCCCGTTACGGACAGGCGTTTCCACGGGCATGACACGAATCGGCAAAGTACGCTGACAGCGAACAGATATATCCGTGTCCGTCCATACGCACGATGCGGATAAGTTGTTCCGGCGATAAGCGGGAAAAACGGTTGTTTTATCAGATGATGAGTTTTGATTTGACTATTTTGCATGGGCCTCCCTCGGATATGGAGTGGTTGTCCCTCAATCGAGTGATAATGAACCCACCAGCAGAACGAAGACGGACGTTGATGCCACGGTATTGACGCCCGCCTTCTTTTTGAGCAGGGTCTTACGGCTCTG